>Ga0209816_1002464_pt1 | contig 13140 bp, 14 predicted proteins | sample CoawatmetaG01DNA_FD_187509 | JGI IMG/M metagenome (GOLD analysis project Ga0209816, IMG submission 187509) | Marine microbial communities from the West Antarctic Peninsula - Coastal water metaG017-DNA (SPAdes) (version 2) | ecosystem: Environmental > Aquatic > Marine > Coastal ... | reverse complement strand
ACTTTAACATCAGTGCCTGCTTTAGTTACTGCTGTTGTTATTTCATTAGCGGTACCTAAAAACTGTAAATCATCTGCTGCTAAACTAGTTGCAGCTGATCCAGTGTCACCGTCAACGGTTAGCTCTGTCGATATGTTTGCTGTTCCAGCTGTAAGTAATCTACCTTGTCTGTCAATTTTTATTACTGGTATTGAGGTAGCAGAACCATATACGCCACTGTTTGTGGCTGTCATATCAGACGTTGTGTTGTCTAGATTTATTGTTATTGTACTAGCATTGGTAGCAACAGTTGTTAGACCAGTTCCACCAGCGAATAAAATATCATCAGTGGTAGAGTTATTACCAGTTAGTCTTAGTTTTATACCACTATCACTTACAGCTGAAGTTGCATATGTAGTACCTACTTGAACAAACGCACTGCCAGTGTGAACAAACAATTTGTCACTTGCAGTGTTATAATAAGTTCTACCTGCTATTAAATGATCTGACGGTGCTGAACTAAGTGGTTCTATAGAAGCTCCACGAAGCTGATTACCGTTTAAATCTATATTAGATAAATATTTTAATGCCATATTCTTTTAGTTTATATATGCAACACCAGATATAGCTGCCGCAAATTTTATAGTTAATTGATTAACGCTATTGTATGTAACTTCACCAATAACTAAATCACCATCTGTTTCGTTTGCCGATGGATCGCACTCCACTATTGAAACGCTTGGATATTTACCCATGTTATGATTAACCGTCCATGAGTTGCTAGCAGAGCTCTGAGTGTGGAGTAAATTTTTATCACCGGCTGTAAATACATTTATTGAATATGAATTAAGATTTTGTAAATTACCATTATTGTTTGATCCAATTAGTGTTAAAGATAAATCATAAAAGTTAGTTTCACTAGAGTCTTGAGCTACTGCTGTTACAGTATATACACCAAATTGATCTTGATCCTCAGTGTCTGATATTATAATGTTAGTATTTAAAAAAGTACTTAACAAATTAACCACTGAGTTATTAGATCCATTAGGGAATTTACTAACCTTTATAGTTGTAATGCCTGATAAAGCAACAACCGCAGCACCACCAGCGTCAAAAGTTATAGTTCCAGGCTGTCTAGTTCCTGTACCATTATTAGTATTATCGTTATACTTATAAACTAATTGACCACCTACACCAGCTGCATTAGTAGCTCTAAGAAAAGAGCTAACGTCTGACATTCTAAAGTTTTTACTAGTTCCATTAGAATTAGTACCAAAGAATTTATCAGTTACATTAACAGTTGTATCTAAAGGATAAGATGATATTCTAGCCATTTATGTTTATTTTGCGCTTGTACCGTAGTAGTAAGCAAAGATATTACTTATAACAACACCTTCTACCATACCCATCAAGTGGACAAACAAATCGTTCTCTAAAACAGATGGTACATATACCACTGCATATATTATAAAAGCAAATGATAACAAACCAACTATACCAGTTAGCGTCATCATAAAGTCTTTCTTTCCAGTCTTAGCTACTTCTATCTCTCTATTTCTAGCAGAGTCTCTATCAGCAACTTCTAGCTTGTAAAGCTCGGCTGATTGCTCGTGTAGCATTTTTTTATCCTCTGGTGATATATCGGGATCATCAGCAATCATCTTGCTAACCATGCCTAGTACACCAGCATCAGGTAATAGATCACCAGCGAAGTCTAACACTTTGGGAGCTAGACTCTTAAGTAATCCACCTAGTTTAGTATCTTTAAACTTTTTCTTTTCTTTACTCATTTGTTTCTACCGGCTTTTCTTTTTGATTTTGCATCACTTGATCTACGTTTTCTTTTAAGATCTTGTCTAGAATTTCTATCCCTAGTTAGCTCACCATCGACAAATTTTTGTTTATTTGTTCTACCCGTTGATTCGTCAAATGTTTTTCTTATTTCAACATCTTTACCATAGTTGGTGAATAAACCACCCCTACGCCTAGATGATGTTGTTTTGTTATTAGAATCTTCAAACGTTTTTTCCATGCCTGATTTTTGCTTAGTAATTTCATTTTGCATATTAGGGGTATTGACGCTAAATGTATTACTAGGTTTTTTATTTTTTCCATAAACAAGACTTTTACCTCTGCTTGGTGTTGATATATCTAGCGATTCAGGTTTTAGAGAGGTAGGTATTTCCGCTGATTGTGTTTGTTCAACGTTATTTACGGATGTAGGATTGTTAGCTACGGATATAGGTGATCCTCTATTTTCACTTGTTATATCATTTTGATCTGTTATTCTCTGTGAATACACGCTTTGCGATGAACTATTCCCAGCACCTCCACCTTTTTTATTTGCGGCTATAACATTAGGACTATCACTAACATCACTATCAAGACCAAGAAAAGATTTACCCTTATTTATATATTTATTTAAAGTTGAATTTTCACCAAAATATTGATTCATAAGTCCACCGTCAGCCATTGCTGCTCTATTAGATATACTTAAGCGAGCAGGGTTAAAACCCGTCTGAAAGGGTAATTCACCACCTATTGTCTCTTGTTTATTAGAATCTATTTTGTTACCTTGGTTGTCAAAACTAGGCATATTATAAAATTTTCTACCACTTATAGGTACATTAGAGCTAGGATACTGATTCCTATATTCTTGGCTCATTAAGTATGTTTCATTGTTTTTTTTAGTTTTCTTAGCCATAATCTTATATTTATCTATCTTTATCTTTTATCATATCATCTATGGCTTTATTCATAACCTTATCTGTATATGATTTGTTTTTATGAAAAACACTTCTGTCTGAAAAAGGTAAATCTTCTTCGCTTAGTAGTATTCTATATATTCTACTTATTAACTGACTACACTTGAAGGAGGTTTTAAATATACTGTACTTTATAGTAGTCCTATTTCTTTGTCTCCATACCTGAATCCAACCTTGTTTTTTAAGCCTTTCCCACCTGTGCTTATCCCAAGTATAAGTGTAAGAGCCCTCTATAAAGTTATTACGTGTAAATTTGCTTTTGCAATCTAAATAGATAAGTAATTCTAAATCTGCGTCATTTAAATCGTAAGTCTTACAAGCCCATTTTCTAATAAGCCTGTAGTACTTAAACAAATTCATATCTCTTAAGTCTGAGGGGCTGAGTTTCATTCAACTAGAACTATATCTCCAATTTGTATTACTTTATAGAAATTTTCTTCGTGTGTTATACCATGTCCAGCGTGTTTGTCATAGAAGACAACGTCTCCTTCTTTAACACCCTCAACTCTATCCCCACAGCTTATAATATTAGCTTTTGAGTATCTATTGTCAACGTCTGTTTTTTCAGTGAATATAAGTCCAGCAATTACTTTTTCCTCTTCTTTAATATCACTTACTACTAGGTAGTAGTTAATTGCTCTCATTTAATCTCATATTTGATATGATACAATCTGCAGATATAATTGTAGACACAACGCTAACTGCATTTTTAAGAGCTGTCTTTGTAACTAGTACTGGATCAATTACTCCATGCTTAATCATGTTAACGTTTTTACCGCTAATAACATCTATACCAAATCCTTCTTTAGTTGGCACGACTGAATCAGCAATACCAGCATTATCTAATATAGTGTAGTGAGGAGACTTGATGGCTTCGAATATAATTCTTTCACCTTCGTTATTAGCCTTCATTGATTGTGAAGCATTTAGTAATGCTATACCACCACCGGCAACAATGCCTTGCTTTAGAGCAGCTTTGACCGCGTATATAGAATCCTCAACTCTATCTTTTTTTTCTTTCAGTTCCACCTTAGAATCAGCACCTACTTTTACAATACCAACAGAACCAGATAACATCGCTAACCGTTGCTCTATTTTTCTTTTAATAAAAGGATCTTTTTCTTTTTCTATCTTAGATTTAACAGATTCAACTCTATCGTCTAACTCAGGTATATCTTCCATTGTTAACACAGTAGTGTTAGTGTCTGTTACTGACTTTACTGCTTGACCTAAAACACTAGGTTCAATAAAATCCATATCATCACCTAGCTCTTCATTTATAACTTTAGCGCCAGTTAAAAAAGCAAGATCTTGAACAGTGTCTTGCTTAGTAGGACCAAATCCTGGTAGATCAATTATATTGACGTTGATATTACCCTTAACCTTATTCATCAATAAAGCTGCTTTGACAGACTGGTCTACGCTAGCAACTATCAACAAGCTCTTTCGCTTCTTTATAACGTGTTCTAAGATGTTTTGTATTTTTCTCACGTTAGGTATGGTTGACGAGACAATAAGCACTAGAGGCTTATCTAAAACAGCTCTCTGCTTGTCCTTATCAGTTGACCAGTGAGGAGACGTTAGTCCACACTCAAGTTGCACGCCATCTACGGTTTCCACGTAAGTAGTGTTGTCTTCTGATTCTTCCATCAGTACAATACCATTTTTACCTACAACTCTGTAGGCTTCTGCTATAGTACTGCCAAGTATAACGTCGTTGTTACATGATATAGTAGCTACATTATCTAGCATACCATCACTTACTTCAACGCTTTTTTTGTCTAGGTATTTATTTATTTTTTCTAATCCAGAGTTTATTCCTGATTTTATATCTCTTATACTGTCAGTATAACCTTTAGATTCTTTTAAAAGTGATTGGGCAAGGACGATAGCTGTTGTTGTACCATCACCTGCTTCCTTCACTGTGTTCCTAGAAGCCTCTTTTATAAGAGTTGCTCCTATGTTCTCCACTGGATCAAACAAGACTACAGATTCTGCTACTGTAACTCCGTCTTTTGTGATCACGGGTTTTCCTCTTGCATCTTCGTAAATAACACACTTACCAGATGCACCAAGAGTAGATTTAACTGCTTCAGCTAATTTATCTACTCCTGCGTATATTCTATTCTTACCTGAATCGCCAAAGTTTAAATCCTTGACAATCTCACTAGGTTGATTGTATTCCATTAAATTAAATTAAATTAAATTGATTGTATATACTATTGGTATGAAGACGATTTTGTAACCTTCTTTTTTGTCTTCTTAAGACTTAGCTTTTCCGCCTTAGCTGCTTTCTTAGCTACTTTATTATCTACTTTTTTAGCTTTCCTAGCTGCTTTCTTATCTACTTTCTTATCTACTGGTGGTCTACCTTTTGTATTCCCGTATGATCCTGTACCTGATGGCATAATTTATATTTGTTTAAGTTTGTTGTTTTATTAAAATTATTACATGAATCCTCCGCCGTAATTTTTAGTAGAGGGTTTTTCCATAACAGCACCTTTTTTCTTGCTTGCTCTATTAGCTTGTCTGTTAGCCGAGTTTTCTTTTCTAGTAGCTTGTCTGTTTGCTGAGTTTTTCTCTCTAGTAGCTTTGTTACCGTCTTTTTTCTTTTTATTTTCTGCTGCTTTTTTTTCTGCATCTCCTGCTTTCTTAGATGCCTTTGCGTTGGATTTGAATGCTGCAGCGCCAGAGGCTAGTTGTTTTCTTTTCTTAGCACTTACTTTTTCACCATCCTTGTATACTACCGTGCCTGTATTCCCACCTGCGTTATTTACTTTTTTCCTAGCCTTCCTTACAGTTCTAGTTGTTCTTTTTTCTTCTCTAGCATCTTTAACTTTTTGTCTAGATGCTTTCATTTCTTTTTTACCGTCTTTTTCTTTAGCCATTGTTTTATTTATTTAAGACTAGCCCGAAGGCTAGCTCATGTTTTGTTTAAAATGTTTTAACTACTTTAGGGCCTTCCAAAAAAGAAAGCTTTTTCTTATAATGATCTAAGCTACCATCAATTGCAGCCTCAGCACTTTCCAGGGTTTCCCTTCTGGTTACATCATGCCAAACTTTATCATTCTGCATGTCTTTGTACTCGGTTTGATAAAATCCATTAGGTAGCTGAACTATCCTCCAGTTTTTCTTGTCTGAAATATATTCCAACTGCTCTTTAACAGTCTCATCGGTCATTTGTGTTTGTTGGTTACTACTCCATGTATTGGTACTATAGTGTATTGCGTATGTCATTGTTTTATTGGTTTTAAATTAGGTCCTGCGATATTGCAAGGTTTCTTTAAAGTATAATCACACACTCCTTTAGTTTTTTAATAAAATTTACTTTTCTAGTTCTACTATTAACCTACCATTATTATCTGTATTATTGCTTTCGTAAATTGATGCATCTTTTCTTTCTCCCACAACCATCCAACTTATCGTGTCACAGCTACCTATTTCTTTTGCTGTTATTATAAGTAAGTTACCTTCTACTCTAGCTTTTATAGCTCCCCAACTAGTTTCGTTAGTGGTAAAACACTGCACATTTCTACATAAGGCCTCAAATGTACCACTAGTCATATTTGAATCTTCATCTATATTTACTAAAGTAACTTCATTAAATATCTTAACTTTTCCCCTATAGATCAAGTCCGCTCTAGGACTTTCTATGGAAGAGTGAACCAAGTAATGTGTTGGATGTTTTGAAGCTAAAGGATGTTTTATTTTAAAGTTCTTAGAACCTGCATCAAGAGATCCTTCGACATATAAATCTCCCTGATGCCTACTAAAACCTCTACTTAAAATAAAGGGATTAGTATCTGTGTTTTGACTTCTGTTTAATGACAAAAATGCATCTGAACCTTTTATTACTTGTAAACCACCCCCAATTATTTCAGTTCTACCTATAGCGTATACTAAAACACCTGCAGTGGATTTTGGTATTGTAAGCTTAACTTGATATGCAGTTATGTTTCTAGATCCGCCCGAGCCAAAAGTACCTTGAAGACGCACATATTGAATACCTGTTTTAATGTAATAAGTCTTACCACTAATAAGGTATGTTGAACTTAAGTTAACTGACATTAAGTTATTATCAGGGACACTTATTAATAAATTACCTAATGAATCTTCCTGTGGAGATGTACCACCAATAAGTTTTGTGGTTGAAGCTATAACATCACCAGTGTCAACCCTAAAAATTTGCATGATAACTTTTACTTCATAAGTTCCACTAAAATCATAACTGTTAACACCGGTTGTTATTACTTTAGTTAAATAAGGAAAAGTGTCGCTATTAGATAAATTAACCTTTATTGTAAGTGGTATACCTGCTGATGACGAATTTGCGGTAAAGGATATGTTTGCATGAGGGTAAGCACCATCCCAACCATTAGCTGTGTTTTGGTTACTTGTATTACTAACTGTTGAACCGGAACTGAGTCCAATATATCTAGCAGACACACTAGCACCTCCACTGCTGGAGGTGCTGAAAGATTTACTGTACTCAACTGTTGATCCGTCAAATGAGCCGCTAGGTTGAGTCTCTATGCTAGTTTCTATACCAGGTAAGTTGCTATTTGATGAATCAATAGTTACCTTGTTGCTAACACTTGTTAATTTATTATCATCAAGAGTCCAACCACCCACTGTTCCTGAAACGGTTTTTAATACTCCAGCCGCAGTTACACTAAAATCTGCTGATGAAAAAGTAGCATGCCCTAACTGTATACCAGATGCAGTTGCTTTAAATATACTATTATTACTACCTGCTGACATATCTCCTTTAAAAGAAGCATCACCGCTGGTGGTTATTTTAAAGTTTTTAGAAAAAATAGCTCCACCAACGAGATCAATAACAGTACCACTTGTTGTGTAATTAGTTGGTGAAATCATAGTTCCAGCACCATTTCTGATTACACTAGGATTGATATTAGCACTTCTTATACTACCACTAGTTATTTTGTCACCATTTATTATAGTACTACCATCTATTTGGTTACTAGTAGAGTTAAATGTTACTACTTGGTTAAAAGCAAAAGCTCTAATGGGTGCACCGTAGCTTATTGTTGTTGTACCATTTCCACTGTTTGCATCTGGATCGTGTACTACTCTATACGCCGATGTCCAATATTGATTAGTAGCAGTACCCGCTGACATTTCTGGAGACTCTCTTAGCCAGTAATCAGTTGTACTACGATAAGGAGGAGTCAGTACATTGGTGCTTATATTATAAGTATTAGGTGTTCCGCCTAATATAGCATGAGCATTGGCCTGATTACTGACCGTTGGACCACCTGGAGTACTAGATGCTCCTGCATAAAACCAAATAATACCACTAGCAACTGTATCACCATTAGCTCCGGGAGCTCCGTCATCTCCGTTATCAGCATCACCTGTACTTCCTTTTGCGGAAACACTAAAAGAATATGTCTTAGTAAATTGTGTGTTAGTTGCATTATCTTTGACAACAATAACAGCCTTACCAGAAGTAGCCGTTGCACTTGATGGTATATACTTTCTTTGGTTATTTACCGTAGAAGATGTTATACTTATACCCGTAACTGTTTCTGAAACAATTGAATATGTATCTGATCCACTAGAAGCTAAAGTATATTGTGTTATACCTCTAAAAAACCTAATCTCAAATTCACCACCTGAATAAGATGTTGGTACACCACTAGAGTTACCAGCAAAAGAATGTGATTCATTTGTAAGAAAAACAGTGTAAGCATCTGAGCCCTGCTGTAAGCCAAATATATCTATAGTATCAAAAGCTATTACTGTTCCAGAGCTAGCTCCTTCTCTAGTATTTACAACCCAATTATTTGACGATCCAGATGCTGCTTCCTCACTGTCGGGTATTGCATATGTACTTCCTGTACCGTTTTGTTTTGAAGTACCATTTTTTAAGAAATCGTAGTAAATAGTACTTTCGTGATTAGTTTGAGTTGCTGTTAATGTTATAGCCACGGCTGTTTTAACTCCGTCACCATTATACTCTACCCTATATTGATTAGACGTTAAACTAACCGCTTTAGCGTTATCGCCTCCAGCTCCGGTATTGCCAGTTACTTGTTTAAAAACAAATCCTGATACAGTGTCACCACTAGACCAAGATGTTGCAGCATTATGAAAATATACAAAGTTTTTTCCTGAGGGGTTTGTTGTAGCATTTAATCCACTTGTGTTATCTGCATATATAACTGTAGTCACAAATGAACTTGGTATATTACTTAAATCCCCAAAGCTAACAGTACCTATGTTTGCTGATTTAATTTTTACAAGACCACCGCTTATTTCAAAAGGCGCTACACCAGCCATTATTCCAGAGGTGTTGTTAAATACTTTAAACTTATCAGCGGCAAAAGCAACAGATGAGCTTGTTGTACCATCAGCATTTGCCTCAGCTAGTAATTGCATACTAGCAATTGACCCATTGGCATCTACTTTTAAAGAGTATGATGATTTTGCATTTCCCTGTAGATCCACTAAAGCAGAGGCAGATCTAAGAACAGATGCTGATATACCAAAGAATTTTACAACTGTATTTTCAGCTAGGTTTGTTATTAAATCTTTATTTAGAGTTATAGTGAATTTTCCACTTGAAGGTCCAGTTATAGTAAGTATAGAGTGATCAACGTCAAATACATCATCATTTACTACTAAAAACCCTTGTTTAGGTACTGGGTTAAAATTAGACACAGTATCAACCTCAAAAACATTAACACCAGTAAAAGTCAAGGTTTGACCATCTGATACTGTTATATTTTGAGTGAGTGTTAGTGTTTTACTATCAGCATCAATACTGTACACTAATACTGGAGATTTTGCTTGATCCGTAAATGTTTGAGCATCAGACAATCCAGATACTTTTTGACCGTTTCTTACGTTAGTTATTGAATCTAAAACTATACTTATACCTTTAGTAACAGCACCATCTACTGTCTGAGTGTAGCTTGAGGTATTCCACGTACCTATAACCTCAGCAGAAGGTGAATTGGATGGAAGTCCTGTGGCTGGTATAACACCCATTACCGCACCTAAGTTTTGAACATGCGTGTTTTCAGCTTTATCAGCTAAATTAACACCAGTAGCAATATCGCTGAAGTACGTACTTGATAAAGAAAAAGTATTATTAGTGAATGAGCCAAAAGAAGCAGCTAGGTTTGTAACTTTAGAAGAAGTAGCACTGTTGGCATCTGAATGCGCCGTCATCTCTGAAAAACCACTAGCGGTAGAGTCAAAGGTAAATGCTCCAGTGTTAGCATTGAAACCACCAAATTTAGATCCTAAGCTTATAGTTTTTGTTGCAGTTGATCCAGACTCAGTTACAACTGCACTCAAACTTTCATTAGCAGTAGCTAAACCAGTTTTTGTATCTAGTAGTGAAGTGTCTTGAGTTAATAACCAAGCGGCACTACCAGCAGATCCCTGAAGAATGTATAATTGATTTTTAGGTCTTGTAGCATTATTAACGGCTCCCACAAAAGTAGCTAAAGTAGTATCAACCCATAGAGAACCCATAGCTGGTGTTTGTGGCCTAGTGAACGTTATAGTAACATCGTTAGCTAATGTTTGCTTATTAGTAAGTACCACAGGACTTATTGATTCAACCTCAACATGCCCAATTATGCCAGTTCCAGATAGTATGTTACCTACACTTACAGAGCCTCCAGAAGATATATTATCAACGGCTAGTGAGGTTGATTTTACTGTTGCGCCATTAACTTGGGCTGTTGATGATAGAGCTTGAGTTATAGTAGGTGCAGATGTAGCTCTCGTAGTATTTGGCGTTATGTTAAGCTTAGAAGATAACCTAGTGGTATCGCTGGCTAATGCTAACGTAGCAGTGTTCATAGTAGTTAATACACTTTGCGCAAAGGACTCAGATAAAACTGTTCCTCCACCGGGTAGTATTATGTTTAACCTACTATTTAAAGAAACTACCGATGAAGCAGTTGCTAGTGATGACGTATTCATCGTCGATAAAACACTATCAGCAAAACTCGTGCTCAAAGAAGCTATAGAACCATCGGGATTATATGTGCCAAAGCTACCAGCTAAAGTAGTTGCAAAACTAGTTGAAGCAAATTTAGTGGAAGATGTTACATTTAACACCTGATTAGCGAAAGCTTGAGATAGCGAGGCTAAAGTACCATCAGCATTTAATGTACCTACTTCAGCACCTAGGTTAGTAACGAAAGACGCAGATGCATAACCAGCTGTAGCAATAGTAGTTAATGCTTGATTAGCAAATGCCTGAGAGTAAGTGAAGCTACCATCCTCGTTCAATACACCCATGTATGCACTTAGCCTATTGTTTATGGATTCGCTGTTTAAGCCAAAGAAAGTAGATAAATCACCTATCCTATAATTCTTAGTTCTAAACTTAGTTACACCAGCCTCTATATAACGCTCAGACCCTACTAACTTGTCATTTACGTTTAAATCAAGATCCGTTGAATATGTGCTTATTCTAGCCATTTTATTTTTTTATTTTCTTTTCGACCTTATCTTTAACCCTTGAGCCTAGATTCCTAAGCCTCTCACCTGTTTCTTCTATTTTAGCACCAGCCTTTTCACCTAGTCTATTAGCTGAATCTATTATTTTACTACCCGTTTGGTATATACTACTGTTACTGCGTTTCTGGTCTTTTACATATTCTTCATTCTTGCTATCTAACATACCCATAGCGTCCATGTTTCTTGTCATTGCTGCTGATTGGGCATCGTCACTTGTTGTTATTGCTGGTGGAGCATCACCATACTTCTTGTTCCAATCAAAAGATTGTTTACTACCTACTCGATGAGGATTATTGTTTTTAGAACCAAGACTTCCTTCGTGGTGAAGAAATTGATTTGTTGCTGTATTCGAAGAAGACTCTTCTTTACTCATTCTTCTCTCACTTCCATCTGGCATTATTTCGTAAGAAACACCAAGTCTAGTTATATATTTTTTTCCTGGCATAATTTCTATGTTTTTTTCATGATTTTAATGCTAAAACCCTTTTTACCTTCTTTCTTAGTTCCCTTACCATCATTTCCACGGTTATCCTTAACACTTTTGAACTTACCGTCCTTGTGATCATAGTCCTTACCCTTCATAGATGGATTATCTCGATGTCTTTTCTGCGAATCAGCCTTTTTTACACGCCGATCAGCCCTCATAGCCCTTTTCTTGTCACGTACCTTCTTAGCAGCCGCAGCCTTAGCACTTAGCTTTTGCTTAGGACCACCCTTTCTCTTAGGTTTTGCCATAATTTTTTTGTCTTTATCTATAGTATACTATCACATGGAAATAACAACAGTTAAAAGCGTGACATTAGCCCCCTTACTCTATACTATAACAGCCTATTGTCACAGTATTTAAATACGATAAGATGTAGAGATAATTTGTGTTATACTATATATATCTAAAATAAAAACTTTTTACAAAATCATTTGTTTCGACCCAGTCCCCGTTTCTTTATCTCTCTTCCACAATTAGAATACGCTTTTCATTAGATTATATAATAAATGTTTAAGTAATTTCTAGATATTTTCTTAAATTTTAATTTAATAATTCACTCACAATTAAAATAATAATTATTACTGATAATATATATATAATAAATAAATAATTTTAATTAAACCTTTAAATAAATATAACATGACTACTAATAATATAACTACTAAAAGATTTGTAATAAGAAAAACACTTATCAATACAAATACAATAATAACATTCACTACTAATAAAGGTAATGAGGTAACATATGATCATGACAAAGTATATAATGCTCACAAACAAAGGTTTGATGATATGCCTTGCTTTGCTAAATACAATTCATATACTAATACTAACAACTTACCTGTATTTGTAAGGGATATGAAGGAGCTCGTTTGAGCTTTTTCTTTATCACAATTAAAATAATAAATTAAACTGATTATATAATTAATAAATAAATAAATAAATAAATATACTACTATGATAAATTACAATAATAAGATGAAGGAGTTACTAGGTAACAATCTTGAGTTAATGATAAGGAACAGAGCATTCGATTGCTGTTCATGGATCGAAGAAGATGGTGATCAAATATACTGTACAATAAATCACAGCTTCGATCTGTATAAAGACGACGACTTCGAGGACATGCTCGATGATGCTATTGAAGTCAGTGAGATGTTTGATTCACAGTCAGAACTTTATGAAACTCAGCTAATACTTAAGAAGAAGAAGAAGTAATAGCTTAACTCAAGTAACTAATGCAAACGACGCTATTCAAGCAATCCAGAGGTAGATCAACTTTCAATGCTATACATAAACAATACTATATAATACTGTGACAGTAGCCCCCTTACTCTTCTTATATAAGGCCTAGTGTCACACTTTTAAAATGCTATACGCTTCACAGTTATAATACGAAAC
>Ga0209816_1002459_pt1 | contig 13148 bp, 30 predicted proteins | sample CoawatmetaG01DNA_FD_187509 | JGI IMG/M metagenome (GOLD analysis project Ga0209816, IMG submission 187509) | Marine microbial communities from the West Antarctic Peninsula - Coastal water metaG017-DNA (SPAdes) (version 2) | ecosystem: Environmental > Aquatic > Marine > Coastal ... | reverse complement strand
GATGAGGTATTCACTAATTCTTCAGGCATAGGCCTGTAGTATCTACATAGCCCTACCTTGGCTATCTCTTCTAACTTCTTTCTGTACTTTTCTGACACAGTTATGTGTGCGTAACAATGATTTGGCATAGTTCTATTTGTTTTGATTAATAAATTGTTCTAACTCTTTTATTCTTTGTACAATAAAGGCAGTATTCATTCCGTTGTTAGGGTCGTTGTAATAAGACTTCAACCTAACAATATTATCTTTAGCATCTTTTATGTCTAACGCCTTGCGTATTATCTCGTCTGTGTAGAGGTTTACTCTTTGTTCTTGTTCCATTTCTGTCATAATTCTATTTGTTTAATTGTTTAACATGCTGCCCATCCAATGAAGACATATTGTTTATCTGTCTCATAGTATACGCATTCTCTTTTGTCTACCCTGTCCAATGCCTCTTCATAGGCATCATCATCTTTAGGCTCGGATATCTTACCCTCTAGTGAACACGTGGTAATTGTGCCGTTGTACGGATCGTGTCCATGTTCATACTGCTCCTCTTCTCTTAAGGATTGGTATGCTTCTCTAGCTGATGTGTAATTCTTTTTACTCGCTTCGTAATGTATGCTTGTTGCTCCCATAGTTATAGTTTATTAATTGATTCATTGATTTCATTGAGATACATCTCTTGCATCTTATTTTGTTCCTCTACTACCATTTGTATGATATGAGGCAAGTCTTTGAACAGGTGTTCTACGTCCATTACAAGGAGTTTCTGATCGTCTATGTCTCCATGCCATATCCTTAGCTCACCATCTTGACAATGTAGGCTTAGTGTCTCTCCTACATATGTTGTGTTACAGTTATTTCTCATGATTCTAATTGTGTTATTTAGTTATTATCTCTTGCGTATTCTATCACCTGTTGGTATACTTTATCTTCTACAAATTCCCAAAAGAAATCTGTGATGTCCATTCCATTTAAGTCTGCGGATTCAATCTCCATGTCCTCCTCTGGCGGTTGCTCGTGTGTTCCTGTGTTGTAATAGTATGAGTACTCTATACTCAACACATAGTGGTCTTCTTTAATAGTGTACGTACCTTTGCTGTTTACATTCATATCTAATCGTTTTCGTTATCAAATTCGGCATGCTCTAGGCATTCACCACATATCTCGTCACTTAAGTAACTCGGCTCTGCACCGCAACAGTTGCTCATCATAGTGTATAAATTATGTGATAGTTCTCTTTACTTGGTATGTCTTCGTACAAGGCTGCGCCTCCATCGTTACCCTCATCATCCGACTGTAATATGATATAGCTCTCGTCTTTAAATACTATAATCAATGGACGTTTGTACCAACCCATTTGGTCAGCCTCTTCTCTTGTCATGTATCTACATGAGTCAATCTTTTTACCCTTCAGAAGTTTAGTAAACTTCGCAGAGTGTGCTTCATCTTTTGTTTTCATATATCTATTTATTTAATTGTTCTATCCTTATCTTAACCTCTTCCAGTGTGTAGTGTTTCTCTTCGTCCATGTAATCAACGAACGTCTCAATATATCCCTCTCTCAAGTCCTCCTCAATGTCGTAGCTATCCTTGTAGTCTCTTAGGTGCTCATGTATCATATAGTCACAGTGATCTCCCCTCTTGAATAACTTCGCATCTGTGTACCCTCCCCTTGCATCTGCACCACCATGTACTTGTATTAGTACGTACTGCTCATCATTAATAGTAAGGTCTGCACCCTGTAATATCTGCGATAGGTCAGAGTCTCCGTTGTACGTGTTCCATGACCTCTCTATCTCTATATCATGTAACTCGTCTAGCATTTCATATGCTTCTGTAGATACACCGTATAGATTACACACCGCATCCCAATTGTCATTCTCATCTTGTAGTCTGTTAAACTCCTCACAGATATCATCTATCTCTAGGTTGTTAGTTAGGAAGTGAAACACAGATACTGTCCTCATTATCTCTCCATACCTCCAATCAAACTCATACCTCTCCTCATCTTCATCTTCAAACTCCTTGAGTGTCTTTGTTTGGTTTCTCTGCCACATTCTCCCATCAGTACCACCACTATCTAAGAAGTGTTTACCTGTGTTCTCTGTTAGCATTTTGTACACTAATTGTTTTGTTTCAATCATAATGATTTAATTAAATTATGCCTACTCTTTAGGGTTTCGGCTATCCCTCTATAAATTCTTTTTTGTAGTACTCCCATGCCTGATCTTTTGTATACAATCTATTTCGATACAGTGAGTCTTGTGATGCGTAATAAAACTTATCATCTTTATCCACGTGCCAAATAACATTGTCACTTACAAGCCAATCTTCAAAATCTTGTGTCATATTTATAGTTTTAATAATGGTTTTATTTCCTCTTCCATTTCTGTGATTGAGACTTTACTTTCATACAGCCCTAGTCTATCCTTAAGGTACATGTTGTTGACCTCAAGTATAGATGCCTTGACTTCTAACTTTTTTATGCATTCCTCCATAGCCTTTATTCTATGGTAATTAAATTTGTCTGTTGTCATACCCTCTCTCTTTTAAGTGTTATTATTAATGCGGATATGTTAACTAGGCATAGTGCCTGTACATATATTATCTGCTCTATTGTGAATCTAGGTATGCCCTCCCACATTAGGAAGCACCATATACATAATAGAATTACTAGTGTTGCGTACAATACGTCTGCTGTTTTCATCTGTTTAGTTTTAATAGATTATTATTCCACCATAAAAGTGCCCCTGCTCTGGGCAGTCTTTTAATGTTTCGTTTTCCCAATTACTATTCTCTAATCTTACTAGGCTTGGATACTTCATTCCATCTATTGGCTTAAAAAATATCTCTACACCCTTGTCTATTCCCTTGAATCCGTTCATCTCTGCGATTAATTCATAGATGTCCTTGCCTCCGAAATTACCATACCCCTCATAGCTGCTCTCTTTCCATACATTTCCCTTGTCATCTTTCATGTAGACTGTGAATGTTGGTCTGTCGCATTGCCATTTGTTTGGTATACTATCTTGTGTGTCTGTTGTAAAAAAGCTGAATACTCCCATCTGTTTAGTTTTTAAGTGCCCACGATGCACCTGCACCTAGACTGATTAGTGTTTGTGTTACTTTACTCCACCATGAGTTTTGTATCTCTAGGTCTCTGTACTCTTGTTCTGTATACGCATTTATTTTTACGTATATCTTATCCCCTACTGATCTTCTGGTCTCCACTATGTGCAGTCCGTTTACAATTCTGTGATACATATTGTTTGTATATTTAAAAGGTTTGACAATGTTTTTACTTTAGCTATGACTCTCTCTAATTCTTCCATCTTATGAGTGTGAACAGATTAATAAATCAATATCTTTCTTGATGCCTTGGCTTACTTGCCTAAACTTATATACTTGTTTAGCCTCGGTCCAGGAGCAGTCATTCTCTTTCATTATATCCTTCACTACCTCCCCATGCTTATCCTTTGAACGGGCATATTTCTTTTCTGTATTCTTGCTTATCTCTTGAATAATTAATGCACTTAGCTTTCCCACTTGTATTCTTTTGCGTTTTCCCATTTGTTTTTATTTATCTGTTATTAAATGTTTTACTATTGTTACTATGCACCCGATTGAAATTACAATCATAAGTACCTCTGCTATTGTTACTATCATTTTAGTATAGTGTTTATGGTGTTAATAATTTGAAAAGGATTTAGTTTGTTGTAGTAAGGTTTTAATTGACTCACTAACTCGCCAGGGCGTTAACAATCCCATTGCATACGCTTGTATTATTTCTTCTTTTGTTCTCATTTGTTTAATTGTTTTGATTAGTATTTGTTTTAAATAGATACGGCACAAAGATCACTCCTCATGCCGTTAGTTTAGTTTTATGTATTCTCGTTTCTCTTATCCCTAACACTCAGTGCTGGTTTTGACTCCATACACGAAACTATGTACTTTGCCCATGGCTATGATTTTAACGCGTTGTAATGCTTCGGCTTGCCATGACTTCACTTCACACCAATAGTGAGTATACAGATATCTAAATACAATTGCTTGAGCAGTTGCTACAATTTTGCTAGGTTATACAATTAGGTAGGCTTTGCCATACCTAATCCCTTGCGGTGCTTTGTATTACGTGGTGATTAATTCTAATCTTGATATAGTTTTACGCTTACGTCTTGAGTTTATAGAGCAAAGAATATTTGCCCAATGTCGTTGAGGTGCCGACTCGGTCGGTAGCTATCTAACAACTACCTTTATACTACATCAATATGTCAAAGAACGAGATTAAAAAAACTTTTACGCTTGTAGGCTTTGCCATACAAAAACATTTTAATAATCCTACTTTATAAACACACGCTTTGCGATATGTGAATAAAGTTTTAATAGTAACCCCCCAAAATATGAGTTTTGCAAAGCCCTAAAGACTTTTAAGGAGGGTTATTTGGTTAACTATGCATTAACCAATTTAGCAGATGCAATAGCCTTTAAAGATGTTTCAAAATTTAGCCCTTTATCAATTTGCATTTTTGTAATTTTTTGAATTAATTGCTCAAAATAGTACACTACAAAAGCACCCTTGTACGTTCGTACGGCATCTGTTAATAATGGCAGAAATTTTGATTTGTTTTTTTCAGATGTCAAAAAATTGATTGCTTTTTTGCAGTCGTTTTGGTATACTATATTTTCGTGTGAATTGGTATTTACGTTTTCAAGTTTTGCCGTACGTTTTACTTCTATTAGGCAAAGCAAAGCACTTGTTTTGTAGGCGTCTTTTTCAACTTTACGCCTTGCGCTTTGCACGTTCGCAAACTGCGGATTTAATGCACGTTTTTTTGCAATAGCATCTCTTTGCTTTTGTGTTAATACTTTTTTAGTTGCTACTTCTTTTTTTAACTTGTTAATTTCTTGTTCTTGTTTAGTCTTTGGTGCAACTTTTTTTGCTGTTAATACTTTTTTAACTGATTGCGTTTTGATAGCGTTTGCCATAACTGATATATATTAGGTTGCCTTATATAGGGCTTATTAAAGTTGTGATACGATACCACAACCGAATGCAAATATAAAAACACTTATTAGATAAATTACTATAAAAAAGAAATAATTTACAAAAAAATGTAAAATAAATTATAAGTTATTGAATATCAATAGTTTAAAAATGCGTTTTCAAAGCTCAATTTCTTGGATCAGTTATGTTTTTTACTTGTTTTTAGTGTTATTAATACGATTGTATAAGTATTGAAAATGTTAATTTATATTTTTTTTTGGGGCTTGTATAACTCTTTACCTAGGTATAAGAGATAAAGAAAATAAACAGGGCAAACAACAAAGGAAAAAATAAAAACTAGGGCCCACGCGCGCGCCTGGGCACGCGCCTGGGCACGCGTACACGTGGTAAAAAAAGCTAAAAAAATGCACAAAAAACACAAAAATATTGCACCCCCCCATCGATTTAAAAAGATCTTTTGTTTTTCAAGATCATCGCGTATATTATATTATTACCCAAACCCCCTATATGTGTAATATATTTTTTTTGTATCTTCGTAGTCTAAATTTAAAGTTATGAAACAAGTAGGGTCAATAATGCAAGAGCATTTAAATAGTAGAGACAGGCATGAGATGCTTTCTAGAGGTAACTATTATGAGACAGGTATTTCTAAATTTGCAAGAATGCGTAAAGACAATAACCAGAGAAGTGTAGTTCAAGACATTGCTGATGGAATTGGATTGGCAAAAAGCAGAGAAGAAATGAGAGAATTTTTTAAACGTTAACTTTCTTCCCAAAGTTAATTTTGTTTTCCAAGAGGCACGTACTTAGTATTTGCCTCTTTTTTTATGCTTACTTTTTAAATATATGCTTAGTTTATTTTTAGTTTATGCTTACTTTCTTTCTCTTAAGTACTATGGATAAAGAATATGTTATAAATGCTTTCTTTTTTCTATTTTTACAGGGAAATAAAAATATATAAATATATAAACTCTATAGAGAGAGTATGGTAAGAAAAAGTGAGCATTTTAGTATCTAATAAAAAAGCTTATATTTGTACAATAATTTAATTTAATAAATACAATATGAATCCAAGGGAATTACATTTTGACAAAGAGGGAAGAGAAAAATTATTAGAGGGCATTACTAAGATGTCCAAAACTGTAAAGAGTACATTAGGCCCATTAGGTAATACTGTAATGATGGAGTCTATGAATCACACAAGGGGAATGATTATCACCAAAGATGGTGTGACTGTTGCCAAGGAGATTGAGTTTGAAGATGCTGTAGAAAATTTAGCGGTAAAGATGATGAAGGAAGCTTCTGATAGAACTGCTACTTCAGCTGGTGATGGAACTACTACTGCGATAGTTTTGACTGAGGCCATTATAAAGGAAGGTATGCGACTGATAGATCGTGAGCCTAACATAAATACAAGTCAATTGGCTCGTGATATAGTTAAGGTATCTGAAGGAATCATAAAGAGTTTAGATAAATCTTCAAAGAAAGTTTCTGGTAATACTTTACGTGACGTTGCTACTATCTCTACCAATAATGATAAGGATTTGGGTAAGATGATCGCTGATGCTTATAAGGATTTAGGAAAAGACGGTAAGTTAACTGTTGAGAATAGTAAGACGGAAGACACGTATTGTGACATTACTAAAGGAATTAAGATTGACAGAGGATATTCATCGAAGCTTTTTATAAATAACCACCGTAATGACGAGTGCATATTAGATGATGTGTATATTTTAATGACGGACATGGAGATAACTAACATTCTTCAGATTGAAAATGTGTTGAAGCCGATTATAAACGAGAATAAGAAGCTACTAGTAATTGGGAATTGTTCTTCAAATGTAACTAACACACTGGCTGCTAATGTAGTACAGAACAGCCTTAAGCTTTGTAATATTATGCCACCATCGTTTGGTTATAAAACTAATGAGCTAATGGGTGATATTGCTTTGGCCACAGGTGCAAAGTATTTTAGTGAATCACAAGGAGACAACATAGGTATGTTGACCATGAAGGATTTGGGTCATGCGGATAAGATAGTAGTTGGGAAAAACGAGACTATTATAATCAAAGAAGGTGAGCGCACTGAGGATATTCAGGACAGAATAAAAGAACTTAAGATTCAGAAAGAGAATAACAGCAACAAAAACGAAAGAGATTTCATAGATGAACGTATTTCATTACTAACTGGTATGGTTGGTGTAATATATGTTGGTGCGAACTCAGATATTGAGCAAAAAGAAAAGTATGACAGGGTAGAAGACGCTGTTTGTGCTGTACGTTCTGCTATTGAGGAGGGTATATTACCAGGAGGTGGTATCGCATTGCTTAGATGCGCGGAAGATTTGAGTGACGGACACGCGAGTGATGTGTTATATGGTGCGCTTATAGCTCCGATTGAACAGATTCTTATTAATGCAGGAGAGGATGTAAAGGATATAAGAGATAAAGTATGTTCTTGTTCTGATGTTCCTAAGAATTTTGGATATGATGTAAAAAATAGAGTGTATGGAGATATGTACAAGATGGGTATTATAGATCCTGCCAAGGTTACGAAGAACGCGCTGAAGAATGCAGTGAGTGTAGCCACAACAATATTAAGTACAAACGCAATAGTAACCATGAAAAGAAAATAATGAAAGCAATAGGGAAGTATATAGTTATAGAAGAGATTAAAGAACAGATAACAACTAACTCTGGAATTCTTTTAACGTCAGATGACAGCGACCAATTAAGATATAAGAAAGGGTTGGTAGTTATCCCTGGTACAAGTGTTGACACTGTAAAAAAAGGTGATACTATTTATTATGATAAAAGAGCTGGGCATTCCATGATTTTAAATGAAAACATGGTTAGTATTATATCAGAAAATGATATTGTCGTAGTACTATAGTCCGTCTTTTATTTCTTGATTCATCTTTTTAATCATTTTACGGTAAACTTTATTACTGTATTCCGTTGATTTGTTAAAAATTGGGTTGTTTCTTCGGTCTTCGGAGATTACTTCTTCTTTATTTAACTTTTTATAAATTGAAGCGCATACGCGCTTACCCTTAAAGCCGAGTTCGTAAAGAGTAGACTCTCTTCCTTTACGTTCTCGCCACTTTATTATCCACTCATCTTTCAACATTTTATGAAATCTGTTCTTATCCCAGGACATTATCTCATTAAATTCTTCAAATTCAAATTTTGTGAACAGCCCTTCGCTATAAAGGAAGAGCATCATCTCAATATCTGCTGTTCCTAGGCCGTATTTAGCTCTAGCCCACTGTTTTATAACCTTCCAATACTTTAAATAGTCTGCATTGGGTTCTTTTCTATCGTAGTTTTTACGAAATCTTGTCTTAAATTTCATTGAATTAAATTTTTTATCTTTGCTAAGATAACTTTTTTATATGGCATTAGGTAGAACAGCAAAATATTATAGGGATAATCCTGAAGCAAGAAAGAAAAGACTTGCTTACCAGAAAAGATATAACGCTAGAAAAGCTCAGATAGCTCGAAGAGTTAGAAATAACAGAGAGAATCATAAGTTTGGAACATATGGCAATTATGATGGAAAGGATGTTTCTCATAAAGGGAAAAGAATTGTTTTAGAAAAAGAATCTAAAAATAGAGCTAGTAAATCAAACACCCCTGGTGATAGAAGAGCTAGAGGAAAGAAAGGAAAAGGAAGAAAGAACAAAGGTAATAAAGGGGGTAAATAATAATGGCAAAGAAAGGAAGAACAAAAGGAAACAAGATATGTCCATCAGGTATTGCATGGGCAAAAAAAACATTTGACAAGTACCCATCTGCGTATGCGAACATGGCTGCTAGTAAATACTGCAAAGATCCTAACTACGCAAAAAATAAAAAATAATTATGGCAAGAGATTTAAAAAACCCATTATCACCAAGTACTGTACCGAGCTTTAGAACGGCTTTTTCAACTGCAAAAAAATCAGGAAAGAAAACATTTAACTGGAAGAACAAAAATTACACTACTACAACTGCGGCTAATTTGGCAAAAAATATGTCAAATAAAAATTTATATAAAGCTGAAACAACAGCTTATAAAAACACAGTAAAAGTAGGAAACAGACCTGATGATAATGTAACTCCTAGAAAAAGTACTGACTTACAAAAATCTACGGAAGAAGTATTTCAGTCATACTCTAAAGAATCATTAAAAAGAGAGATTAAAAAAACGAAAAAAAATTAATTATGAAAAAAAAATTCAAAACACACATGATGTGTAAAAAAGACAGGTGCATTAAGGTCAATTCTATGACAGAGCATTTTAAATTAAAAAAAGACGGATACACTCATAATAAGAAAAAATAATTATGGAAAAATTTATAGACTACTTACAACATCAATGGAATAGACTAATGTATAAATTAACATTTAGAAATTATAAAAATAAATAGTCATGCCAACAGTAAATTATAAATGTGGAGACACAGGGAAGTCAATGAAGAAAAGTTTTCCTTACAATGCTATGGGTAAAGCTCAAGCACACACATTTGCAAAAACTATGGGTGGTTCTATGAAGAATAATCCTACTACTAAAATGACTGAAGAAGGTTACTAATGGGTGAGCTTAAAAAGTGGAGAGATGAGAAGTGGGTTCGTATAGGAACGGATGGTTCTATAAAAGGAGCTTGCGGTACTAGCAAAAATAAGAAGAATCCAGATAGGTGTCTACCATTAGCAAAGGCTAAGTCTTTGAGCAAAGCAGAAAGAGCTAAGACGGCTAAAAAAAAGAAGGCATCAGGAGGAAAGAAACAGTTTGTCTCAAACACAAAAAAAGCGAAAGTAACTAAAAAATATACTAAGTAATGGCAACACCAAGGAAAGGTAAAGCGAAAGTAAAAATTACTAAGTCAGGTAAAAAAGTAAGCTACGGTCAGGCTGGTAAAGCCAAAGGAGGAGGGCCAAGAGTAAAACCCGGCACATCTAAGGGTGATAGTTATTGCGCTAGAAGCTTAGGAATAAAGAGGGGTTTGTCTAGAAAAAAAGCAAACGACCCTAATACTCCTAACAATTTATCTCGAAAGAGATGGAAATGTTCAGGCGCTAAATCTAGAAAATAAAATATTAGTATATTTGTATTATGAGTAAATTCAATGAATTAGTTAAAAAGTTAATGTCTCAAGGAAAATCTGAGACAGCTGCTAAAAAAATTGCATACAGCATAGGTGCTAATAAGTATGGAAAAAAAGGAATGGCTAGGAAAGCATCAGCAGGGGTAAGAAAATCAAGAAAATAATTATTAATAAGTAAATTTATATTATGAAAAAGCAAGGTTACAATTCAAGACTTGATGAGTCTTTAGCAGCAAAAAACGGAAAAAAATCTCAATCTATGAAATCTCGTAGAGACGAATCAAAGGCAATGTCTAAAAAAGATTACGGACATGCTTATGGTGGAGATCATTCTATGAAGTATGAACATCATTTAGGAAGCAATTCTAAAATATTTCAAAGATAAATAATGAAATCAAAAGGATTTGGTGATACTGTGGAAAAATTCACAACCGCTACAGGGATTAAAAAAGCAGTAAATGCAGTTGCTAAAGCAACAGGGAAACCCTGTGGTTGTGGTGAAAGGAAAGACACTTTAAATAGAGTTTTTCCTTACGATAATAAATAATAAGATAAAACAACAACAATGGCATATCAAAAATTACAAACAAGTAGAGCTGCTGTAGTAACTCCTAGTGATACAGTAGACATACCAAGTATTTCTACTCAAAACGGAAGGGGAAATAACGGCTGCGTATTATACGTAGGAGTAGGAGGAGACTTAACTGTTTTAACTGCAGGCGGTGACAAGGTTTTATTTACAGGATTTCCTACAGGAGGGTTTTTACCTGTACAAGTGGTGAGAGTTTTTGCAACGGATACAACGGCTGCTTCGATTTTAGCTCTTTGGTAATAACAAATTAATAAAAACGTATGGGTCTTGCAATAGGTATAGGTAACGGTATATTGTTTACCAGTCAAAGGGGTGTTTCCAGTATAATTCCAAAGCTAATAATTGATATATGCGCTAGGGCTACTTACTGTGAGAACAAAACCTGTACAACCTCAATTTTACTAGAAATAGAGAACATACAATATACAGCATCCGCAGTGCCAGTTGGATTCCTAGCAAGTTATCCAGGTGCTTCTGCTGCGTATTCTTTAAGAAACCTTATTGATACAACCACAAATGTTGTAAGAGTGAGACGTTCAAGTGATAACAGAGAACAAGACTTTTCAGCAACACAAATAACAGATGGAACACTAACAACCTTTACTGGGGCAAACGATGGGCTTGTAACTATTTGGTATGACCAATCGAGTAATGGGTATGATTTTGCACAATCCTCTGCAATTAATCAGCCTAAAATAGTAAATAGTGGTGTTCTTATTTTAGAAAACGGAAAACCCTCAATAAAATGGGACGGATCAAATGATAGACTTTCAAACTCTTCAGAAATAAGCGCAAATTTAAGTGATTATTCTTTTTTCGCAGTAGTTAAGAAAACAACAGGATGGTTATTTGATACCTCTATAGGTAGAATGGTAATTGACTTAAATCAAACACTTGCCTCCAAGTTTTATGCGGGTAATAGCGGAAGAGGTAGTCAAATAATAAACAACAATCAGTCTCTTCGTTCTTTCTTTTTAGATAGTTCTAATGGTGCGGATGTTTATGTAGATGGCGATTTAAATCAAGGCGGATTAACTTATCCTCAAGAAAAAATAACAAGTTTCCAAACACTTGGTTCTGATATAAATTCTGGGGGCGGTACTTTTTCGAATATGTCTTTACAAGAATTTATTATATATAATTCAGTTCAATCCTCAAATCGAGTTGGAATAGAAACTAATATAAATAACGAATATGATGTATATAGGACTAATGAGGTTAGTGGATTATTATTTGATTATCCTGGTTCAATCGGTGCATACAGCTTAAGACAATTAGTGTTTTATCAAGATGGTCATACTCCAAATTTAATAAGGGTAAGAAGAAGTTCAGATAACGCAGAGCAAAATTTTACAGCCACAGAAATAACAGACGGTACATTAACCACCTTTACAGGTGCTAATGATGGATTTATAACTACTTGGTATAATCAAGCGAGGAATATAGGAGATCTTATATCAGCAACGGCAGCGAATCAACCACAAATAGTTAGTAGTGGAACTTCACTTGGCTATATTCAAAGTTTGGGTTCTACGCAACTTAATAGCGATATCAAATATATTAACAGTACTGACTACTCTACCTTTTTTGTAGGACAAAATACTGGTCAAACTGTTTGGGGGGCTGACTCAGGAACTGGTTATTACGCAGTTGCACTTGCTGGAAGTAATAACGGGAATGTTAGTGGGTTTACTGAAGGAAACCGATATTCTAATGGTTCATTGATTGGCGCAACTTGGGGCGATATGTATAATGCGTTATCATCATTTGCTCAAGTTACTGCTTTGGTTAGAAGACAAAGTGTTGATAGAAACATTCGTATTGGGTTTAATACTTATAATAATGGAAGATATAAGGAGCTCATAATATACGGAAATCAAAGCGTAAGCAGAACAGGCGTTGAAACTAATATCATAAACCATTATAACTTTTAACTAGGGAATAGAAACTAATATTAATAACGAATACACAATTTACTAATGACACAAGAAATAACAGGGTATAAATACCTAATAGAACAAGAAGCAATTGATGCTCGTAAAGCGTGTGCAGATTATTATGGTTTACCTAAAACACCAGAGGATACAACTCTATACTGGGTAGACTACAATACAGCAGAAGATGATACACCCGTATTTTGGTACATTACATTTGATGATAGTATTGAGATGATATTAGGAACACCAACAACATTTGAAGTAATATTTCCAGAAGAACCAATTATATAATTAAATATGGCCAATTTATTAGATCAAGCATCGATAGTATTAACACCCACCGCTTACGACAATGGTAAGGTGTTATGCGCAAAACCCATAGATGGATCGGGGGATTTCGACTTCAGCAGGAATTCTGCGGCAACGCGCGTTAATTCTCAAGGGTTAGTTGAAGATGTACAGATAATATCTGGTAATAAGATTACAAACGGAGATTTTAGTAACGGCTCTACAGATTGGATTATAGAGGCAGCTTGG
>Ga0209816_1002458_pt1 | contig 13148 bp, 9 predicted proteins | sample CoawatmetaG01DNA_FD_187509 | JGI IMG/M metagenome (GOLD analysis project Ga0209816, IMG submission 187509) | Marine microbial communities from the West Antarctic Peninsula - Coastal water metaG017-DNA (SPAdes) (version 2) | ecosystem: Environmental > Aquatic > Marine > Coastal ... | reverse complement strand
AAAAGCCGGAGATCTCGCTGCATTGCTAACAAATCTTGAATCGGGTGATGTTTTGTTTATTGATGAGATTCATCGACTTAGCCCGGTTGTGGAGGAGATTCTCTACCCAGCCTTGGAAGACTACCAGCTAGATATCGTTATAGGCGAGGGGCCCGCTGCACGCTCTATAAAACTGGACCTACCGCCCTTCACCTTGGTGGGAGCCACTACGCGAGCTGGGCTTTTAACATCCCCTCTTCGAGACAGATTCGGTATTGTTCAGCGATTAGAGTTCTATTCGGTGGAAGATCTAGCAAGTATTGTGCGGCGAGCAAGTAATATTCTTAATGTGAAAATCGACGAGCAGGGTGCGCAAGAAATTGCCTGCCGAGCTCGAGGAACACCTCGAATAGCAAATAGGCTCCTGCGGCGAGTCAGAGACTATGCTGAAGTTAAAGGTGATGGATCAATTACTCAGCAGACCGCAGATGCGGCACTTAATATGCTCAATGTCGATCAGAGTGGCTTTGATCATCAGGACCGTCGTTTACTATTGACCTTGATGGAAAAGTTTGACGGTGGCCCAGTCGGAGTGGACAGTTTGGCGGCAGCTCTAAGTGAGGAGCGAGGAACGATCGAAGACGTGCTTGAACCATACTTGATTCAGCAGGGTTATTTGATGAGAACATCAAGAGGCCGCATGGCGACACGGATGGCCTATGAGCACTTTGGTCTTAAAAGTCCAAAACGTATACAGCAACAAATGGATGTCATGGATGACTGAATTTTCTGTGCCGATGCGTGTCTATATTGAAGACACAGACGCCGGTGGCATTGTCTACTACGCTAATTACCTTAAATTTATGGAGCGCGCTAGGACTGAGCTAATGCGTAGCTTGGGTTATGGTAAGCCCGCTCTTTTTGATGGATTGCAGTTGGTAGTGCATGAGGTGCAAATTAAATATCATAGCTCTGCGGTATTAGATGATGAAATTAGTGTGGCTGCAACTGTAGAGGCGGTTAAAAAAGTGACTCTGTCAATGAGCCAAAATGTTTACAGAGGCGATACACTTTTGTGTGAAGGGCACGTCAAATTGGCCTGCTTAAATGCATTGACCAAGAAGCCAGCGGCAATGCCAGCGCTAATGGTTCAAAAATTAAATGGCCTTATGGCCGGAAATCGGAGTGTAAACCAGTGAATGAAGAAAATCTGTCCATTCTCGCGTTAGTTATAAATGCTAGCGTGCTAGTGCAAGCGGTTATGGGAATCTTATTCATTGCGTCTGTAATGTCTTGGATTATGATTGTTCAGCGAGGAATTTTTCTCAGCCAAGCACAAAATAATTTTAGAGCGTTCGAGGATACGTTTTGGTCGGGTGTTGATTTAGCTGAGTATTATCAAGAGTTGACTCAGAAGGCCAAGGACATAGGTACATCGGATGGTATTGAAAATGTGTTTAGGGCAGGTTTTAGAGAATTTAATCGATTGTCGCAGTCGGATAAAGTTGATCCTGATGCGGTGATGGAAGGTACCGATAGAGCAATGCGAGTTGCATTATCTCGAGAGGACGAAAAGTTGGGCGTTAATTTACCTTTTCTTGCCAATGTTGCCTCGGTCAGTCCTTATATTGGTTTGTTGGGTACCGTGTGGGGAATTATGGACACAGTAAGAGGGTTGGGTATGATGCAGCAGGCAACCTTGGCTGCTGTCGCGCCGGGTATTTCGGAGGCATTAATACCCACAGCGATGGGCCTATTTGCGGCCATACCGGCTGTAATAGCTTACAATCGCTATGCGGCAAAGGTTGAGGGGATTAACACAAGCTATGAGACCTTTTCAGATGAGTTCTCCAGCATTTTACATCGACAGGTTTACTCGAGATAGATTGGATTTTGGAGTTTAGGGTTTGTGAAGCGAAGAAAACCGAAACGTAAATTGGTAGCTGAGATCAATGTAGTCCCCTACATCGATGTCACCTTAGTTCTAATGGTTATATTCATGATCACGGCGCCGCTGCTGATGCAGGGGGTAAAAGTTGAGCTACCGACGGCTAATTCTGCACCGATGGATAGTAAAGACCAAGAGCCGTTTATCGTCTCTATAAAAGCGGACGGCACTTACTGGATTGATGTCAAAGGAAACAATGAAATACAGTCATTGGGCCGCGTTAAAGAGAGTGTGACAAAAATCCTGAGCCAACAGCCTCAGACACCGATTCTTGTTTGGGGTGATGCGTCGGTGGACTACGGTACTGTGGTAATTCTAATGAGTGAATTACAGCTTGCCGGAGCAATATCGGTTGGGTTGGTTACTGAGCCTGCTCAGCAGTAGTATGAATAAGTCTCTCAGTTATGGCATTGGCGTTATCGGCAGTCTTTGTGTCCATGCGTTAGTATTGAGTGTACTGATGATCCCAAGTAGCCAGGATACCAAATCCATAATAATACAACCGCAATACATTAATGCGAAGCTCGTCCAATTAGCGCCAAAGAAAAAGATAGTGAGCAAACCAAAAAAGATTAAAAGTAACAGTGCAATCAAGAAGCGTGAAAAGCAGCGTCGCTTAGAGTTGGCCAAGGCTGAACAAAAAAAAGCTGATGAATTAAAGCGAGCGCAGACTGAGCTTGAGCGTGAAGAGGAGCGGTTAGATAAATTAAAGCGTGAAAGGCTTGAACGTGAGCGCTTGGCTGAGTTGCAGCGTGAGCAAGTGGCGGCAGAATTTGCACAGGCTCTTGCGGATGAGCAAGTTTTGATTAATGTGCAGGAAGGAGAGAAAGAAGCAAACAGTTATCGACAGCTTATTCAGCAACGTCTGTCGGAGAATTGGAGTCGGCCCCCAAGCGCTAGGAGAGGTATGGAAACTTTGATTAGATTGCAGTTGGTGCCTACTGGCCGTGTTGTTGGAGTGACCGTATTAAAGTCCAGTGGTGATTCGGCCTTTGATCGCTCGGTAGAGCAGGCGGCGTTCAAAGCGGCACCATTTGTTGAATTGCAGCAAATGTCGCCTAGTCTATTTGAAAAGAAGTTTCGAGAAGTCGATGTTTCATTTAGTCCGCAAGACCTTAGGTTATAAAATAACGGAGATAAGATGGCACACAAAACAGTATCGTTGCGGAATCCTTATTCTGTTGTTCTGCTATGCCTCACACTAATTATGTATCCATTGGCTGCGTGGAGTGAGTTAGTGATTCGCGTTACCCAGGGTAATGATCAACCTACTGTGGTTGCCGTGTCGCCGATGATAATGTCCGGTGTTCAACTAGCTGAAGATATTAGTGCAATTGTCGAGTCAGATTTGCAAAGAAGTGGTCTTTTCAAAACAATTCCTCGCGCCAATATGCTCGCATTTCCCTCTGAACCTGCGGATGTTTATTTTAGAGACTGGCGGTTACTGGGTAGTGAATATTTAATTGTGGGTTCAGTCTCGTTACTCACAGAGGGCGCTCTTGAGTTGAGTTTTAGTTTGCTCAATGTAAACGCTCAAAAGACGGTCTTTAAGCACAGCGTTAAAGGGGTAGAGGGGCAACTCAGGGATCTCGCGCACTTGGCGAGCGATAAGATCTATGAAGAAATAACGGGTATTAGAGGCGCTTTCAGTACACGTCTGGCCTATGTCACAGCAAAACAAAAAGACGGCCGCCTAGTGTATCGATTAAATGTGTCAGACTCTGATGGTGCTAGAGAGAAGATAATGCTTAAATCCTCTGAGCCGATAATGTCTCCGGCGTGGTCTCCTTTGGGCGATGAATTAGCTTATGTTTCTTTTGAGACTGGTAGGCCGGCAATTTTCCGACAGAGCTTAACTACGGCCGCTCGAAAGCAATTGACTAATTTCCGAGGGCTTAATGGCGCGCCATCATGGTCGCCAGATGGTAAAAAGTTAGCTTTAGTCCTGTCCAAAGATGGAAATCCTGAGATTTATATCTTGGATCTTGAGTCAAGTAAGTTTGCGCGAATGACTCGCCATTTCGCTATTGATACCGAGCCAACTTGGACTCCGGATGGAAAAAGCCTATTATTTACCTCAGATAGGGGTGGTACTCCACAAATTTATAAATTAACGGTTGCAACTAAGGCGGTGCAACGAATAACATTCCAAGGTAACTATAATGCTCGACCAAGCCTGGCGCCTGATGGGCGTACTTTGGTCGTGGTCCATCGCGCATCTGGTGTTTTTCATATCGCAACACTTGATTTGGTCACTGGCCGAATGTTAGAGCTGACGGAGACTCGTTTGGACGAATCCCCGACAGTGGCACCCAACGGGGCAATGGTAATTTATGCGACAAAGCAGGGCGATAGAGGAATTTTGTCTGCTGTGTCGTTAGATGCGGGGGTTAAATATTTTTTACCCGCTAAATCTGGTGACGTAAGAGAACCAGCTTGGTCGCCGTTCTTGAGATGAACGCTTTAGTTAACATGATACAATCACTTACAATTTTATTAAGGAGCAATAAATGAATATTTCTGCAAATAAATTCGGTCTTCCCATTTTATGTTTGTCAGCATTACTAGCCGGCTGTAGTACGGCTCCGGTTGATGAAACTACATCTACGATTGAAGATACTACTGTTCAAACTGCGTCTCTAGAGATGGAGATGGAGATGGAGGCAGAGAAAGCAGCAGCAATGGCTGAAGCCGCCGCTGAGTCGGTTAATTCTGCGGATACTGTGTTTTACTTTGCGTTCGATAAAGCAGTGCTCAGCGACGACTCTCGAGCGGCGTTGATTGAGAATGCTCAATTTTTGATGAGTAATCCACGAGCAGTGCGTCTAGAAGGTCACGCTGATGAGCGTGGTACGCGCGAATACAATATGGCTCTAGGTGAGCGTAGAGCTAACGCAGTTAAAGACTTCATGATTCTGCAAGGTGTTTCGGGCAGTATGATCGAAGTGGTTAGCTATGGTGAAGAGCGAGCGGCTTCTTTTGGTAGCAATGCCGGAGCTTGGAGCATGAATCGTAGAGTTGAACTCAAGTAGAGCTAGCGTTATTGGCTGTTGTACAGCCATTCTATCGGGTGGCTGGAGTTGAATGACTTCAGCCGCTGATTTTTCCATGAACATTAGCCACTAGTGAGCTGAAATGAAATTAGGCCCAAGACTATGCGTCCTCCTTTTGAGTATATCTTCCTTTGGTATTACTCAAGATCTTGTTCCGATTGTAGATGCGGTTAAAACATCTGCGTCTAACGGTGAGAGCGTCGTTACGGAGTACATGTCTAATCCAGTGGTGGAGTTAGCGAGTAGCCGCTATGACATTATGCAGAACCTGCAAGAAGAGGTCAGAATGTTGCGGGGGTTAGTAGAAGAGCTCTCCTATGACCTACAGCAGGTGAAACAGCGCCAACTTGACGACTATCTTGATCTTGATCGTCGTTTAGGTCTTGAAAGTAACATAAATGACTCTGCAGTTTCTGATCGGTTCACCAGCCCTGGTGCTATTCTTGACTCAGAGGATGCACAAGCCGGTTTAGCCTCTTCTGGAGCAAGTACTGGGATGGATGTAAGCACATCCCCCGCAGGTGTAACCTCAGATCTTGTTGATGATCAGTCATTGGTCAAAGCCGACTATAATGCAGCGTCAAAAAAGCTTCTTAAGGAGAGAGATATTGAAGGGGCTGCGGTTTCCCTAAAGATGCATTTAGAGACTTATCCTGGAAGCCCGTTCACTGCGAATGCTCATTATTGGTTGGGTGAAATATATCTATTGCAAGGTGAAACAGAGTTTGCAAGGCAAGCGTTCACTAACATTGTTGAACGTCATGCGGATCATCCAAAAGCAATGGATTCCAGATTTAAGTTAGGTAAGATATATTTTCAGTTGGGTGAGGTCGACCGTGCTAGAAATCTGCTCGAACAAGTGGCTCAAAGTCCAGGTGGCGCGGCCGCTAAAGCCCGTAATTTCTTAGATAAAAACCTCCAGTAAAAGGTTGTCCGTCAATGTCTGATAAGGCCGTTATTTTAGTCTCCGGTGGTTTAGATTCGTCTACTGTTTTAGCGATGGCTGTTCAGCAAGGTTACCAGTGCTACACGTTGAGTTTTGATTATGGGCAGCGACACCGCTCAGAACTTGATGCTGCGGTTCGAGTGTCTGAATCTATGTCGGTGGTCGAGCACAAGGTTATCAAACTTGACTTAAAATCAATCGGTGGGTCGGCACTTACCGACGTTGAAATAGCAGTACCGGAGCAAGAAACGACAGGTATTCCGGTAACCTATGTGCCCGCCAGAAATACTGTCTTTTTATCAATCGCGTTGGGCTGGGCTGAAGTGATTGAGGCTAGCAAGATATTTGTTGGCGTTAACGCCGTCGATTATTCAGGTTATCCAGATTGTAGGCCTGAATATATTGCCAGTTTTGAAGCTATGGCTAATCTTGCTACTCGAGCGGGGGTAGAGGGAAATAAGTTATCCATTGAGGCACCCCTTATTGACATGAGTAAAGCCCAAATTATTCAAGCGGGATTAGAGCTTGGAGTAGATTATGGTCAGACAGTTTCATGTTATCAGGCTGATTTTGAGGGTGTTGCCTGTGGTAAATGTGACAGTTGTCGACTGCGTGCACAAGGCTTTGTAGAGGCAGGAGCAAAAGACCCTACAAGATATCAAAATAACGCTTGAATTTTATCATCTGGTCAGTATGATACGCACCTCCTCTGAGGGCCGTTAGCTCAGTTGGTAGAGCAGTTGGCTTTTAACCAATTGGTCCCGCGTTCGAGTCGCGGACGGCCCACCATTTTTACTATACCTTGAGGTGATAGTGGTCAATAACCTATGCCTCTTTGTCTGCATCGCTGTCTACATTATTGACTAGTCGGGGGTGTTTACGCGCGGAATTGATTGGTCATAAACGTCAACCATTCGTTCACTTTTAAACCCCGCGGCTTCCTGCTTTGATTCGCCTTTCTTAGTATCGGTTACGCCTCTGCGTTTCATCGCATGTAGACCAAACTTTTCTCCAGGTTCAATTATCCCATCAGCAACAGCATTTTCCATAAAGTTACCCCAAATGGATTGCCAGCCGCTTGACGTTAGCGCATTTACCTTTTCTAATTAAACGTTGGTGGTTGTCTGGCTATCGCCATAAACCACGCTAAATACCGCCTAATTGGCTACATTTTTTGGCATATATTTAGAACTGGTCTATAGTTTTATTATTAAAGTTTTAACCCGTAGCCTAGCCTGATGAACTAGAACCTATATCTTACTTAAAATATATAGAGGTATTGTAATGAATAAAACTATCTTAATTTCAGTAGTCATTGCTTTGTCTGCTTGTGGCGGTGGCGGTGGCGGCAGTTCAGCTTCGGCCGTACCAACAGTATCAGTGACAGGCCCTTCGCAGGTCTGGTCTGACGAATACGATTGGTCTGCGAAAGCTACCGCAGCCAACATGGATCTAAATACTGTCGGATTTACAATAAGCGGTGGCGACAGTTGGGTCGAGATTAACTCAGTGACCGGGGTCATCAGCCTCCCAGGGGAAACAGTGGATGCAGGTTCTCATAGGTTTACGATTACTGCCACAGATGGTGCTGGCAAAAGTGCATCAACGACTTGGGACCTCCAGAGCAACGCTTTTGTTGCGGGTGTTTGGCTGCCTAGCGTCTCCGATGGCTCATTCTTTGCAGTGTCTGTAACTCGTTCCGGCGAGCTTTGGAGTTTTTCGAATGATGGTGTTGATGTTGAAGAGTGTTCTGGGAAATTCACAGTAGTAGGTTCTAATCTCGATGGTCAAATGAAATGCTCATCGACACAGTCAGATAACAAAAGCTGGTCAGCTAATATTGAAGGCACAAGTGATGGCTATGGCCTTACGCTGAGTAAAATGACTATAACGTCTGGGTTATACCAGGGAGAGGTTTTGAATGAACCAAGTAGTTTCTACCGGAATCAAGGTAATACCAACATTAAGCCTGGTATTTATGACTTCGGAAATAATGACCTTAATTATGGTGTTGTGGAGGTCGGTGCAGACGGAGCGTTCGAGTCATTGCCCTCAGGACAAACATTTGGGCTTGAGGTTAGTACTTGTGAGGTGAGCGGAAATATTACTACTGACCCGATTTATGGTTTAACGACTCAAAATTCCGAACAGTATACCGAGATTGATGTCCATGATTCGACTTTGCTAGCGTCTAATTGTAATGCTGACTTTAATCAATCCTCTGCTGCTGTTTTACAGTCATTTCTTGATAACTACGGCGATACCCTCGTGCTTATTGGGAGCCCAGGAAGCACTACTTCGAATGATGGCTACAACTCCAACAGTATGGGGATGTGGCAGATATGTGACGCGCTTGGGAGAAATACCCCATTAGGTGATTATTATGGAATCAACTGCGCTGCCCCCGCGGGAAGAGGATATGCCGTTAAAAAGCGCAAGGACGGGGTAACCATCTATCGGGGAGATATCCCTCAGTAGCACGCCGGCATGTTGCGGTCGTCTCGCAGCCAATAAATGTAGCTATTCTAGGCGGTCACATGGGATACAAAAAAGCAGCAAAACCAAAGAAAAAGCCAAAGGTAAAAAAGTAAATCTTGCCACTAGATCGAGGTGGTGTGCATTATGAATTAAGAGTATTGACCACTTAATTGCGTCTACATAATCTGCCTAAGTTACTGATCTATATGGGCATAAGAAGAGTGTTTATGTAGACGGATTAGAGTTAAGTCATTGATTTATATACTAACTGCCATTGGCTTTTAACCAATTGGTCCCGCGTTCGAGTCGCGGACGGCCCACCATTTTTACTGTACCTTGGGGTAATAGTGGTCACTAACCCATAGTGCAATTATCGACATTAACACCGACATTCGACCCCTATTTTGGGGTGCTTACTTTAGAAACTGACTTATCCAAAATCTCCTTCATCTGCCTTGATTTATGGCCTGTTGCTTCTAGCTTGTCTTCTACCGATCCTGCGGTGTTTGTTGTCCCTCTTCGCGTAATATCGTGAAGCCCAAATCATTCCTGTTCGGACATTATTTCAGCTTCTATAGCTAGATTTAGAGGGCTTTGGCGCGATTGGTTGCCATCTAGTGCGTTATCAGTCATTATTTTTGACTATTATCTGTGCTAGTGTATGTAGATGTGGATGCGAATTGAGTAGAGGCTTTGAAGGTGGTTTCTTGGATGAATAAATTTTTAATTGCAATAACAGTAACGTTGTTTTTATCTTCCTGTGGAGGAGGAAATAGTAGCAGTAAAATTCCTGTGGCTGTCGCGCCATCTCTTAGCCTAGAGGTGTCAGATACAGAACAGTTAGTGGATGAATCCATTACGCTGACCTGGTCTTCATCAAATGCTACGTCGTGCTCGGCATCAGGAGCGTGGTCTGGCTCAAAAAATACTAGTGGGTCTGAATCTATTGTTGTAGCTAGTGCAGGCCAGCTCACCTATACCCTTGAGTGTTCTGGGGCGGGGGGTAGCGCATCCAGCTCAGCCACTATAACAGGGTACCAAGAATTTCTAGGTGTTTCGGTCGACGGCTATATTCGCTCTGCGGACATATTTATTGATGAAAATGATAATTTCGAAGCGGACGGCAATGAGCTTGCAACAGTGTCAGCGGATGACGGGTCATTTCAGCTAAGGTATACCGTTGGTAATTTAGTCAGCTTAGGTGGCTTTGATGTAGATTCGGGCAATCTGCTCGACAAACTGTTATTAGTCAACAAACTTGATAATTACAACACGTTCGCTGCCATTACTCCTATAACTACAATCATATCCTTTATGGAAATCCCGGAGAACATCCATGCCAGCTTGGGTATCGATGCGAGTCTTGATATAGGAAGAACTGATCCTGTTAAAAATGTGGGTGATGGAGGTATATATGACTACCTGTATGAGAAAGGAAATCAGGCCACGATTTTAGTTCTTGCACTACAAAATATCGCAAATAATTTAAAGGAAACTCAAGATTCCTCACAGGATTACTTTAAGGCTTTTACCGAAGTCTTAGAGGCGAGTTATGCCGATAGTGAGTCTAAAGTCGACGTTGAGTCTAATATCTTCATAACCACAGTTCTTGATAAGGTTGTTACGTCCCAGGCGTTAGAGATAAGTGATGATGATAAATCTAACACAGCCCTTGCTTTATCTGCATTGATACCATTAATTGAGGTCAAAAGCGATGAGGCGATAAACGTAGCGTTATTTAATTTTGCAACAAGTACCTTACAGACAGACATAAAAACAATTGCTAATGGCACAGCGACGTCTGAGACACTAAATATTTATGCAACAGACTTAATTAACTATGTAGCGACAGATCAGAATGTGAGTTCAGGTGAATTGACTCCCAATATTATCGCTACTGCAGATAGCGCTTCTACTAATGAAGATGTAGCTATCGAAATTTCTGTACTTACAAATGATTCATACACATCGGCATCACCTATTAGCGTTACAGTAGGTACGCCGTCTGACGGTGTAGCTAATTTTGCGGCTGGAGTTGTTTTTTATACGCCTAGCGCTGACTTTTTTGGTGCTGATAGCTTTGAGTATACTATTAGTCAAAGTGATAAAAGTGCGTCGGCCATCGTGACTGTATCGATTGCACCAGTAAATGATGCGCCCGCATTTAACAATTTATTGTCTCAATACAGCGTCGCTAAAAATCAGCTTAACATTACAACGGTTCTTGTCGTCGACACGGAAGGAGATGAAACGAGTATTTCTATAGGTGGAGTGGATGCCGCTAGTTTTGAGTTGTCAAACGACAATCTTCTAAGCTTTGTCTCTGCGCCCGATTACTTGAATAAGGCCAGTTATGCCCTAGCACTTACTGTCACGGATGGAACAGATTCAACCACACAGAGCATCACAGTAACTGTCACTGATGTTGATGATGCCGAACCAGTATTTAGCTCATCATCAAGCTTTAGTACTGCAGAGAACCAGACGGCTATTGGCACCGCTACGGCAACGGATGCAGACAGCTCATCTATTACCTTTACGGTTTCAGGGTCTGAGCTAGCGATCACCTCTGGTGGCTTATTGAGCTTTGTCTCAGCGCCAGACTATGAAACGAAGTCATCCTACACAGCGACTGTCACAGCAACGGATGGCACTAACTCGACGACACAGAGCATCACAGTAACGGTCACTGATGTTAATGAATTATCGGTTACAGTGGCCGCTGATGCAGCGTCTACTAATGAAGACACTAGCATTACATTTGATCCTCTAACTAACGACACGATTGTTACTGACGGTTATTCCGTGTCTGTCGCAGCCAGTTCCGCAAACAACGGTGCGGTGACGATTAATAGCGGCAATACTTTAACCTATACCCCGTCATTAAACTTTTTTGGAACTGATACGTTTACCTATACGGCTACCGTGAATTCTGTTTCTGGAACTGCCTCTGTGACTGTCACAGTAAATAGTGTGAATGATTTACCGATCATTAATAGCTTGAGCTCAATACTCACGCCTGATGAAAATCAGACCAGTGTGGTTACGGTGGATACCTCTGATGTGGAAACATCATCCCTAACCTATTCAGTATCAGGAACAGATAGCGCTCTATTTAGTATCTCTAGTTCGGGAGTGCTAACCTTCAAGACGGCACCCGATTACGAGGCGCCAGCGGATGCAGATACAGATAATAGTTATGCCATCACCATAGGGGTCGGGGATGGCACCGATACGGTTTCTCAAGCGGTAACTGTTGAGGTACAAAATGTTGCTGACCTAGTGTCTGGTGTTGCTGTTGATGGCTACGTAGCAGGTGCTACTGTATTTCAAGATTTAGATAATGATGGCGTGCTAGATTCAGGCGAGCCCAATACATCAACTAACGCGCTTGGGTCCTTTAGCCTAACGCTTTCAAGCGTCAATAAATCAGCTCCTGTGAGGATCATTAATGGCTATGACCTAGCTACTAACGAAATACATCCTAGTGTCATGGATATTAGCGTCACTGAAACTGGCAGCTATATTATTACACCAATTTCTACCTTGGTAGGGCGCTTAAAGATCCAGGATACTACCCTAACTGGCACGGTACCGCAGTCTATGATCGCCGCAGCTATGGGCATTAGCATGGCTGACTCGCCTAACGACTCTATTCTTGGATTTGACCCTATCGCGTACTTTAACGGCTCCGATAGCACTTTAGCGACAGAGGCACGACCTGTATTTGCTGCAAGTCAGCTCCTAATGGCGCAGGGTGGCGGGAACTATGGCGTTAACAAATATATAACCGATCAAGTTCTCTCTACGTTGTCTACAACACTAACCAGTGCGAGTGGCAGCAGCATTACCATGAGCTCCGCCTCAGATATCATTGCCATCAAGCAAGACGCCTACGACGCTATATTTAATGGCATTGTTGACACTACTTTGGCAGATAACCCACCGATTAATAACGTCCAGTTTAAAAATAACAAAGCGGTCATGACAGACTACCTCAACGGGTCAGCATCTAGCCAGGTGCAGCACTCGCTTTATGGAATCCATGATGGGACCACCACACTGGTCGCAGATTTGGTTGGCGCCAAGCTTGATTATGAGAACCTAAAACAAATTATTGATAATGACGGTACGGGTAAGCCGCTAGACCTCAGTTTCGAGTTATCAAGTTTGCCTATTGGCAGTGGGACTACATCGGTCAACTTAAGGTTATTCTATGGCAACGATGCAGTTCAAGACAGTGGTGAAGACTATCTTCAGGTGGCTCTAACAGCTAATTGGGAATCTGATGGCACAACTTTACAAGTTAAGTTGCCGGCCAGTAGTAATTTAGTGGCAACCTTCTTCGATCGCAGTGGCACAACCCTGAGTACTACCGTGACCAATGTATCAGAGGACATTATCACTGCAGCACAGAGTGGTCCTAATCGGCCTCAGACGCTAAAGGTAAGGCTGTCGACCCTATTTAGCGCCTTTCCGACAGAGGTTTCTGGCCTATCATCCTTCCTCGATGGCGCGGCAACCTTTACCTATCAGGTCGAGTTCGGAAGCTTCAGCCTGTATGACCACTTAGAGAACTCATTTACTAAGATACAAGGCACCTTTGCGGTTACTTCAACGCCTGATATCGCTGTATTTGCTGATGATATCTATGTGCATGAAAATGCGACCACTAAGGACATTACGTTCCACCTATCTCAAGCATCTAGTTCAAATGTAACGGTCGATTATGCCATTTCTGGAT
>Ga0209816_1002457_pt1 | contig 13152 bp, 12 predicted proteins | sample CoawatmetaG01DNA_FD_187509 | JGI IMG/M metagenome (GOLD analysis project Ga0209816, IMG submission 187509) | Marine microbial communities from the West Antarctic Peninsula - Coastal water metaG017-DNA (SPAdes) (version 2) | ecosystem: Environmental > Aquatic > Marine > Coastal ... | reverse complement strand
AGTGTCCCAAGATTCCAGATAAACCGCCCATTTGAAGATTTTTTCCAACCACAGTAGAGCCTGCTATTGCGCAAGACGCTGCAATTGCTGAATTTTTACCCAGAATTACATTGTGAGCAATATGAACTTGGTTATCTAGCTTCACTCCATCGTGAATTTCCGTGTTATCAATTGCGCCTCTATCGATTGTGCATCCAGCACCGATTTCTACCAAATTGCCAATTATTAGCTTTCCGAGTTGCTCAATTTTAAGATAGCCCGAGCTATCAGCAGCATAACCAAAGCCATCTGACCCCAAGACGGTGTTAGGGTGCACTATGGAATTCTCGCCAATTTCAACATTCATCACTAAAGAACAACTAGCATGAATGATTGAGCCAGCCCCTACAATGCAATTAGGACCAATATAAACGTTGGGGCCAATAATTGCAGATTCATGAAGTGTAGAGGTTTTATGCACATTAAAATTTTCTGATATACCATCGTATGGATTGTTATAAGCAATAAACATAGAAGATAGTAATGCATAAGCTGCATAAGGATCATCAACTATAATGCCCGGACATCTTAGATCTGGAGCATGATCAGGGCTAACAATCACAGCGGAAGCTTTTGTGTTGGAAAGGAATTTCTTGTATTTTGGATTCGCTAAAAAAGAAATGCATCCTGAAGATGCATTTTGTATTGTTGAGATTGAACGAATAGAAGTGTCTGGATCGCCTACTAACTCTCCATTAACCTTTTTGGCTAACTCGCTAAGGCTATACGAATGCCCTGACAAACTTACTTTTTGTCTGCGCCAGCAGCTGCAGCTACATCCAACATAGAAGTTACGTCATCAGTAAGATCCAAGGCAGTATCAGCAAATAGCACCTGATCTCTCCCAAGCAAGATTTTTACTTCTTTAGCAGCAATGAGCTCAGACAATATCTTTTGAAGCGATGGATTTAATTCTCTGAATACCTTGTCAGCTGTTTCTTCTTGCTTTGCTTGAAGCTTTCCGGTCATAAACTCTAAATCTTTAGATTTTTCCTGAATATCTCTTTGCATTTCGGCAATTTCTTCTTGTGAAAGAGTTTCACCGTCCTTTTGAAGTTTTTCAGCTATAGCCTGACGATCAGTTTGAAGTAATTGTGCTTGCTCCAGATTTCCAGCAAACTCGCTTTCCTCTTCTAAAGCTTTGAAAGCAGCCTGAGAGACCTGAGTTGCAAGAACTGCAGTTCTCATGTCTATAACCGCCACACCCTCAACTGCATAAGCAGATAACGAAGCTAATAAGGAAACTAATAACGCTGGTACTAATAATAATTTTTTCATTTTAAACCCCTTAAATTGTTGTTATATTTTATATGAATTGAGATAAAAAACACTAACTAATAACTAATGACTAAAACACTGTTCCAATAGTGAATTGAAACTCCTCAGTTCTGTCGTAGATTCCATCATTAAATGGCTGAGAAAAACTGAAACTCATAGGTCCAAAGCCTGTAATCCAAGTCACCCCGAGACCAATAGAGTATTTCAACTCATCAACTGATGCTTCATAGCAGTTTAACTGATATGACTGACAGTCAGTAGAAAAGACATTACCAAAGTCAACAAAAAAGGCTGATCTCATGGACCTTTGATCTTCAATCATGGGCAGCTTAAAAATAAGTTGCAAACTCCCCTCAACCAAAAAATTTCCACCGATGGGGTCTCTAAGTTGTTGATAGGCATATGGGTTTTGAGCTATTGAATCTGGCACACCATCAAAATCAGTATCTACAATTAATGGGCACTCTCCAGTTTTTGCATTAAATGAATAGCATGGTGCAGGTGTAACTCTGGGCCCTAGGGTATTAGATTCAAAACCGCGAATAGAACGAGGCCCACCAGAATAAAAGTTTTCAAAAAATGGAGTTTTCCTTGTATCTCCATAGGTGCCTATATAGCCCAATTCCCCATCAAAACCAAAGACCAAATTCGCAAAGCCTAGCGGGCGATAAAATTTTTGTTTGATGTCGGTTTTATAATAGGTCAGATCGCTCCCTGGAATTGTAACTTGCAGCATTACATCTGTTGAGGAGCCATAGGTAGGAAACATTCCTCTATTTAATGTCATTCTTGACCATACTGCTTGAGCTTTGAAAACATCAAAAACTGTTCCTTCTGAGGCAAGAAAATCTGCTATCTCTCTTGAGGGCAAAGAGCCAGGATCGATATCAGTATTATCAAAATTTACGTTTAAGCCAATTCGAGTTGTATCACTAATGGGATAACCAAATTGAACACCTCCACCCATTGAGTTAGTTAAATAGTTTGCTACGTTGTATTCACCATAATCAGTTACACGATAATAAAGACTATACCCTCTACTCACTCCATCCATGGTGAAATAAGGATCAAAAAAAGAAATATTATAAGCCTCTTGATAGACGCTTTTGTTTATAGCCAAATTAAAACGGTTACCTGTACCAAGATAGTTATTATCTGAAAGATTTAACCCTAGATTCATACCAAAATCGCTGTACCCAATTGACCCACCAATGCTTGAAGTGCTTTCCTCTTCAACTGTAAACTCTATGTCAACTTGATCCTCTGTACCGGGAACCGGGATAGTCTCAACACTAACTTCTTTAAAAAATCCAAGCCTTTCTAATCGAACCTTTGAGCCTTCAATTAAGTTATCAGAAGCCCATGCACCTTCAAATTGACGCATTTCTCTTCGTAGAACCTCATCATTGGTTAGATAATTTCCTGCGAACAATATTTTTCTTGCATAAGTCCTATTTCCAGGTTGCACCAAAAAAATAAGAGAAACTTGATTCTTTTCCTGGCTGATATCAGGATTGCCAGTTACTTCTGCAAAAGTATAACCTTCGTTTCCCAAGAAATTAACAAGGTATTCTTCTATAGAAGTAATTTGAGCTTGTGAGTATATTTGATCTTTTAGACTCTCTAAAATCGGATTATAGAGCGCCTCATCAAGGGGCACATCTCCAATTACGTTTACTTTATTAATTTTATATTGTTCGCCTTCGGTAATGCTGAGGGTGATGAACACATCTTTTTTATCTTTAGATACTGAAACCTGAGAAGACTCTATAGAAAACTTTAGGTAGCCTCGATCAAGATAAAATGATTCTAAATTCTCAATATCTCCTTTCAGTTTTTCTTTGGAGTATTTATTTTTGTTAGAAAGAAACGAATACCATTTCCCTTCTTTTAGCTCGAATCCAGACATCAGGTCGGAGTCGGAGAATAGCTCATTTCCAATAATGTTTACTTTTTTTATTTTTGCGCTTTCGCCTTCATCGATAATAATTTTAAGTTCGATGGTATTTCTTGGCTTGTCAATAGTTTCAATTTCGACACCTGCACCATACCTGCCTTGAGAAGCATATTGACGAACCAGTTCGCTCTTCATTCCGTTCAGTGTAGAGCGTTTATACACTTGACCCTCAGAGATACCTGCTCCCTCAAGACCTTTTAATAAATCCTCAGATTTCAAAGCCTTGTTTCCCTCTAATTCTATTGAGGATATGGATGGTCGCTCGGCAACACTAATAATCAATGTATTGCCGTCTTTGCCAATTTGAATATCGTTAAATTGAGCAGTAGAAAATAATGCTCTGGTGATCTCAGATACTTTTCCATCATTCATCTTATCGCCAACACTTACTGGTATCGCAGTAAAGATGCTGCCTATTGATACTCTTTGGAGACCCACAATTCTAATGTCAGTAATTAAAAACTCATCAAAAGCAGATACAGTAAATGAAATGAAGGCTAGGTAAAATAGAAATAATTTTTTCATTTATGGTTTATAAAAATTTAGAGATGTCATTGAACACAGCAAAGACCATCAAAAAGCCAACCGCAACCCAGCCTGAAAGGTAGAACATATTCTCCATTTTCTCTGGCATAGGTGATCCTCTTACAGCCTCAACTCCAAGCATTACAAGCTGACCTCCATCAAGGACCGGTATAGGGAGCAAATTCATGACTCCTAAACTGATACTGAGCAATGCCATTAAATAAAGAAATGGTAGAAAACCCGCCTTTGCAGTATCGCCTGCCATCTGGACTATTCCAATTGGACCACTAAGATTTTGTGTTCCAAGATCTCCGGTGATCATTTTGCCTACAAACATCAAAGTCTTCGAGCTCAGATTATAAGTTTCATAGGTGCCTTTTGAGATAGAGCTTAACAATGAGCGCTTTAAACCAGGTGAAATTCCAATAAACTTTTCTTCAATGCCTTCTGCATTTAGTCTGACTGCAAGAGGAATATTTAAATACAGAGTACTATCTAACCTTTGAACTTTTAAATCAATTTCTGATCCCTGATAGCTATCTAAAAAGATAATAAGATCTTCAAACGAATATATAGGCACACTATTTACAGCAAGAATACGATCATTAACCATCAGTCCATTTTGAAGAGCTGGTGATTCTTTTGAAATGATTCCAACGAGTGGCTGCATCTTCATAGCTATCTTAAAACCTAAAAAGTTTTCTGGAGCATTTTGCTCTGCAGCTGAAGATAGGAAGTTCTCTACAGGGATAGTAATATTTTCTTGTCGACTTCCATCTCGGGATTTAAATACAAGATCTAGAAAGCCTGTTGAGCCAGAGAAAGATAGAAGCTCAAGCCGAATCTGCTGAAGATTAGAGGTCTGCTTACCGTTAATCGATACCAAAACATTCCCTATCTCTAAAGCTGTGTTTTGTATGAGGTATGAAGAAGAGATATCTGAAACTTCTGGAATAAATTGTCTTTCAATCGAATTAGCAAAAATCACTGAAAGAATTCCAATCGCAAGAATAAAATTTGCAACCGGTCCGGCTAGCATCACACAGGCTCTTTGCCATTTAGGCTTACTCTCAAAAGTATTAGCTCTCTGCTCAAGAGTTAAGTTCTTAATAAATTCTGAATCTTCTTCATTAACTTTTTCTGTATGGAAGGCAACATAGCCACCCAAAGGTAAGGCTGACAATGCAATTTCAGCACCATGCTTATCATGTCTCTTAAAAATTACTGGGCCCATGCCTATAGAAAATCTATAGATATGAATATTGCACATTCGTCCAACTATAAAATGGCCATACTCATGAATAGCTATGAGTACGCCCAATAAAATAATTGCTGAAAATAGATATATCATTCTGTTTTTAAAAAAATTAGTTTAGTGATTTTATCACCTTCTCTGCTTGAATGCGTGCTTGTCTATCATATTCAAATACATCTTCAATGGTTGCGATCTTAGAACAAGAGAAGTGGCCAAAAGTTCTCTCAACAACCTCATATATGTCAATAAAAGTGATGACTTGATCTAGGCAAGCCTGAACTGCCACTTCGTTTGCAGCATTAAAAACTGCCCCTAGGTTTCCTTTATTTCTACAAACCTCTCTCGCCATTTCAAATATTCTCTCTCTTCCCTTTGGAATTGGTTCAAAGGTTAGTTCCATGGAGGAAAAATCTAAGTCAGCAAATTGAATGGGCAATCTATGTCCCATTCCTAATGCATTTGCAATAGGCACTTCCATATTTGGATTGCTCATTTGAGCTATGGTTGAACCATCATGATATGTCACCATTGAATGGACTATACTTTGCGGGTGGGTAGCAATCTCTATAAACGATTCAGGCACATCAAATAAGTAACAAGCTTCTATAAGCTCAAGGCATTTATTCATCAGAGTTGCAGAATCGATTGTTATCTTAGACCCCATTTTCCAAGTTGGGTGTTGAAGTGCATCGTGCAGAGTAACTTTTGCAAGCTCCTCCATCGAAAGTTGCCTAAATGGCCCTCCAGAAGCAGTAATGAGGATTTTAGAAATTGCAGATGTGCTCGTTTCTCCCAGCAAGCATTGATAAATAGCATTGTGTTCGCTATCAACAGGAATGATTTTAGCGTTTTTTTGATCAGACAAAGGCAGCAAGATATCTCCAGCTGCAACAATGCTTTCTTTGTTTGCGACAAGTGTAGTTTTTCCAGCATCAATAGCGTAATAACTGCCCTTTAGACCAGCAAAACCTGAAACAGCTGAAATAACAATATCTACTTCTGGGTTTTGGATAATTTCTTTTAGCTCATCTGATCCAGTAAAAATACTTGAGCTAGAAGAAAATAATAGATGCCCCTGATCAATATTTTCATTGGCAATCAATACAGACTCCGGCTTGAATTCATTGATGATTCTTAGGGCTGCATCTAGATCTTGATTTAATGAAATCGCCATTAAATTAAAACGCTCTTTATTTTGCCTGATCACATTCAAAGCACTCAGGCCAATGCTTCCTGTTGCGCCTAATAAAACAATATTTTTCATGTCAAAAGTAAGCAGAGTAATGCAGCAACTGGAATAACTGCTATGTGAGAATCTAGTCTGTCCCAGATTCCACCATGGCCAGGAATCAATGTGCCGCTATCTTTTATTTTTTGATTGCGTTTTAACTGGCTCTCGAAGTAATCTCCTAAAAATGTAAATGGAGACACTAGCGTTAAAAGTATGAATAGCTTAAATGAGATTAGCTCTAACGAGAAAATAGCAGCAGCAAATAAAATCATAGCAACCATTCCTCCTGCAAAGCCTTCAAAAGTTTTATTAGGACTTAAGTTAGCAAATAAGGGTGTCTTCCCAATGCTGCTTCCAACTAAGTAAGCCGCCACATCTCCCAAAGAAGTAATAAACAATAGCAAGAAGAGGATAAAGAAATTATTAATGTTCAAAAAACTAGAGAACATTAAGACTGAGATCACTCCAAACATAAATGCTTGAATTAAAAAGATGCCTAGGTAGTTATTATTAAAACTAATGCCTGAAATATTCCCTGTATTTTGAAAACCCAACAATCCTCCATAAATAAACCAAAAAATTCCAGCAAGCAAAAGAAAATAATAAAGAAAGTGCTCTCCGTAAATCACAAAAAGAGCAAAAGGTGTAATTAAACAAATAATTTGCATTAAAGAAATTTTAGTTTTTGATAATTGAAGCCATTCTTTCAGAAGAAGAACACCAACAAATATTATTAGAGGAAATATCAGAAGAAAGTTTTGGAGGTATAAAATCCCAAAAATTAAAGCTGCAATTACCAGGGCTGCTGGCAATCTGCCTAAAATATTTTTATAAAATTCTTTTGCCAAAGCGTCTCTCCGTTTTTATAAAGTCCGCTAAGCATGCTTCAAAATTTTCTTCATTAAAGTCTGGCCATAACGTATCCAAAAACTGAATTTCAGTATATGCCAAATGGTAAAGAAGAAAATTACTGATTCTGTGATCTCCGCCAGTTCTAATTAATAAATCTAATTCTTTAATTGGAGCCTTAAGATAATTAAAGATTAACTCATCTGAGATTTCCATTGGATTTAAGTTTTGAGTTGCTACATCCTTGCCGATTAATTTGATAGCCTGAAGTATGTCTGCCCGTCCCCCGTAACCCAAAGCAATGTTTAATTTTAATGTTGGTTGTTTAAAAGCAGTTACTAATTCTGCATGCTCAATTGCATTAATCACATCAGGGCCAAATGCTTGATAGTCACCAAAAAAAGTTAAAGAAACCTCTTGCTTGATTAGATCTGGAACTTGTTTATCTATTGCGCTAATAATTAATTTTTTAATTCCGAGAATCTCTTTTTTTGGTCGAGACCAGTTCTCAGTGCTAAACGCATATAAGCTCAAAGATTCAATCCTATGTTTCACGGCTGACTCAACTATCTTTCTTACAACATCCACCCCTTTTTTATGGCCGGAGGTTACATTGAGCGTGTTTTTTTTTGCCCATCTTCCATTGCCGTCCATAATAATTGCGATATTAGCCCCTGAAAGGTTAAAAGATTTTGGGTTTGATTTTGCCATCTTGGCTAAAAAAAGAGCAAGTTAGATTTCTATTAGATCTTCTTCTTTTTTCTTCAGTTCAGCCTCGACCAGGCCAATGAAATGATCCGTTTCCTTTTGCACTAAATCTTCAAGTCTTTTGAGGTCATCTTCTGAAATATCACCTGCTTTCTGCTCATCTTTAGCAGTGTTATTTGCATCCCGCCGAGTATTTCTGATGGAGATACGAGAATTCTCAGCTTCAGTCCGTGCTTGCTTAATGTATTCCTGCCTAGTCTCTTCCGTTAAAACCGGCATGGTTACCCTAATCAAATCTCCACTAGTGCTTGGGTTTAAGCCTAAATCAGCTTTCATGATCGCCTTCTCTATCTCTCCAATGAGAGATTTATCCCAAGGTGAAATTGCTAAAGTTCTTCCCTCTTCAACAGCGATGTTTGCTGCCTGACTTATTGGTGTCGGATTTCCATAGTAATCAATTTTGACAGTGTCCAATATATTGGGATTGGCTCTTCCGGTGCGAATCTTATTAAATTCGTGCATGAGCGAATCAAGTGATTTTTGCATCTTAGGTTTAATCTGATCAATAATTTCATTCATAACTATGATATTAATGTTCCAATTTCTTCACCGCAAGCAATTTTTTTAAGAGCATCAGGGTGATTGAGATTAAATACCTTTAGAGGCAATCTATGATCTCTGGCAAGAGTTAATGCGGTAGCATCCATAACCTTAAGGTTTTTTTGAATGGCTTCGTCGTAAGAAAGAGAAGGGTAAAAGGTGGCATCGGGAACTTTTTCAGGATCAGCAGAATACACTCCATCAACCCGTGTAGCTTTTAGCATTAAATCAGATTGGGTCTCTATAGCTCTTAAACACCCAGCACTATCGGTAGTAAAGAATGGATTGCCAGTCCCGGCAGTGAAGATGACTACAAAACCATCTGATAAAAGTTGAATAGCTAAACGTCTATCATAGTGCTCAACAAGACCAGACATTGAGATAGCCGACATAACTCTTGTTTTAACACCAGCCCTTTCTAATGAATCCCTAAGAGCAATGCCATTCATTACGGTAGCCAGCATCCCCATATGATCTCCAGCAACTCGGTCCATGCCTGCTTGGCTTAGTTTTTCGCCTCTAAAAAGATTTCCACCGCCTATAACAATTCCTATTTCAGCACCCAAATCTTGGCAATCTTTTACAGAAGTTGCCATTTGATCTAATATTTTTGGGTCAATGCCATGCTCGTCATCCCCAGCAACAGCTTCTCCACTAAATTTAACAAGGAGTCGCTTATAGGAAAGTTCGGTCATTTTTTTAACTGTTCGGCAACCTCGGTTGCAAAATCCTTGACCTCGACCTCGATCCCTTCACCAACTTTAAAACGCACAAAATCTACAATAGATGCATTATTCTCATCTATTAGTTGTTGAATGGATTGATCTGGATTCTTTACAAACGCCTGAGAAACTAAAGTAACTTCTGATAAAAATCTCTTAACTTTTCCATCTACCATTTTCTCCATAATAGCCTGATCCTTTCCTGACTCTTCGGCTTGAGCTAAGTAAATAGCTCTCTCTCGCTCTAATAATGCTGGATCCATATCATCAGAATTGAGGCAGCTAGGGCTAGTGGCAGAAACATGCATTGCTAAATCTTTTGCTAACTCTTTGTTATCAACATTTAAAGAGACTAGTGCAGCTAACCTTCCATCAGAATGAATATATGAACCTATACAGCCACCATCAGGAATTTCTAAGGTGCTTAATCTTCGTAATTGAATATTTTCTCCAATAGACTGGATTAGTGTTTGACGCTGACTATCTAGATCTTCATTCAATGATTCGATTGAGCCAACTCTGCTATTGATCAGGTGATCAGCTACGGAGCTAGTAAAATCTTTGAATTGGGCGTCCTTTGCAGCAAAATCAGTTTCAGAATTAATTTCAACTAAACTTACATATGAAGAAGTTTCTGCAACCTTTACTGCTCCGTCTGCAGCCACTCTAGAAGCTTTTTTTTCAGCTTTCAAAGAGCTATTTGCCCTAAGCAGATCCAAAGCGCTATCTAAGTCTCCATCAGTTTCAACTAGAGCCTTTTTGCACTCCATCATCCCAACTCCTGACATTTCTCTTAATTCTTTAACTTGACTGGCAGAAATGCTCATTTTGCATCCTCAGATTCTTGTGCCTCAACATCAGATGCCTCTATAACATCTTCTTCTGGAGCTACTTCATCTTTTGCCTCTTCAACCGCTCCTTCATCTGATGTGGCGGCGGGTTCGTCTTTACTGGCTACTTCAGGAATACTTTCTTCGGTAGGTGCTTCTTCAGCAACCTCAACTTCTGGCTCACTCAATTCAGCTTTTTCAACTACATTTAAGGCTTTGCCAGATGTAACAGTAGCTTTTTTAATTTTGACTTCAGGAGTCTCTTCATCATCAGTAGAGAGATTTAAGCCACCTGAAGATGAAGCTATGCCTCTAGCACATGCCTCAGCTATGACTTTAGTTATTAATCTGATTGATCTTATTGCATCATCATTACCAGGAATAATATGATCGATTCCATCTGGATCTGAATTAGTATCTACCAAAGCAATGATTGGAATTCCCATTTTTTTTGCTTCAGTGACTGCAATCTTTTCATGTGCAACATCAATCACAAACAAAGCATCTGGTAAGCCTTTCATGTCTTTGATGCCACCAACACTTGCGTCCAACTTTTCATATTCTTTAGTTATGTCTACTGCTTCTTTTTTTGAAAGTTTGTTAATTCTTCCTGATGATTGAAGCTCTTCAATATCTAGTAGACGTCTGATGGATCCGCGAATGGTCTTCCAATTTGTAAGTGTTCCACCCAGCCATCTTTTGTCGATGTAAGGCAAACCCAATGCTGAAGCTGACTCTCTAATTGTTTTGGAGGCAGATCTTTTTGTGCCCACAAAAAGTACTCTATTGCCCTTAGAACAAATTTCTTCTGCCTTAGAAGATGCTGCATTTAGACACTCTTTGGTAATTTCTAAATTAATAATGCTTATTTTTTTTCTGGTATCAAAGATAAAAGATTCCATTTTGGGATTCCAAAATCTTTGTTGATGACCGAAATGAACGCCTGCATTTAACAGGTCTTTGATTGAAACAATGCTCATAATTTTTCTCCGGGGTTGATACTCCAGCGCTTCATATAGTTGACTCCAATGGAGCACCCCAACAATAATCTCAATAGCGCTTTCGGGATTTAAAGTCCGTGTATTCTATAGAAAATTTGCTTGAGATCAAAGTTTTTTTGCTAAGAAATCACCAAAGCTATAAAGGCCCGGTTGATTTGATTCAACCCATTTAGCGGCCACAATAGCTCCAGTAGCAAAAATATCCCTTGAATTAGCTATATGTTGAAAGAAAATAGTCTCTTTATAGCTTTGAAATTCAACTCTGTGAATACCAAATATGCTTCCAAGTCTATGAGAGTTAACGGTTATTGGTGCTTTAATCTTATTTTCTGAAAATTCCTCTAAAAATCTCAAAATTTCTAATGCTGTTCCAGAAGGAGCATCTAATTTTTGGGTATGATGAATTTCTACAAGATTGCATGACAAGGGTTCTTTCGATGTTGCTAGAAATTTTTCTATAGACTTTTTTAGGCTTGCAATGCCAATGGACATATTTGAGGCTACTAAAATTGGAATAATTTCTTGTGCCTTTTTTAGCATTTCATGATGTTTTGCAGTGAAGCCAGTGGTTCCAGTTAATAAGGGTAATTTTTGACCAATACAAACCTCTAAAATATCTGACAGGCAGTCAGGAGATGAAAAATCCATAACCAGCGAAGGCTTTAAAGAATCGACTGTATTTAATTTAAAATCGTGAAAGGTAATGCTTGGATTAGATTGTGGTAACTCCCTGATGGATTTACCCATACTGCCATTGAATCCATTTAAAAGAATATGCAATTTTATTCTTTATGAAACTGATCAGCAGCCTTCTTAAAAGATTCTTTCATAGGATGATGCTTCTCAGATTCAATGGATTCAGCAAATTCTCTAAAATTCTTAAGCTGGGCATTAGATAAATTAACGGGGGTTTCCACAACAACTCTGCACATCAGGTCCCCTCTTCTTGAGTCTCTTACGGATGCAGCACCTTTACCTTTAATCCTAAATATCTTGCCTGTTTGAGTGTAAGCAGGAATTTTTAGTGCAATTTTAGATTCCAATCCTGGAATATTAATTGTGCCGCCAAGGATTGCGATGTTAAAAGGGATGGGAGCTTCAAAGTATAGATCGCGACCATCTCTTTCAAAGATAGTATTCTCAATCACTTGGATAGCAACATATAGATCACCTGCCGGACCGCCCCTAGCTGCACTTCCCTCTCCAGTCAATCTAACCTTATCTCCATTGTCTACTCCGGCTGGGATACTCACAGCTAAAGATTTAGTTTCCTCTTTAACTCCAGCTCCCCTGCAAGTCCCGCAGTGATCTTTGATAATTTGCCCTTCTCCACGGCAAGCATTGCATGGTTGTTGGACTGAAAAAAAGCCTTGCTGCATTCTTACCTGTCCCACTCCATTGCATTGAACGCATTTCACTGGTGATGAACCAGGCTTGGCTCCAGAGCCCGAGCAATCCTCGCAAGATTTATTTACAGGGATTTTAATAGTTTTTTTGATGCCAAGAATTGCTTCTTTTAAAGATAAGTCTAGGTTGTATTGAAGATCTTGCCCTCTCGCCGAACGTCTTGAGGAAGAACCTCTCCCACCAAAAACGTCGCCAAAAATATCACCAAAAATATCGCCTACATTAAAATCTTGAAAACCAGCACCAGAACCGCCACCCATTCCTTGAACACCAGCATGACCAAACTGATCATAAGCAGATTTTTTTTCTTGATCGGAAAGAATTTCATATGCTTCTGCAGCTTCTTTAAATTTTTTATCAGCATCGGGATCATCAGGATTTCTATCCGGATGATACTTCATGGCTAGTTTCTTAAAAGCCTTCTTTAGCTCTGGCCCCGAAGCTGATTGAGAGACCCCTAAGACCTCATAATAGTCTCTCTGTGACATAGCTTATTTTTCTTCTTCTTTTACTTCTTCTTTTACTTCTTCATATTCAGCATCAACCGTATTCTCATCTGTTGCAGCTTCCTCAGAATTTTCTTGGGCCTGCCCTGTTTCCTCTTGTGGATATAATTTTTGCGTTAATGGAGTTAATACTTCATTTAGCTCTTTTGACGCCTCCTCTATGGCCTCAAGACTATCTTGTTTGATAGCTTCTTCAAGCTTTGCGGTGGAAGATTCAACAGAGGTTTTTTCGTCGTCAGTTAGC
>Ga0209816_1002456_pt1 | contig 13152 bp, 14 predicted proteins | sample CoawatmetaG01DNA_FD_187509 | JGI IMG/M metagenome (GOLD analysis project Ga0209816, IMG submission 187509) | Marine microbial communities from the West Antarctic Peninsula - Coastal water metaG017-DNA (SPAdes) (version 2) | ecosystem: Environmental > Aquatic > Marine > Coastal ... | reverse complement strand
CTGTTAGACCATTCCGTTACTGTAGAGTAGTGGGGTATTTTAGGTTGATCCTTACTCAACCACTATCTTTTACTCAACCTTTCTTCCCTAATATTTAATAGTGTTTAGTTTCAATTAGTTCACCGTTTTTGTAGTATTTTTCATACCTTTTTTGTCCATTTTCGTAATAGTAAATAAATTTACCATCTGGGATTCCTTCTTTCCAATTTTCTTCCCAACCTATCTGTCCATTTTCAAAATACCAAATATCTTTACCATCAAGTTTTCCGTCTTTCCAGGTTTTTTCTGTCCTTATTTTACCATTTTCAAAATAGTAAGAAAATGTTCCGTCTCTTTTACCATCTTTATAATATTCTACAGATTTTATTTGACCATTATCCCAATATTCCTTTTTTGTTTCATTCTGTCCAAATCCAACAAATGGTATAGTGAGTAATAGTATAAATAGTAATTTTTTCATATCACAAAACTAACAAATAAGATTTTTAAAAATAAATGGAAAGAGTTGTATCAATACTCTCTTAAAAAAGAGAAAGATGATGATTAAACAAAAGTTAGAATTTTAGTTTCCCTACTAGTGCTACTTTTTCTTTTTAGATATTCATCTCGGGAACTTCACCTTTAATAATTAGATTAGCCTCAGTAGAATTTTTTATTTCTTCAACACTTACGCCTGGCGCTCTTTCTAAAAGTTTAAAACCCTTTTCAGTAACTTCCAAAACAGCTAAGTTAGTTACTACTTTCTTTACACAGTTTACACCAGTAATAGGTAAGGTACATTGTTTCAGAATTTTACTTTCTCCTGCACGATTGGTGTGCATCATGGCTACAATAATGTTATCAGCAGACGCTACCAAGTCCATAGCGCCACCCATCCCTTTTACCATTTTACCAGGAATCTTCCAGTTGGCTATATCACCATTTTCAGAAACCTCCATAGCACCCAACACTGTAAGTTGAACGTGCTGCCCTCTTATCATAGCAAAGGAAGTAGCGGAGTCAAAAAGTACCGCACCATCTAGAGTGGTAATAGTTTGTTTTCCTGCATTTATTAAATCCGGATCTTCATCTCCCTCAAAAGGAAAAGGACCCATTCCTAACACTCCATTTTCCGATTGAAATTCAATATCAATTCCCTTAGGAATATAGTTTGCAACCAAGGTTGGAATTCCAATCCCTAAATTTACATAGGTATTATGCTCTAATTCTTGTGCAATTCTTTGTGCTATTTGGTTTTTATCTAAAGCCATTATTCTTTAATTCTAACAGTTCTTTGTTCTATTCTTTTCTCGTATTTCTCCCCCTGAAAAATTCTTTGCACAAAAATTCCTGGTGTGTGAATTTGATTTGGGTCTAGCTCTCCTGCTGGCACTAGTTCTTCTACCTCTGCAACCGTGATTTTGCCTGCCATTGCCATAAGTGGATTAAAGTTCCTCGCAGTACCTTTAAAAATTAAATTCCCTGCCGTGTCACCTTTCCAAGCCTTTACAAACGCAAAGTCTGCTGTTAATGCTGTTTCTAAAATATGAGGTTTACCGTTATATTCCCTTACCTCTTTTCCTAGGGCTACTTCAGTTCCGTATCCTGCAGGAGTGAAAAATGAAGGAATTCCTGCTCCTGCTGCTCGGCATCTTTCTGCCAAAGAACCTTGAGGGATTAAATCAACTTCCAATTCACCGCTTAACATTTGTCGTTCAAACTCAGCATTCTCACCTACATAAGAAGATATCATTTTTTTAATTTGCTTTCTCTGTAGTAAAAGCCCTAATCCAAAGTCATCCACACCAGCATTATTAGAGATACATGTCAGTCCAAAAATTTCTTTCTGGGAAAGAGATGCAATTGCATTTTCAGGAATTCCTGAAAGCCCAAAACCACCAAACATAAAAGTCATATTGCTTTCTACTCCTTCAAGTGCCTGTTCAATATTATCAACTATCTTATTTATCATAATTTAAAATTCTTCATCAAATTCATCAGTCCCAAGACTATTAGTTGCTTCCCCACAATCTAATTTTAGATCGACTGACTTTGGTATATCAAAGTCAATTGGGTAAATTCCTGATTCTAAAGTATCGGCATATACCCTCTGCATATATTCTGCAAAAACCGGCAATGCCATATTAGCTCCTTGTCCATAATGTATAGTTCGAAAGTGAGCCGCCCTATCCTCACAACCACTCCAAACCCCTGTGACTAAATTAGGTGTTATACCCATAAAATAACCATCTGATTGGTTTTGAGTTGTTCCAGTTTTACCTCCCATTTCATTTTTAAAACCGTACTTAAAACGCAATCTCACTCCTGTCCCTCTAGTTACTCCTGCTGCAGGACTATATACCCCATCAACTACTCCTTGCAACATTCTTACCATAAGGTCAGCTGTTTCCTTACTCATAGCCTCCTGAGTTTTTGGCTCAAAATCCTCCAATACAACGCCATTTTTATCTTCAATTCGAGTAACAAAAATAGGTTCTGTCCAAACTCCTTTATTTACAAAAGTAGAATATGCTCCAACCATTTCATAAACTGATAAATCAAAAGTTCCCAAACATAATGAAGGTACTGCTAAAATCTTAGAATGAATTCCAATCTTTTTTGCCAAATCGACCACAGCATGAGGTCCAAATTGCTTCATAATGTAAGCTGTAACTGTATTGATAGAGTTGGCTAAACCAAACTTTAAAGTTAATGACATTTCATCAAACTCATCTCCTGAATTTTTTGGCACCCAGTCTTTCTCCAACCTCCATCTATTTTTATCAAAAACAACTGGAACATTAGAAACTTCAGAGCATGGAGTGTAGCCCTCCTGCATTGCTAAGGAGTATAAAAAAGGTTTAAATGTAGATCCTACTTGTCTTTTTCCAATCTTAACGTGGTCGTACTTAAAGTGCTTATAGTTTATACCACCAACATAAGCTTTAACATGCCCTGTTTTTGGGTCCATGCTCATCATCCCGCTATGAATAAAAAACTTGTTATATTTTATAGAGTCTCTAGGTGAAAGTAAAGTATCTATCTCGCCATCCCAAGAAAATAAAGTCATTTGCACCTTCTTTTGGAAAATACTTTTTATTTGATTTTTAGATTTTCCCGCCTTCTTTAGCTTTCTATATCTTTCAGAACGCCTCATTCCTTGGTCAATAATTTCGTCTATTTGCTCCCATTCAAAATCATCAGGATATGGAGCCTTAGTATAGCCCTTCCAATGGTTGTTAAAGTCTTTTTGTAAAGATGAAATATGAGTACGCATACCCTCTTCAGCAAACTGCTGTAAACGAGAGTTAATTGTAGTATATACCTTTAAACCGTCCGTATAAGCATTGTAATTGGTACCATCTGGCTTAGTATGTGTCGCACACCACTTCTTTAATTCTCCTCTAAAATATTCTCTAAAATAAGGAGCCAAACCTTCATTATGACTTGCTTTTTTAAAATTCAAAATAATTGGCTGTTGCACTAAAGTGTCATATAAAGAGTCTGAAATAACCTCATATTTTTTCATTTGAGAAAGAACAATATTTCTTCTTCTCTCTGTTAATGCTATTCTTCTGTTTGGATTATAGTACGATGGGTTCTTTAGCATTCCTACAAGCATTGCAGACTCTAAAATATTCAAGTCAATAGGTGCTTTGTTAAAGTACACTTGTGATGCTGATTTAATTCCTACAGCATTATTTACCCAGTCAAACCGATTTAGATACATAGTTAATATCTCATCCTTTGTATATCGCTTTTCAAGTTGTCCTGAAATTATCCATTCCTTTAGCTTTTGCATTACTCTTTCTACTCCAGAACTAGGCTTATCTGTAAACAACATTTTGGACAATTGTTGAGTAATCGTACTTGCTCCTCCTGAACTACTTTTTCCAGTTAAAGCTCCATAAATAGCTCTTAGCAATGCTCTTCCATCTATTCCAGAATGATTTCTAAAGCGTACATCTTCTGTTGAAATGAATGCATTAATTAAATTTTCTGGAATCTCATTGTAATTTGCCTTACTCCTATTTTCAAAAAAATATTTACCTAAAACAACACCATCTTCTGAAATAATTTCAGTTGCTAAATTATTCTTTGGATTCTCTAATTGCTCAAATGAAGGTAAATCACCAAAAACACCAATAGCCGTAAGATTAACCAATAGAAACAATCCAAAAAATGGACTGGTAATAATCAACCACAATATTATCTTTCTATAACTACTCATCTTGTTTTTCTATACTTATTCCCACAGCAAGTATATTATTTAGTATTTGGATTTTTTCAGACGCTCCATATCGCATTGCTTGTTCAATTTGAAAAGGATAATTGCCTTTTTTACTAAATAACTTTGCATTATGATATTCAAATTCAAACTCTCTAACATCACCAACCCCATTACCCAACCACATTCCTTCTTTGTTTGCCAACATCAATTCAACTGTGTCCATCACGTCTGTCTTGATAAATAGAAATAAATTCTGAAATTCATAATCAACCGTATGCCTTAGCTTAATTTTGATTTTGTTTTTACTAGTAGTATCATTTATTGAATAATTGAAAAAAACTATACTATCGCTAATCCACTCCTGATTTTCAAAGCTTTTATATTCTTCAAAAACAATAGAGTTATCACATGAAGTAAACATAACTATTAGGCCAATTAAAGCGAGATTCCTCGTCATATAATTACTTTTTAATTACGGTGAGCTCCATCACAATTTCCATTTGGATCTTTAGTTTTTCCGCAATGACAATTTCCCTTTTTTTTCTTTTTAAATTTTAATTTCTTTTTTTTATCAAAACGACTAATATTATCTTGACCCATAGCATCTTCAAAAGAAACTTCTTTTTGCCCAATTTCAATTATAAAACTTTCAAAGCTTGCAGGTATTTCTCCTTTTTTATTTAATGCAATAATTTTATTTACATTCTCAATAGATAGCTCTAGTAAATCACCTGGATTATCCATATTAAAATAAAATAAAACTCCTTTAAAAACATCTAGTTTGACAAATTTAGCATTTCCCTTTTTCGATTTTAATTGTACTTTAGTACTGGGGAAACCTTTTAGAGCCTCAGTATATCCATCTAATTCGAAATTCAAACAACACTTTAGCCTTCCGCACTGTCCTGAAATTTTTTGAGGATTAATTGATAGTTGTTGATAACGAGCAGCGTTAGTTGATACTGATGGAAAATCAGTCATCCATGTAGAACAACAAAGCTCTCTTCCACATGAGCCTATTCCTCCAATTTTGGCAGCTTCTTGCCTAACTCCAATCTGGCGCATTTCTACCCTAACTCCAAAACTTCTTGAATATTCTCTTATCAACTCCCTAAAATCCACTCTTTTTTCAGCTGTATAATAAAATGTTGCTTTCGAGTTATCTCCCTGAAACTCAACATCAGTAAGCTTCATTTCCAGTCTAGAGTTTTCAATAATTCGTTTTGCTTTTATTAAAATATCATCCTCATTAGCTACAGCATCCTTCCATTTCTTCATATCATTTTCTGACGCTATTCGAAATAGTTTTCTGATAGGGTCCTTTTCAATATCTCTGCTTTTACGTTTTATCTGCAAAGCTACTAGCTCGCCTTTCATTGTTACTTTACCTATATCATGCCCTGACTTTTCACCCTGTACAACTACCCAATCTCCACTATTAATATCAATATCTTCTGAATTAACATAGAAGTCTTTCCTATCTCCCTTAAACTGTACTTCAACCAAGTTAGTGTTTTCGCTTTTTGGAGCATCAATTTGATACAACCAATCAAAAACAGTACTGTTAGCAGAACCTCTATTTTCGGAAACTTCACATGTACTACAATTACTACAACCCATTTTTTTTATTTTATTGCAAACTTACGTTTAAGTCTTAATAATTTCACCATTTGAAGTGAAAGCTCAAAAAATAAGATTTTTGCATTTGCATTTCTATTAATTGCCTTGATTGATTCCTCTAATTTTTCAGTTATCATCACGCTATTTTCCTCATGAATGAATGGTGAGAACTTAGTTAAAAAAGCAAATTCCTTTTTATTTGTTTTAAGTAAGGTGCTACTAGCAAAATTATAAATTAAACACTCCCTAACCATTTTTATAGAGTATGATAAAAATAGATTTTGTTGTTTTCTTCCCTTTAACGAAAGGTTTTCCACCCATTTTGAAATCCCCTGAACATCCATTTTATATGTAAGTCTCATCCATGCTGAAAAATCAGCAATCAAGTCTAATTCATCTTCTCTGTCCTCCAAAATTAGATTAATTTTTCCCAAATCAGCATTTGTTAAGTTCCTAAGCTGTTTTGCCTTTTCCAATGTCAAAGCCTGTTCTCCAAAATGATCAATTATGTCTTCTGCTGTAAAGTCAGCAACCTTGATTGTCTGTAGCCTTGAAGTTATAGTTGGTAAAAGTTGATTAATATTTTCTGTTACCAATAAAAAGATAGTTCCCTTTGGTGGTTCTTCAAATAACTTTAGCAGCTTATTAGATGCATCTAAATTCATTCTTTCTGGAATCCAAATCATTACAATTCTATGATCAGCCTCATAATTTTTAAGGCTTAACTTTTTATGGATATTATTTGCTTCGTCTTTATAAATTGTGCCCTGCTGTCCTGATTTGTTTTCGGTCCCAAATGAATCAATCCAACCATTTAATGACCCATAATAATTGTTAGTTATAAAATTGCGCCACTGCCCAATAAAATGGTCGCTTACAGGCTTCTGCACTTGTTTAGTCTTTAAAACTGGTATAACTAAATGTAGGTCAGGATGTGATAGATTGTTAAACTTTAAACAGGAAGAGCAGGTCCCACAAGAATCAATTGCAGTTCTATTTTTGCAATTTAAAAACTGAGCATAAGCAAGCGCTAAAGCTAATTTAGCACTACCACTTTTCCCGGAAAAAAGCTGAGCATGACTAATTCGATTATTTCTAACCGCGTCAATTAGCTGCTTTTTTACAGCATTATTACCTGTAATCTCCTTAAATAACATTTAAAATTTATTTCTGTCAAATATAAATAATTTGTGCTCATTTTTATCATTTATTTTACTTTTGCATAATGAATAACATAAGCGACATATCTCTAAAAGGTAAGAAGGTTTTAATACGAGTTGACTTTAATGTTCCTTTAGACAAGCACTTTAACATTACTGATGACAGTAGAATTCAAGCAGCCTTACCAACAATTAAAAAAGTAATTTCAGATGGAGGAAAGGCAATTATTATGTCTCACTTAGGAAGACCAAAAAATGGTTTTGAAGAAAAATTTTCATTAAAACATACTTTAAAGCACCTTTCTAATTTGCTTGAAATTGAAGTTGGTTTTAGTGTAGATTGTATTGGTAAAAAAACCTTAAAAGATATATCTAAAATGGAAAATGGAGATGTATTGGTATTAGAAAATCTGCGTTTTTACTCACAAGAAAAAACTGGAGATAATGACTTTGCAAAACAATTATCCAAACTTGGTGATGTGTATGTAAACGATGCTTTTGGAACCGCTCACAGGGCTCACGCTTCTAATTCTACTATTGCTAATTATTTTCCAAAAAATAAATATTTTGGACTACTACTTAACAATGAAATAAATAACTTAGAAACTGCCCTTAAAAACCCTCAAAGACCTTTTACAGCAATTATAGGTGGCGCAAAAATAACTGGTAAGATTGATGTTATCACTTCACTTTATGACAAAGTTGACAACCTGATTATTGGAGGTGGTATGGCTTATACTTTTGCTAAGGCAATGGGTGGGTGTATTGGTGATTCATTAGTGGAAAATGATAAGGTAGCTTTGGCAAAAAGCTTAATTACTCAAGCTAAAGCCAAGGGAGTTCAATTGCTATTGCCTTCTGATTCAATAAATGCAAATGAGTTCAACAATAATGCAATAATTCAACATTCTGAAATTACTAATATTCCTGATGGATTTATGGGTCTAGATATTGGAAATGACAGCATCACTAGATTCTCTAAGGTAATATTGGATTCAAAAACAATAATTTGGAACGGGCCTATGGGTGTTTTTGAAATGGATAATTTTTTAAATGGAACTAAAAAAATTGGCGATGCAATATGTAAAGCAACTAAAAAAGGAGCATTTTCATTAGTTGGAGGTGGTGATTCAGTTGCGGCTGTGAAGCAGTTTGGTTTTACTGAAAAAGTATCTTATATTTCAACAGGAGGTGGTGCTATGTTAGAATATCTAGAGGGCAAGAAACTTCCTGGAGTAATCGCTATTCAGGATTAATTTTCTGATTAATTTTCTCCTTTGCTTTTTTAGCCTCTATATCTATTTTATCTAAAATAGATTGATGTTTTTTAAACTGTGGGGTGATTATTTTTGCAACATCAGTAAGTGGGGTAAATAATACAGAACTTTCTTTCGTTTGTTTTTTCACCAAATTATAATCATTAATTACAAAGAGTAAAAAACTGAAAATAACGACTACTTTTAAAAACCCAAAAACACCCCCGAACACCCTGCTAAAAACTCCTAATGCTAGTGCTTTTGTTAGTTTATCAATAAAAAACCCTAATGTTTTTACGCATAGTACGGTTACTAAAAACAAAACTCCAAAAGCTAAAACAGGAACAAACTGCTGATAACCATCCAATATATCTATAAATTTTGGCTCCAAATATTCTGAAAAATTAATAGCAATATAAACTCCTACAAACAAAGCTAATAGTGAGGTTACCTCTTTAACAATTCCATTAGAAAAACCTTTTATCAATCCATACAATAAAGGAACTGCTATTATAATATCTAGATAATTCATACCGTAAAGATATTAAAATTTTAACTTTGCATTATGGATGACTTGGATAAAAAATGGGATGCTTTAGTTTTAAAAATAGAGAAGAAATTTGAAGATGAAATAAACTTAAAAGCTATTCTTTATTTAATTGGTGTACAAGAGCTAAATATGGGTGTTAAGCGATTTGGCAGGGAAGAAAAGGTAGATATTCTACATGTTGCGGTCTGTAAAATACTAACTCCTTTTGGGTTTTATAAATTTGATAGAGTGGATGAGGATGGCTGGCCGCACTGGACTGAATTAAAAGCTCTAAAAAATCTAGATGACGCAAAGCAAGGGTTACTAATGAAGGAGGCTATTATAAAATATCTTAATAATTAAGCAATTTTACTACCTGCGTAGTTGTTTTTTCTTTTTGAATATTAATGATATTCGCCCCTAAGTACTCATCATTTCCATCTACTTTTAAAACGGATACATTTAAAATCATTTCTAAAGGAAGTGTGAATTCTACTCTTCCATTATTATCAGTAGATTCCGCCTTAAATAAATTTGAATATTGTCCTGTTGAACTATAAGTAGTATCTAGGTTAGCTTTTACTAAAAGATCTAGAGATCTACTCGCGTAATCATCAGGATCATATGTATATAGCGATTCTTTCAATTCATTTGCATGTAAAATTACCCTTGCTTGAGGCACTACATTTCCAGAACCATCTTGTACAATAACTACAGCTATTGTCTCTTTTTCTTTTTTGCAAGATGTAAATGTAGTCGTTATCACTAGGGCAAAAATCCCTAATAATATAGTTTTAAAAATCCTATTTAGCATAATTATTGTTTCTTTGTAATTCAATTAGCAAATATATATAAATTATCGCAATGTTAGAAAAGGTAAAGATATTACTACAAGAGGTTGAAAAATTTATTCCAAAATCAGAGAAAGAAACAGAAGAATTTAGACTCAAGTTTTTAGGTAAAAAGGGGGAAATGAATACTTTATTTACTGCATTTAAAGAGATTCCTAACGAAACAAAAAAAGAATTTGGACAAGCAATAAATACCTTAAAGGAAAATGCTCAATCCAAAGTTAACGAATTTAAAGGAAGTTTCAGCACTGAAAGTAATTCTGAAAAACTTGACTTAAGCAAGACAGTTTCCTTAGATAATTTAGGGAGTAGGCACCCTATTTCTTTAGTAAGAAACCAGATTGTAGATATTTTCAATAGCATTGGTTTTAACGTTTCGGAAGGGCCGGAAATTGAAGATGATTGGCATAATTTTTCAGCCTTAAATTTACCAGAAGAACATCCCGCAAGAGATATGCAGGACACCTTTTTTATTCAAACTAACCCTGACGTCTTATTAAGAACACATACCTCATCAGTACAAGTAAGGTATATGGAAGAGAACAGCCCTCCAATCCGAACACTTTCTCCAGGAAGAGTATATAGAAATGAGGCCATTTCAGCAAGAGCACATTGTATTTTTCATCAAGTGGAAGGTTTATATATTGATGAAAATGTAAGTTTTGCAGACCTAAAGCAAGCACTTCTTTATTTTGCAAAAGAAATGTTTGGGGAAAAAACAAAAATAAGACTAAGACCTTCTTATTTCCCATTTACAGAGCCCTCTGCTGAGGTAGATGTAAGTTGTAATATTTGTAATGGCAAAGGATGTAATGTGTGTAAATACACTGGTTATTTGGAGATTTTAGGCTGTGGAATGGTTGACCCAAACGTTTTAGAAAACTGTGGGATTGATTCTAAAAAATATACAGGATATGCTTTTGGAATGGGAATCGAAAGAATTGCCATGCTAAAGTATGGAGTAAAAGATTTGCGACTGTTTTTTGAGAATGATGTGCGTTTCTTAAAGCAGTTTGACAAGAGCATTTAAATTTACATGGAAGTCATATTAATCTGCTTAGCTGCATTTTTCGCATCATTGCTTACCTTCTTTTCTGGTTTTGGTTTAGGTACAATTTTAATGCCTGTTTTTGCCCTTTTCTTTCCTCTTGAGATGGCAATCGCCATAACAGGAGTTGTTCATCTGTTAAATAATTTTTTTAAACTATCCTTGGTGGGAAAAGAGGCGAATTGGAGAGTTGTGTTGAAATTTGGCGCTCCCGCAATAATTAGTGCATTAATTGGCGCCTGGCTACTAATGTCTTTTTCAGCAAATACCGAATGGCTTACATATACATTAGGCGATAAAGAGTTTTCCATTACTGCTATCAAAGTAATAGTTGCTTTTTTAATGTTTAGCTTTGCATTATTTGAGTTAATTCCTTTTTTTAAAAAGTTAGAGTTTGCAGAAGACAAACTATTTATTGGAGGTATTATTAGTGGGTTTTTTGGTGGACTATCAGGACATCAAGGAGCGCTAAGAAGTGCTTTTTTAATTAAGTGTGGTTTGAGTAAAGAAAGCTTTATTGCTAGTGGAGTAATGATTTCTTCTGTAATTGATATTTCAAGAGTTTCTGTTTATTTCACAAAATACACCTCTATTGGTATAGAAGAAAACATTAATCTAATTTTAGCAGCTGTGTTAGCTGCATTTGCTGGAGCTTTAATTGGAAAAAAACTACTAAAGAAAATCACAACTAGCTTTGTGCAAATTACTGTTGCGGTAATGATTATGTTAATGGCTATTGCTATTGGAATAGGGATTCTTTGACAAAGAAAAACCACCCTTTCAGGTGGTTATTTATTTCTATTTTACTTTATTCTATCTAAAACTCCAATCGTAAGTATGTAAGTTTTCAACTGAGTGGCGTAATAAATCAATTGCCCCCCTCACATCATCTTTGTGAACCATTTCAATCGACTGATGAATATGTCTTGTTGGTATAGAAACCGCTCCAGCAATACTTCCGCCTGGGTTCATTCTCTGTATTCCTGCTGTATCAGTTCCTCCGGCAGGTAATATCTCCAATTGAGTTTTTAGCTTTTTCTTTTTCGCTAATTCTTTCATGTATTTTACCATTCGGTAATCACAAACAGTAGCAGAATCCATCACCTTAATACAGGCCCCTTCACCCAAAGCTGAGACTTGTTCCTGTTTAGTGCTTCCTGGAGTGTCCCAAGCAATAGTAGTGTCTAAACCAAAACCAAAATCAGGATTTATATCCATTGAAGAAACGTTGGCACCTCTAATTCCTATTTCCTCTTGTACAGTAAATACTCCATATACATCATAAGGTGGTGTTTGTTTTATTTCACGGAACATTTCAATAAGTATAAATACAGAAACTCTATTGTCTAAAGATTTACAATTTATACAGTCGCCCATCTCAATCAGATCACTACTTCTGGTAATTGTATCTCCTACTGAAATTATTTTGTCTAATTCTTTTTTAGGTCTTCCTGTGTCAATAAAATAATCTTTAATAGTAGGTACCTTTGCTCTATCAGCAGCATTCATTAAGTGAATTGGCTTGCCCCCCATTACGCCAATAACATCCTGTTTTCCATGAATAATTACTCTTTGTGCGGTTAGTGTTTTTGGATCAAAACCACCTAAAGTATGAAAATAAACAAACCCTTTTTCATCAATGTGAGTAACAATAAACCCTATCTCATCCATGTGAGCACCAATCATTACTCGTTTACTTTCTTTTCCTTTTTTTATCGCCACAACATTTCCCATGTTGTCAATTCTTATTTCATCTACTAATGATTCTACTTCTCTTAGAACTATTTCTCTTACTTTTTGCTCATGTCCTGGCGCTCCGGCAATCTTACAAATCTCTGCTAATAATGGTATATTTATCATTTTTGTTATTTATTTTACTTTACTTAATTTCATCATATTTGTCATGCCTTTTTCGTGGGCTGGCATGCTAGCCAAATTTACTACTAAATCTCCTTTCTTTAAGAAACTTCCATCTCTTAAAATTTCTTTAGTTTCTTTTATAGTTTGATCCGTTGTCGTTCCCCTGTCGTAATAAAAACCTCTTACCCCCCAAACCAAGCTTAGTGTATTTAAAATCGTATGATTATTTGTAAAGGCATAAATAAATGCACTTGGTCTATAGCTAGACATTTTGATTGTATTAAATCCAGAGTAAGTAACTGTAATTATTGCTTTAGCTTCTGTACTTTTAGCAATATCGCAAGCATTCGAACAAATTGAATTTGTCAAAAATCTTTCATTGTTTATAACAGCTTTGTTTATTCTATTTTTTGATATGTTATGATCACTCCTCTCAACGTCTCTAATGATTTTCCGCATAGTGTCTACAACATTCAAAGGGTAGCTTCCAATAGATGTTTCTCCACTTAACATTACGGCATCAGCACCGTCAATAACAGAATTTGCCACATCGTTTACTTCTGCCCTTGTTGCTGATGGATTTTCAGTCATACTTTCAAGCATTTGTGTTGCTATTAT
>Ga0209816_1002455_pt1 | contig 13163 bp, 16 predicted proteins | sample CoawatmetaG01DNA_FD_187509 | JGI IMG/M metagenome (GOLD analysis project Ga0209816, IMG submission 187509) | Marine microbial communities from the West Antarctic Peninsula - Coastal water metaG017-DNA (SPAdes) (version 2) | ecosystem: Environmental > Aquatic > Marine > Coastal ... | reverse complement strand
TTAAAAAAAATAACCTTATCACCCTCAACGTTTGTAAGGTGAAGATCTGAGATGATTAATGAAGTTGACATACTTTTATTAGCCAGAACTTAATCTGGCCCATAAATTACTCTTTAATAGATGCTTTGATAATAATAACAGCCTCACCAGGGACATCGGAATGACCACCTAAATTTATTGTTTCAACTTTTTCAATTTTATCAACAACATCTTTTCCTGCAATGACTTCACCAAAAACACAATAACCCCATCCATCTTGTCCAGGAAAATCTAGAAATTGATTATCATTGGCGTTAATGAAAAACTGCGAACTTGCAGAATGAGGAGCTGACGTTCTTGCCATAGCAACACTATACTTAACATTCTTTAGGCCGTTTTTAGCTTCGTTTTCAATATTGGCTTTAGTTGGTTTTTGCTGCATATCTTCAGTCATACCTCCACCTTGCACCATAAAATTAGGAATAACTCTATGAAAGATAGTTCCATCAAAAAAACCGTCTTCTACATAATCAGTGAAGTTCTTAGCTGAAATTGGTGCTTTATCCGCGTCAACATTGATGTGAATTTCACCCATATTTGTCTCTAATATAACCATGTTTTGTCTCTGTTCATTTAAAACAGAGAATTATAACTTATTTCGTTAACAGTGCTTTCATTAAGAGCAACGTTCAAGTATAATTCCTTCCTTTTTAGCAATCAGATTAGGATTTGTTATGTACGCAGTTATTAAAACAGGTGGAAAACAATATAGAGTTACAGAAGGTGAAACTCTAAAAATTGAGAAGCTTGAAATAGAGCCTGGAAAGAAAGTAACCTTTGATGAGGTACTAATGGTTGCTGATGGTGATAAAGTTCAAGTTGGCTCGCCACATGTTGCTAAAGCAAGCGTTGAAGCTAAAGTAATCTCTCAAGGCAAAGGCAAAAAAGTACACATTTTAAAATTTAGACGTCGTAAACACTCTATGAAGCAACAAGGCCATCGTCAGCTGTTTACTGAAATTCAAATCGATAAAATTAAGGCATAAGGAGCACTCTATGGCACATAAAAAAGCAGGCGGTAGTACTAATAACGGTAGAGATTCGGAATCCAAAAGACTAGGTGTAAAGCGTTTTGGTGGGCAAGTTGTATTAGCTGGAAACATTCTAGTTCGTCAAAGAGGAACTAAATTTCACCCAGGTACTAATGTTAAAAAAGGTAAAGACGATACTTTATTTGCAGTTGCTGATGGAAAAGTTCAGTTTGAAAAGAAGGGTAAATTCAATCGTCAATACGTTTCAATCCAAACAGCTTAGTAATCTATGTGTATTTATTTTAAAAAGCGCCTTCTGGCGCTTTTTTATTATTAATCTCATTTATAATTAGTCTTATTATGAAATATTCAATCGTTTTTCCAGGCCAAGGCTCCCAATCTCTGGGTATGTTATCTAATTTACGCAGTAATTTCTCAGTTGTTGATGAGATTTTTCAAGAAGCAAGTGATGCAATTGATTTAGATCTTTGGAGGATTATTAATGAAGATCAAGAGTTATTAAACCTTACTGAGAATACTCAACCAGTGATGCTTGCCGCAGGCTATGCAACATATAAAGTTTTATCAAGTGAAGTTAGTTTGTCCCCAATCTCTATTGCGGGACACAGCCTAGGTGAATATACCGCTCTTGTAGCTTCTGGGTCGTTAAGCTTTTTTGAAGCAGTAAAATTAGTCAAAAAAAGGGCTGAAAAAATGCGAGCAGCAGTACCAAGTGGAACAGGCTCTATGGCCGCAATATTGGGACTTGATGACGTAAAAGTTATTGAAATATGTTCTATTGCTAATGAAGTTGGCGTAGTTGAGGCTGTGAACTTTAATTCGCCAGGTCAGGTTGTTATTGCTGGAGAAAAAAAAGCAGTAGCATACGCATGTGAGCTAATGAAAGAAGCTGGCGCAAAACGTGCTTTGGTTCTATCAGTAAGCGTTCCATCACATTGCTCACTTATGAAAGACGCTGCAATGGATTTTAAGTACTCAATTGAAAATATTAATTTTAAAATGGGGAGTGAAAAAGTTCTTCATAATGTGGATGCAGATTATTCAAGTAATATTGAAGAGATAAAATCAAAATTAGTTGAGCAACTTTATAAGCCAGTTCTTTGGACCTCAACAGTTCAGAAAATGAAAAACTCAGGAGTAGAAAAACTTATTGAGGCTGGGCCTGGAAAAGTATTATCTGGACTGACAAGGCGAATCGATAAGTCTCTTAGTGGTTCGGCTATAATAGACGTTACTTCATTAAAATCAACTATTGAGGAAATATCAAATGCTTAAGGAAAAATTAGTCCTTGTAACGGGAGCAAGTAGGGGAATTGGAAGGGCAATTGCTTTGACATTAGGCCAGGCTGGTGCTACAGTAATAGGAACTGCAACAAGTGATGATGGGGCCGCTAATATTTCTAAAATATTTACTGAAAATAATATTCTTGGTAAAGGTATGAAGCTTGATGTAACTGATAATGAACAAATTTCTAATCTTTTAAAGAATATTACAGAAAATTATGGTTCTGTTGATATTTTGATCAATAATGCAGGAATAACTCGTGACAACATTCTTGTAAGAATGAAAGAAGATGAATGGGACGATATTATTAACACTAATCTTTCATCAGTTTATAAGATGTCAAAATCTGTTTTAAGGGGAATGATAAAAAAACGCTCTGGAAGAATTATATCTATTACTTCAGTTGTTGGGTCTATGGGAAATGCTGGGCAATCAAACTATGCTGCTGCAAAAGCTGGAATCATGGGGTTTACAAAGTCTTTAGCAAGAGAAGTTGGCGTCAGAGGTATTACAGTAAATGCTATTGCTCCAGGATTTATCGAAACAGATATGACCAATAGTCTTTCTGAAGAACAAAAGTCAGTGCTTTTATCTCAAATTCCTATGGGTAGGCTGGGAAAAACCAATGAGGTTGCAAAAGCAGTATTATTTCTAGCATCCGACGACAGTTCATATTTGACAGCACAGACGCTTCATATTAATGGTGGTATGTATTCAGTTTAACTTCTTATTGTGAGTTGATGCCACGTAAGTAATTGAAATTAATAGTCCAAAAAGTAAGCCAACAAGAAATACCATGTTTTGATTATTTCTTAATAAAGGATAACTTTTGACTGCACCTACCATACGAGATTTTTGATAGCTAGTATCAAGAGTTAGTCTATTGTAGTCTTCTTTGAGATTCTCATATACAGTAAATTTGACGTTATTCTTCTCTCCATTTAAAGACTGAATATCAAATTCTAACTCCTCAAGATTACCAGTAAGTGAATAAACTTGATCTTTTAAAATGTCTAGATCAATCTTAAAGGTATCAAGATTAGGTAAATCGGCAGGTCCGTCCAGGAGTTTATCAAAGATTAAAGAAAGATTATTAGGAGATAAAATACTTCTTCCTGATTTTAAAATTATTAATAAGTTTTCTTTTTCTTGTTCTGGAGTTAAATGATTATCATCAAGATGATCACGGATAGCAATAATGGCTTTTTTAGTAATAACTAACATGCTACTCTTTTCCTCAACGTTTGAAAGTGTAAATTCCCATTCTTTTTTTGATTGTAGTTGCTTTAAAACATTTTCTTTAAACCTAATATTTTCTTGAAGTAATGCAAGGCGATCTTTCGGGTGTTCAATAAAATTAACTACATCTCCTTTATCTAAAAACTTTTCATTCATTTTAATTCTAGATTCCATAAACTTAATATTTTTTTCTCTAAAAACCCTTTCTACTTTTGATTGTTCTATTGCCTCTCTAAATTTTTGTAAATTATTTTCAATAGCGATAAGTTCAAAATTATATCTCTGTCTAATAAGCTTTTCATTAAATTCAATTGTCTCTTTAATATTTTTAACTCGTGTTTCTTTACTATTAATTTGATTTGTTATCAGAGATATTTCACTTTTCTCTTTGCTACTAATATATTGAAAATACTTTTTTCTATCGCTTATCAAATTTAAAATTTTATTATCATGGCGACCTAAAACTAAATTAACTGCTTCCATTATTGAAACTTTAGGGTTTTCACTAAGATCTGAAGAAATATATGAAATCAATAAATTTTGCCCCCCTTTTTTATCGAAACTAAAATTTCTATTTCCAAACTCTCCGGCGAGAAAATTAATTAATTGTGATACTTCTTCAATTTTAATTTTTTCATCATAGGATAGATTTTTACATATCAGTCCAATAATTAAGTCTTGTTCACATTTAATATTTGGCATGCCTTGGGTGCCAATTTCAATTTCAGCCGTTGCAGAAGTTGTTGGCTTTTGAGCAAAACTTAAAGCTATTGAAAGTATTGTAATAATTGAAGTTATAACTAGCACTTTCATTTTTGATCCAATAACAGCGTCAAATATGTGCATATAATCTATCATATCATTTTTAATTTTATTTGACTCTTGTTTTCTTTCAGCCATTAATAATCCTTTTTTTTGTAACGTGTATTTTAACTAGTTAAAAGCTTTAAGTGAATAAAATATTTTTTTCTTTTCTTTTTTTTTGAAAAAAATCTTTTAGTATCATTCGACATTTCTTTTCAAATACCCCACCAGTAATTTGAAGTTGATGGTGAAAAAAATTAGCATCTTTTAGGTCACCACATGACCCACAAACCCCAGTTTTTGTATCATAAGCTCCAAATACTATTCTTCCAACACGAGCATGCATTATTGCACCAAGGCACATGGCACAGGGCTCTAATGTGACATATATTGTGGTTTCAGTTAATCTATAGTTTTTTAGATTTTTTGCAGCCTTTCGAATTGCCTGAATTTCAGCATGAGCAGTAGGGTCACTTTTTGAGATCGATTGATTATGACCTTGGGCAATAATGAAACCATTTTTTACAAGGATAGCGCCAACTGGCACTTCATCTTCACTTGCCGCTTGGCATGCTTCACTGATAGCAATTTTCATCCATATTTCATCTTCATTCATAGTTAAATTTTATCAATTTTATTTTAATTCAAAATATTGATTATTAAATCCAGTTCCCTGAATAAGCCAAACTAATTGCTATACTAAACATAATGATTGCAACAACCACATCAAGAACTCTCCAAGAGTTAGGTGATTGCATTATTGGAATTAGAAGTCTAGCACCATAACCAAGACTAAAGAAAAATATAAAGCTAGCTAATATTGCCCCAAAACCAAAAGCAAATTTGTTTTCACCCAAAAACTGCTGAGATACTGCACCAATTAAAACCATTGTATCAATATAAACATGCGGGTTCGCAAAAGTAATTATTGAAGCTAATAATAGGGAAGAGGAAAGATTTTTATTTAATTTTTCATCAATTATTATTGCCTTATCATTTCTAAATAAAGCTTTTACTCTCAGAATTCCATATCCTGATAGCCAAATTGCGGAAAACCCAAAAAGCCAGTCAGAAATTTGGGTTGAAAGGCCATTAATAAAATATGAAACACCACTAATACCAATGATGATTAATATTGCATCTGAAATTGCACAAAATAATACAATATAAAAAATATGATTATTACCTATGCCCTGCCTTAAAACAAATGTGTTTTGAGCCCCTATTGCAATTATTAGAGAAAACCCTAATAGTAAACCAGTTAAAAAAGCTGACAGCATGACGGTTATTTTATAAGCTATATTTTAGTATTATAAATTGAATATATTTCTGCTAGATAGTGTTTTATGGTTGTTGAAATTCATTTACTCAAGGTAAGGGTTTAAGAGCTACTTTTAGCTTTTGAATTACAGTATTTTCGCTTATTTCATTTATATTTAAATAATCTGAATTTTCTTCTAATATAGACAAAAAATACAATGATAATCACTCATCATATTTTTTGAATAAGGTATTAAACGTCCTTGATGATGCCCATTAGATATAACAAATATGAATAATTTAAAAAAACTTATGCTTAATTTTTACTTCTAATAAGATATTTTACAGCCTTATATTTTAAATAGTAGAAGATCCCTGGAAAATTGCTTTCAGCAGAAATTATAAACTTATTTAAAAGTTTGGCTTGATCCTTTGGGCGGTAGATTGATACTTCATTAATGTTGTCACATTGAATATTAATTATTCTACTATGGCGCTGAATCAATGAATCATTGTTAGCTATCGCATGACAAGTGATAGAGGATCGCGAAGATGAGGTATCGTCAGACTTCAAAGAGCCATGTATAGTCCAAGCATTCCATAATAGCACATCACCTTTGTTTAGTTTTGGTGCTCTAATTTCCAAACCTTTTTCAGTAATTTTTTTTATAATTTGAGATATATAATGATCATGTCTATCGGCAATATTATTCTCTAAATTTTGTCTTTCGGAGTCGATTAAATGAGATTTAGGGCATACAAAAAAACGTCCTGCTTCTGGTTTAATATCCTCAAGAGCAATCCAGGCAGCAGACATAGTACCAATTCTTTCTGAGTCTAGATAATAGCTATCTTGATGTTCCCAAGTTGCTGAGTTGCCTTCAAAATACATTGACTGAACTATCTTTGGCTTGTCTTCGAGTATAGCTGTAAAAACTTTTTTAAGGCTTGGGTTTGTGAATACTTTGTTAACAGCATGACTTCTAAGCTTATTAAAAAATTTCGGATTTAAACTCTGAAGGTTTAAGATTGGATTCATGATCCAGCCACGGTCATTTAATAAGTTTTTCTCAGCCTTAGTTCCAGCTTGACGATATATGAAGCCTTTAAATGGTTTAACTTCCTCTTCCCAGAGGGAGCGAGCTTTATCGCATATATCCTCAGCAATAATTCCTTTGAGAACAACATAACCTTCTTCGTTATAATATTTCTTAATTTCATCTAGTTGGCTAAGATTAAATTTAGGAGATGGGTCTTCTTTATCAAGTTCAGGCACTTGGACACTTAGGCCATGAGGTGTTTTGAGGCTAATCATTTTAAATTTTTTTCACTATGAGGGAATATAAATATGTATTACGGAACTTCAGCTAAACTAAAAATATAATTCTACCTTAGTTCGAAAACTAAAGCTATAACTCAGCATCATTAATTGATGATTAAATACAATCTAGAAGCTCTAGATTGTGTTTTTGCGTTAAACTTCTTTAGTATGAAATCTAACTCTAAATCAAGCCTTTTTAAGACTATAGTTGAAAATTATAAAACAATTTCAGTAATTGATTTCTTTTATGCAATTTTCAAAATATTTTTTAGCAGAAAACAATCAAGAACTTACTATTCTCAATTTGGAGAAGATGCAGTTTTAAAAGAACTTATTAGAAAACATGACAATAAAGGCACCTATCTTGATATTGGTTGTTATCATCCTAGAAAGCATTCTAATACCTATTTTTTGTATAAGATGGGATGGTCTGGAATGCTGGTAGATGTTGAAAAATCTAAATTAATTGCATGCAAATTAGTTCGTCCTAGGGATAAAACTTATTTATGTGCTGTTTCAAATGACAAAGGAAATGTCCCAGTGTTTGCGCCAAAAAAATATTCAGTTTTTACTTCTTTAATAAAGCTAAGTGATGAATTTAAGGAGATTGGAACTATAAACCAAAACACAATTACTGAAATAATAGACAACAATTTATACGGCAATTGTCCAACAGTTCTTTCAATAGATATTGAAGGAAAGGATTATGAGGCAATTAAAGGTATTGATTTTAAAAAATATTCTCCAAAATTTATTCTGATTGAATGTTGGGATAATTTAAATATCAATACAATCTTACAAAGCAAAATTCATTGTGCGGTAAGTAAAAATAATTATGACCTAATAAGCTGGACTATTAATACTTTAATTTATAAGTTAAGACAATAATTTAAATAAAATATTTTTTTACTCCCACTCAACGGTGACACTCTAATAAATTATTGATTTAACTGTGCTTTTAAAATACTTAGTACCAAGTTCGTACCTAATAGAGGTATCAAACTTAATCAAATCATCAGCTATATTCATAATCCATTTATTCTCGTACAGACTTTGTACCAATTTTTATTGAAGTTTGTTTTACATTGCATTTGTGTTCTGTAGAATCAACTCATAGTTCATAAAGAGTCTAATATGAAAAAAGCATTCACCTTCATTGAGCTACTCATCGTAGTTGCCATTATTGTTGAATAGATTTTATTATTAACAAGAGATTTCTTTACTCTTGCTTAGTAAAACCATATCAAAATCATCGAGATACTTCTCTTTTTCAGGATTAATAATTACATGATAGTTAGCGAACATATTTTCTGGGTATGGGACAAAGCGTGCCATAGCATTACGATTACTTATAACAAAAATATTTTTCATATTTAAGGCAACTGCAATATGAGGAGCTGCAGTGTCATTTGATACCATTATTGTCCCATTATCGATTACTTGAAGAAGTTCAGTAATGTTAGTTTTTCCTACTAAATCCAAGTATTCATCATTGAAGTATTGTTTGAAATCATTTGAATCATCTAAATCATTAACTCCACCACATAATACTATTTTATAATCATAATTATTTTTAAGATGTTTGGCAACTCTAGCATATTTTTTTATATCCCATTTTTTATACCTTTTGCTGCCCCCAACAAAAATGATTGCATAGTCTCGAGGTAAATCAAAGCTTATTTTTTTTTCTTTGAGCTTAATAAATGGTTTTTTAATAGGAAGTTTTTCTTCAAGTAGTTTTTCAAAAAAGTCTCTATTTTTATCAAACTCAAAGATAATATTTTCTTTGGAATTAATCAATTTTGAGTAAAATTTATTGATAACACTCTCATTATTAACATTGAATCCAATTTTCTGGTTTGCTGATATTAGTTTTATAATCATATAAGAGCTGAAGAAATATTCTCTAGAGTAAGCTGGATTTATTACTATTTCATATCCATAAGTTGTAATCTCTTTAAGTTTTTTATATCTATAAACTGGATCTATATGAAATCTTTTGCGTTCAAGCCAAAAAAACTCCTCTATATATTCACTATCAAGATCAATAGAGAGATCTTTCCAGTCAATATTTCCTAAAAGAGAAATCTTATAATCTTTATATTTTTTATTTTTTTTTAAAATTTCAATGAAATTTCTGAAAAGCACATAATCACCAATTGCATCAAGACGAATAATTAGAATAGATTTTTGCTTTATTTTCTTAGATGGAAATATAAGTAAATTTATAAAAAAATACATTGAAACTTTAATAAATTTTCTTAAATTCAAAATCATTTTATTCCCATTCACTGACGACACACTCGTAACTCATTGATTTAAAAGTACTTATAAAATACTTAGTACCGAGTTCGTACCTAAACGAGGTATCAGACTTAATTAAATAATTAGCTATATTCATAATCCATCTAGCCTCGTGCAGACTCTGTTCTAATTTTTTCTGAATTTGAAATTATATTTTTTTCAAATAATAGATTAGAAGAATCCTTGACTAGAATATCATCAGGGAAATTTTCTAAATTTAAGAATGGCTGAAAATTTGAAGAACTATAAATTAAACCATAATTGTTTTCACTCAAAAAAGATACGATCTCATCAAAATTAAAAATCCAACACGCCATGTTTCGTGGTGACATATTGACCTGAACAGTTACATAAGCTTTATGATTTTTAGTTATAAAATTATCAGTAATGAGTATATATCTTGGATTTTTCGATACGAGAGTTAAAAGAATAGATTTATAATCTGGAAAATATTGTAATGAGCTACCTAAATATACGATATCACAACTTTTAATTTCTGATACAGCGTTAATAAACTTAATATTAGAATACTCATGATGAAAATCTAAAAACAACCTCTTACCAATTTGCGTTGTTTCCTCAAAATCATAAAGATAATAATCAATTATTTTCTTTGTTCTAAGCTTATTAATATAATCAATGTATGTTTCTCCAGCACCTCCTCCAAAGTCGAGTAAAGAGATTTTTTCCTTATCAAGCAATGACAATAGTAAAGGAAGTAAATTAGTAATTTGACTTCTTTCATTGACATGATAAATATTTCTTTTATGATCAGCTATCAGTTGAACTAAGTTATTATGAATCTCATTTTGAGATATTTTATTGCTATAGTTAGAGGTAATTGGCACTTCTTCAAAGTTTTTATAAACCCCCCTAAAAGTTTTCTGGTTACTAGAGCCCCATCTATATTTTTTATAAGAAATTACAATAAAAGGGGGTATCAGTAGCTTAAGTATAAATTTAATTTTGGTTATCATAATTCATCTATTCTGAGTATTTTTTATTGCTTGTATTTAGTTAACAAAAGAGAATAACAACATAAAGTTCGTGCCTGACTTATATGTTCAAATATTATCACACAAAAAAAACAATGATTTATGAAAAACTTCGTACCGACTTAGTACCTAGTTCGTATCGAGTGAATATTTTGATAATGTTGTCGTAGTAGTGTCTGTGGGCGATATTGAAGAAAAACTCTTATGATGTTACTACTCCCACTCAATAGTCGCACTTTCTACAACCCTTGCTATGCTTGACTTGTAGAGGCGGTAATAATACTTTGACACATCTTTGACACAACTTTTATCTATGGTAGTAGTATTTCTGTTCATTTTGAGTGTCCTATGTCAAACTTTGACATGATTATACTTAAAGAATTCAAAGTTTCGTTTACTACAAATTGAATTAAGTAGAATATATTAGGAAGATAAGTATATGAATTAATGAGAAAGTTAGATAAAAACTTTGTTTTAACAAGTTTAAATTTAAAAGTTGAAAATACCCCAAAAAGAAGCCGAATTTATATATAAAAATGGTATTAGGGAAGAACAAACTGATTGGAATGAAGATGGAGAGAAGATATAAAAAGAATTGAGATAACTCTCTTTATTCTTAAGAGGTTACAATAGTTCTTATAAAAAAACTATTTGTATTTATGATGATAATGAATTATGAAAAAAGTAATGCTTTGGGGTGGTCAGTCTAAAAGTCGTATTATTCATAATATGCTAGAAAAAACAGATTTTACTATTACACACATCTTTGACAAATATATTGAAAATGTAGATTTTGAAAATAATGCTCAATTTTCAAACTCGGAAGAAGATTTAAATAAATTTATTAATGAAACTGAATATGTTGTAGTTTGTATTGGAGGTTCTAATGGAAAGGCAAGATATCTAATTACTAGAGAACTTATAAAAAAAGGATTAAAACCACTAAATATTATAAGTGAAAATAGTTTTATTGATGACACATCAATAATTGGAAATTCATTTCATGCAATGCCTGGGTCTTTAGTTCATTCTAATTCAATTATTGGTGATTGTGTAATAGTAAATACCAATGCCACAATAGACCATGAATGTATTGTTGGGAATGGGTGCCATTTTATGGGTTCATCAGCAGTTTCTGGAATGGTTACTATTGAGGACTACGTAACAGTTGGAACTAATGCAACTATTCTGCCAAATTTAAAGATTGGTACAGGTTCTTACATAGGTGCTGGATCAGTAGTGATTTCAGATGTGCCTTCCAATCATGTTGTAGTTGGTAATCCCGCAAAATTTTTAAAAATGAACAAGCAAGAATATGATATTTCATTTTTTAATAAAGATTCTTAATCAATAAACTAATACATTTAGGAGTCAGTAGTCGCAATAGTTTGCCATATGTTTAACATTTGACTATATTTTTCACTAGTTTGACAAACTTTGACGCTATTCCAAATGCCTATAACCCCTGATATGACTGCATTTACGAAATCTGAAATCACTCCCACTCACTGACGACACACTCGTAACTCATTGATTTAACAGTACTTATAAAATAGTCTGCCCCTAGTCTGCCCCTAATAGTGGTATCAAACTTAATCAAATCAGTAGCTATATTCATAATCCATCTATCCTCGAACAAAGTCTGTACCAATTTTTAGTGAATTTATTTTACATTGCATTTGTGTTCTGTAGAATCAACTCATAGTTCAAAAAGGTCTAATTTGAAAAAAGGATTCACACTTATCGAGTTACTCATCGTAGTTGCTATCATAGGTACTCTTGCTGGTGTTGGCATCCCTATGTATAACGGATATATGGCTGAGAGTAAGAAAGTTGTTGTTAAAAAAAATTGTCAAACAGTAGTGAAATGGATACAAATGGACGCAATGAAATGTAAGTTAAATGGTGGAGATGCTTTTAGACAATTTAATGATATTGGTGGTGGGCACAGTTATCCTTGTTCTCAAACAGATGATAATGGCCCATTTTATGAGGGTCGATTACAAACACACATTGGTAGTAAAAATTGGACTGGAAATCCTTATGGAAATATTGCGGAAGACAAATCATGTGATTTGGCAAAAAGCTGGGGTAAAAAAAGTGTTCAATCAGCCCATCTAGGAAAAAAAATGTGTCGTGGAGCAATAGGTCTCTATACATTAGCTAAAAATAAAAATGGTTGTGATAGAGAAATGATTGTTCAATGTGGAGTTAATGATGCTTATTGGACTTTTTCAGATAAAGAATCTGAAGGAGTTTTAAGCACAAAAATTTGTATTCGACATAAGTGAAAAAAGGATTCACACTTATCGAGTTACTCATCGTAGTTGCCATCATTGGTATTCTCGCAGGAGTAGGGGTGCCAATGTATAACGACTATATGACAAACAGCAAAGATGCTGTATGTAAATCTAATTTTTCAAATTTAACTCAAGCATATGCTACTAAAGCACTAGAGTGTGCAACTAACAGTACTATTCAACTTAGATGGAAAACTCATGTAGGTGATTTGAAGCATTATCCAATAAGTTGTAATACTGAAAAATTTTATCTTTATGGTGATTATTTTATTAATCACTTTGACAGTCCAAGAATTGGAAATCAGTATAAACCTAGTAAAAATAGAGTGCTTCAACCGGGTAGAAGAAATGCCTGTACTGCATTTAATAAAGGATTTATTTGGGTATGGGCTGACAACCTAAGCAATAAGGTTTCAATGTGTTCTTGCTGTGGAGATTCTTGCACAGATGAAGAAAGATTAATATTTGAATTTAATCATGAGTGATTAAAATTTAATGAAAAAAGCATTCACCCTAATCGAGTTACTCATCGTAGTTGCCATCATAGGCATTCTTGCCGGTGTTGGTATCCCTATGTATAACGGATATATGGCAGATGCAAAAATAAATGCAACTGAAGCTAAA
>Ga0209816_1002449_pt1 | contig 13185 bp, 7 predicted proteins | sample CoawatmetaG01DNA_FD_187509 | JGI IMG/M metagenome (GOLD analysis project Ga0209816, IMG submission 187509) | Marine microbial communities from the West Antarctic Peninsula - Coastal water metaG017-DNA (SPAdes) (version 2) | ecosystem: Environmental > Aquatic > Marine > Coastal ... | reverse complement strand
TAAGAAGCTTTTATAGAAGAATTAAGGTCTAAACGGTAACGCAATGCGATTCTAGGTTCAATATGTCTATAATTATCATCATTCGATTGAAAGTCATTTTTAATGTAATCACGGAAGCTTATATAGCCGCTATGTTGAAATGATGAATAACGCAGACCAGCATGTATTTTAAAAGCATCAGTAACTTCAAAATCATCAGATACATATAAAGCTCCTTCATTAGAGTATTGTTTAAATATCTCATCAGATTCAAAAACTACTTCTCCTGCTTTGCCAGAAGCATTTCCTGGTGTAAATTCATGATAAGTGTAATTTGCTCCAAATTTTATTGTGTGTCTTTGATTTGGCTGATAAAGAAGATCAACCTTAGTATTCCAATCATTAATTCCCGAGAATATCTTTAATTCAAATTCTTGCTGGGCTATATTAAATTCAAATCTGTAATCTGAAAAAATAAGAGATGTGTTCATGAATAATTTATCGTTAAATAAGTGATTCCATCTTAATGAACTAGTTGCGTTACCCCAAGGAATTTCTATTCCAATGCCATTATCTGTATTATTAAAGCTGAAAACATCTCGTCCAAAATAACCACTTAAATATAATCGGTCGTTGTCTGATATTTTGTAATTTACTTTGGTGGTTAAATCATAAAAATAATAACCTGATCCACTAAAAGCATTGTCACTGTTTAAAAATGGTTTTGATAGAACATCAATATAAGTTCTTCTACCAGAAACAATAAATGAACTTTTGTTCTTTTGAACCGGACCTTCAATTGTTAATCTTGAGGATAACAGGCCAATTCCTCCAGCCGCCTCATATTTTTTATTGTTACCATCCTTCATGGTAATATCCAGAACAGAAGATAGTCTACCGCCATATTCCGCAGGCATACCCCCTTTAATTATATTTATATCTTTTATAGCATCAGCATTAAATACTGAGAAAAAACCAAAAAGATGAGCGGCATTATACACTACTGCTTCATCCAATAATATTAAGTTCTGATCAGGACCACCTCCTCTTACATAAAGACCTGAATTTCCTTCTCCTCCTGATTGAATCCCTGGTAAAAGTTGTGCTGCTTTCATAATATCAATTTCTCCTAGTATCGCGGGTAACTGTTTAATATTATTAACCTCTATTTTTGCTTGACTCATATTAGAACTACTCACATTTTTATCCAATCTTTCACCGGTTACAATTACTTCTTCTGTTATTACAGCATCACTGTCTAAAGAGATATTTAATCTAATATCTTTATTTAATGTTATATTTTTTGTTGTAGATTTAAATCCTATAAATGAAAAAATGATTGCATAATCTCCTTCCTCAATGGTTAATGAGTAAAATCCATATTGATTGCTAGCTGTTCCTTTAAAAGTTTCTTTATCATAAATAGAAACACCAATTAAGTTTTCTCCTGAGGATTCATCCTGTACGTAACCGCTAATTGTATACTTATCTTGTGCAACACTAATTATTGTAAATAATAAAAAGAAGATTGTTGAGATTGTATTTTTCATAAAATTAAAATGTTTGCAAATGTAACCGAAAATTATTTATTTTATTAGACTGCTTATAGATTTTTTTACCTTAATGTTTATTCTATTTTCACTACATTTGAAGCCTTCTAATTATAACTTATCAGACATGAAAAAAATACTAACATTTCTACTAATTTGCATAACACTTTTTGCAAATGCACAATCTGGTTTATTAAATGGAACTGGATATGCTCCTAATTTTACAGTAACTGATATAAACGGGAATTCACATACTATATACGATTATCTTGATAGTGGTTATGTAATGGTATTAGAACTATTGAGTACAACTTGTGGACACTGTCAGTCTCATGCAGCAGGAACTGAAAACTCTTATTTAACAAATGGGCCAATCGGAACAGATGTTGCTAGATTCTTAGCTTTAGAAGTTAATGCTGCAACTGATAGTGCTGCAGTAGCTAACTTTGCAAGTACTTACGGAATTACATTTTCTATAGCAAACAATGTATCACCTACTGCTATAAATTATCAATTATATTACACCCCAGGATATTATGTAATTTATCCTGATAGATCATATACAACTATTTGTGCTTTGTACTGTGTAACAGCTCAAAATTACTCAACTATTGAAGGTTTATTGAATACGGCTATAGCGGCATGGGTTCCTCAAGTATATGGATGTACAGATTCCTTAGCAATTAATTATAATCCATTAGCAAATATTACAAATGATAGCTGTGATTACACTTCTTATACAATAACAACATTAGGAATGAGTTTCTCGCCAGATACCATTATTTGTGATGTGGGAGATACAATTAATTTTATTTTAGGAGGGTCTCATAATGCTGTAGAGGTAAGCGATAGCGTTTGGCTGGTAAATGGAAATACTTCAAATGGGGGTTTTAGTTTTGGGTTTGGAGCAACAGGAATGTTTATCCCAGATGATTCTCATACGTTTTATTATGTATGTCAGCCTCATGCATCTTCTGATATGAAAGGAGTAATAATTGCTCATCACCCTCCAGTTTTTGGGTGTACAGATACAACATCTTTAAACTATGATTCAAGTGCTACGATAGATGATGGTTCATGTTGTTTTGATAATTTTATTGAAATAAAAACAGGAATGACTACTTCATCTTTTGTATCACTTTATTATCTAGTAGATAATGGTGGATATTGGGACATCAATGAATATGGTGACTCAATTATTGTGGCTTCTGATGATGGTACTGATTCATTACAAGTTTGTTTGCCTGATGGTTGTTATGAAATTAACTATTCATGGGGAACAAATATTGATTACACTGTATATGGTTATATTCCTATTGTTTCTGTAAATAGTGCTGCTTGGCAAATGATGCATCAGCCCACTATGTTTGCGGTTGGTTCAGCTTCATGTCCAGTATTTGGTTGTATGGATGTAAATGTTGCTAACTATGATTCTACCGCAACAGTTGATGATGGAAGTTGTATTTATAATCAACAACAAACTTATGTGCCTGATGATAATTTTGAACAGGCTCTTATTAATTTAGGCTACGATAATATTTTAGATGATTCTGTACTTACTGCAAATGTTAATACGGTGACAAATTTGAATGTTAATAGTCTCAATATTAATAATCTAACAGGAATAGAAGATTTTACTGCTTTAAATTACCTGTATTGTGTAGGTAATCAAATTACAAGCCTTGATTTGAGTTTAAATACTAATTTAATTGAATTAGATTGTTATAATAATCAACTAACAAGCCTTGATGTAAGTCAGAATACTGACTTAATTCAATTGAGCTGTGAGTTTAATCAAATCACAAGCCTTGATGTAAGTGCTAATACTGATTTAACTGAATTAAGTTGTTATAATAATCAACTTACCAGCCTTGATGTAAGTGCTAATACTGATTTAACTGAATTAAGTTGTTATAATAATCAACTTACCAGCCTTGATGTAAGTCAGAATACTGACTTATTTCAATTGAGCTGTGAGTTTAATCAAATCTCAAGCCTTGATGTAAGTGCTAATACTGATTTAACATGGTTGTTTTGTGATTTTAATCAACTCACAAGTCTTGATTTAACCAATAATACGTTGTTATATTATTTGTATTGCCAAGGTAATCAGATTTCAAGCCTTGATTTAAGTCAAAATACTGCTTTAACTGAATTAAGTTGTTATAATAATCAACTTACCAGCCTTGATGTAAGAAATGGAAATAATACTGCTTTAATTTATTTTGACATCACCTACAACGCGAACCTATATTGTGTAGATGTAGATAATCCATCTTGGTCAACTTCCAACTGGACAAATATTGATAATTGGGCTAGCTTTAGTGCTAATTGTAATTCTATTTTTGGCTGTACAGATTCTTTAGCCTTAAACTATATCCCGCTTGCTAATATTGATGATAGTTCTTGTGTGTATACTTCAACATGTACTAACCCTTCACCTACGAATGCTTATATTTCTGAATTAATTCATGATAGAGCAAGAGTAAATTGGGATAATATGAATGATGCTAATTGTATGGTTATTCAATATCGTATTAGATACAGAGAAACAGGAGTATCTACATGGTCCTCTAAGACAATGTCAGGTTCTGGTTTATGTGTGTTTGGCTTGAATACTACGAGTAAGAAGATTTTAGGATTAACTCCTTCAACTACGTATGAGTACTATATGAAAGCTTGGTATTGTGGTGGTGGCGTTTCAGGATGGTCTGCTATCCAAAACTTTGCTACAGCTGATGAGTGTCAAGGTGTAATTAACTTTGCAGTTACTTCACCAACGACTACAAAAGCTACATTTACTTGGGATACTACAGCTGCTTATAGTTTTGCACGTATTAAGTTAAGGCCAGACACTACTAATGCTGTTTGGACAACTGCCGGTGGATTTGGAGTGTTCTATCCATTAGTTACTAAGGATAAGAATGGATTAAATCCAGGACAAACTTACCGTGCTTCTGCAAGAACATGGTGTGATCCTTCAGGTGGAGCTTACCGTTCTTCAGGTTGGACATCTCCAATCTTCTGGGCGCAACCAAATGCTATTAGAATTGAAGGAGGTAGTGCAATCAATAATTTATTTATTTATCCTAATCCTTCAAGAGATATTTTTAATGTGAGTTTTACATTAGATACTAAACAAAACTTAAGAGTAAAAATAATGAATGTAATAGGAGAGGAGCTGTTAAATGAAAACTTAGAACAGTTTATTGGGGAGTATACTAAGAAGATAAACCTAAATGATAATGCAAATGGTGTCTATTTCTTTGAAATCACAACTAATGACGGAATCATTAATAAAAAATTAATTTTGCAATAAAAAGTAATTCTTCATATATGATGGCTTAACAGTCAAAAGAAAATAATTATGCTAGTTTATTTTCTAGGTAAATAAGAATAAATAAAATCAGGACTACTAAGGTAAAATAGTTCAGATAATAAAAATTAATTTTAAAATAAATCATATCAATGCACGAAATAATTGAGCCTTTTTCTCCACTATGGTGGAAAGGGATAGTAAGTTGTTTAGCTATAGTCAGTTTAATAATTCTTTTATTGAAAAATAAATCAATTGAATTTAAAGAAAAAACAAATAAGTATTTTGCCTATTTTGCCATACTAGTTTATGTGACTACTAATATATATACCATAATTATTGGTGATTGGACAGTTCAAGATTTTCTCCCACTCCATTTGTGCAATATTTCTTATTTTATTTGCATATTAGTTTTACTTAATAAAAAAAAATGGATGTACGAATGGGCTTTACTCTTAGCTCTGCCTTCAGCTTTAAATGCTCTACTAACTCCTGAGTTAATTTGGGGTTCGAGTAAGTGGCATATATTTGAATATTATTTTATGCATGGTAGTTTGATACTAGTTCCTTTGTATTTAATGTTTGTTATGAATTATAAACTAAGAGCATTAAGTTGGTGGAAAACTTTTTTAAGAGCACAAATTGTATTTGTAATAGTTTTTTTGATTAATTTAACACTTGATACAAATTATATGTTTTTATTATCTAAGCCATCAGTAAATAACCCGTTAATAACAGGGGATTGGCCATTTTATATTTTATTTGTACAATTAATCGGATTAATTCATATTGTAGTAATTTATAAACTTTCACCAAAACATATTTAAATGAAAAAATTATATTTTATTTTACTATTACTGCCTATGCTATCTTCAGCACAAAGTAGTTTGAATATGAATTTATTAGGAACTTACGACTATCCAACAACAAAAGGAAATGATATTTGGGGATGGGCTGATAGTATTGGTAATGAGTTTGCTCTTGTAGGACTCAGAAATGGAGTTTCTTGTGTAAATGTTACAAACCCTTCAACTCCTTTTGAAGAGTTTTTTATAGCCGATATCTATTCAGTTTGGAGAGATATTAAAACTTATGGTAACTATGCATACGTAACTACCGAATCAGATGCAGGACTTCTAATTATTGATTTGACCGACATGACAGGAGCTACCTTTTGGCATGTTACTGATTTTATCAACCCTACAACAGGAAGTACATTACATTGGGAGGCTGCTCATGATTTGTTTATCGATGAGAATGGAATAGCTTATATTTTTGGCGCGTCTAATCCTGCAGGAATTCCTGCCCCTGCAAATGGAGCTATATTTTTAGATGTAGCAACTAACCCAACAAATCCTACTCACTTAGGCCAATGGAATGAACAATACATTCATGATGCTATGGTTAGAGGTGATACTATGTATGCTGGATGTATCTATGCAGGTAAGGTGTATATTGTTGATGTTAGTAATAAAGCTAATCCTACTGTTCTAGGTTCTAAATCAACTCCCAATACATTTACTCATAATTCTTGGGTTTCTGATGATGGAGATTTTGTATTTACCACTGACGAGCAGTCAGATGCTTATTTGACTGTTTATGATATTTCAGATCTAAATAATATACAGGAAGTAGATAGAATACAATCTAACCCAGGAAGTAATAGTATCCCGCATAATACTTTTGTAGATGGTAATTTTTTGATTACTTCTTATTATCGTGATGGAACGGTAGTGCATGATATTACTCATCCTAATTATATGATAGAAGTTGGGAATTATGATTCTTATTTTGGTAGTGGAAATGGTTTTGACGGATGTTGGGGTACTTATCCTTATTTACCTTCAGGTAATATAATTTCATCTGACATTAATAGTAGTAGTGGAAAAGGAAGGCTATTAATTTATGGTCGTAATTTTCAGCAAGCTTGTTATTTAAAAGGAAATATTATTAATAGTATTACTGGTTTAGCTATACCAAATGCTAATATGGAAATACTAACAACACTGACTACTGAAACAGCTAACTTATTAGGTCATTATCAATCGGCAATCGTAAATTCCGGGACTTATCAATTAGTTTTTTCTGCATTAGGATTCAATTCTGATACAATTACAGCATTGCTTAGTAATGGACAAATGCATGTGCAAGACGCATACTTACATCCAACTTGCTTGGGAATTGGAATAACTGGCCTTTATAGTAGTAATGTAATACATGATAGAGCAACTATTAATTGGGATGATTTGAGTACAATTAGTTGTTCAGTTGATCAATACAGAATTAATTATAAGATAACTGGAACAAGCTCTTGGAGCCAGAAAAATATGGGAGCACCATTAGGTACGTGTAATACAGCTACTAACAAAACAAATAAATTATTGCTAAACTTAATACCTTCTACTAATTATGAATATCAAATGAAAGTTTGGTTTTGTGATGGGGATATTAGTGAATGGTCTTCAATACAAAACTTTACAACTTTAGGAGAGTGTACAAATATTAATAACTTACAAGTAAGTACACCAACTAATACAAAAGCAACTTTTACTTGGAATACTTCTTCAGTTTTTAGCTTTGTGCGTATTAAAACTAGAATTGATGTTGTAGGAAGTACTTGGTTCAATGTGGGTGGTTTTGGAATAACTTACCCTATATTAACCAAAAATAAGAATGGTTTAATACCAGGAGCAAGCTATAGAGCTCAAGCTCGTACTTGGTGTTCTTCAAGTGGTGGTGCTTATCGTTCAGCAACTTGGTCGCCAATTATTTTTTGGACACAACCTGGTATTATTCGGTTTTCAAATCCTAATTTAACTGAGCGAACTCTTTTAAGAACTACTGATTTATTAGGAAGAGAAGTGAATTCAAAATCAATAATTAATAAAAACACTTTATTTTATATTTATGATGATGGTTCTGTTGAGAAGAAAATAGTTATTGAGTAATTTAATCATTAATCGTAAGCCTTAATACAGAGCATGCTGAATTTACAGCAAACTTATCCTTACCTGTACCAAATAACATGCTTTTCCAAGTGTCTTTTTTTGGTGTTCCTAATACTAATAAATCGTACTCAGCTGTAAGTTCAGAAACTGTTAGAGTGGGATCATCAGAATATTCAATTCTTAAGTTCGCTTTATTATTGTACTCAGTTAATAATAAGTCAGAATTATTTTTAATCTTCTCAAGATTGCTCTTAGAACTATCTTTAGATAAAACATGCAATAAAGTAAAACTAGCATTATAAAATTTACAAAGATTTGCAGTAGTACGAATTAGTTTGTCAATATCCTTACTATTTGGACGAACTGCTAGCACTACTTCTCTAATATATCTAACTCCATTATCTTTGAAAAGCGCAAAATTTGAGTTTATATTACTTACTATCCATCCTAAAGGATTATTTATTAGAAAACCATTACTTACTCTACCATCCCACGAAAGTAAAAGCCAATCAGATTTTAAATGATCAGAAAGTACTTGCATTGTGTCTGACACATTATGAGTAACTATTGATTCAAAATCGAGTTGTAATTTATTTATGTCTTGAACAATTGACAATTGTCTTTTTAATGATTTAATTTTTGGTGTTTCAACAAGAACAGCATCTAAAAAAGTTTGATCTGGTACTTCTTTAATATTAACTACTTGCAGACTTTCCCTTTGATTAATTGCAGCTCCTAGTTCAATTAAAGATTCAGGTGAATATTCATTGCCAAATAGAGGGATAATAACACCTGCATTAGGATTAATTTGACCATCAAGCCAATCTTTATGCTTCTCATCAGATAAATTATCGATAGATGTTTCTCCATCATCATTTGTTTTTCTGAAAAATAGGAATTTAGCAGCTCTATGTCCATAATTTCTTAATACACCTGTTCTTGAAGCCTTAATGCCATAGAAATAATAAATCAGAACTCCAATTAAGGCAATTATTAACAATACAAGTATAGGCATCCATCCTAAATTAAATAAAAGAACTAGACCACTAAGGATTCCAAAAATCTGTACATAAGGATATAATGGAGACTTATATGTTGGTTTATACCATTGAACAGCAGTTTCTCTAAGAACAATTACACAAACATTAACAGTAATAAACATACTTACCATAAAGGCACTAGCTAACTTTACAATTGACGGTACATCTAAAAATAAAATTATTAATGCCATCATAAGACAAGTAAGTAATATTGCATTTATAGGAGTTAGGTGTTTATCGTGTAATTTAGCAAGATTACTCGGAAGTAGTTTATCCATAGCCATAGCAAAAGGAAATCTAGATGATGCTAAAACACCAGAGTTAGCCATAGATATAAGGGTAATAACTCCAATTATTGCTACACCATAAGCAAACCATTCGCCAGCTAATAATGTAGCTAATGTATGAATAGGTTTTATATCCTTTTCTAATATATCAAGTTGCACATTTCCAACTAGAGTATAAGCAATAGAAACATACAGACTAGATATTACAAGTAATGAAAGAAGCATAGCTAGAGGGATATTTCTGCTTGGATTCTTAACTTCTCCAGCTATTGCAGCAATTTTTGTAACCCCAGCATATGAAATATATACAAAAGCTACTGTTTCAACAAGTCCCATAGCACCATTAATCATAAATTGAGTTAATTGCATATCAACTTTTGGTAATCCTAAAAACAAAATAGAAAGTAGTGTTAGTAAGCTTAATATAACTATTACCAATTGAATTTTACCTACTTTCTTAACCCCAAAAATATTGAGAAACATGATAAGTATCAAAAAACCTATAGAAAAATACTGCATATAAGTATCTACTTCAGATGAAGGTATATTTGTTAGTACCAATAGGTAGGCTCCAAAACCAACTAAAGCAAAGGAACTCTTAAGAAGAAGTGATAGCCAAAGACCTATTCCAGAGATTGTTCCAAATAGAGGTCCTAATGCTCTTTCAATATAGACGTATGAACCTCCTGACTTAGGCATTGCAGTAGCAAGCTCAGACTTAGATAGAGCTGCAGGTAAAATACAGATAGCAGCTATCAGATAAGCTAGCCAGATAGAAGATCCAGTTTTTGCAGCAGCAATTCCTGGTAGCACAAAAATACCGGACCCTAACATACCTGCAATACTTATTGCAATAACAGAAGATAAGGAAAGTTTTCTTTCTAGTTTTTTCAAATTATTTTACTTTTATGCAAAGTAAGAAAAAAAATCTTAATATCAATGCTAAATTAAATCTTAAGGAAAGAGATTTCATACATTTGTGAAAATTAAATTTTTATGAAGCAATTAGTATTATCAGATATACACAAGAGTTTAGGAGGAAAAATGGTTGAGTTTGCAGGCTATTATATGCCCGTACAATATGAAGGAGTAAAAGCAGAGCATCATACTGTTAGGAATGAAGTTGGTGTTTTTGATGTTTCTCACATGGGAGAAGTGTTTGTTAGTGGCGATAAGGCTTTAGATTTCTTGCAATACATTACTACTAATGATGTAAGAAAGCTTAAACCTGGTAAAATTCAATACACTTGCTTGCCTAATGCGGATGGTGGAATCGTAGATGATTTTTTATTGTATATGATTGCAGAAAACAATTATTTATTAGTGGTTAACGCCTCTAATATGGAAAAGGATTTGGCATGGATAAATAAGCATAATACTTTTGGATGTACCATTAATAATCAATCAGATAATTATTCATTACTAGCAGTGCAAGGGCCTAAGGTAATTGAATTGTTACAAGAACTTACTGAAATTAACTTATCTGAAATAAAGTACTATAATTTTAAAATAGGAAATATTGCAGGAATTGAGGATGTTATCCTATCAAGAACTGGATATACAGGAGAAATTGGTTTTGAATTGTATGTCAAAAATGAATCAACAAAGCAACTTTGGGATGCTCTTTTTACTACTTCGATAGAATTAAAACCTATTGGATTGGCTGCAAGAGATACTTTGCGTTTAGAGAAAGGTTTCTGTTTGTATGGTAATGATATCAATGATACAACATCACCTATTGAAGCAGGTTTAGGTTGGATTACTAAGTTCACAAAAGAATTTATAAATCATGAAGAATTAAAAGCTCAAAAAGAAGGTAGAACTACTAGAAAATTAGTTGGTCTAGAAATTATCGACAAAGGTATTGCGCGTAAAGATTACCCTATTGTCGATACTGATGGAAATGAGATAGGTATTGTAACTTCTGGCACTATGTCGCCTAGTTTAAATAAAGCAATTGCTTTGGCTTATGTTTCTAAGGAACTTTCAAAAATAGGTAGTGAGGTTTATATTCAAGTACGTAAAAAACAAATTAAAGCAGTTGTTGTTGCTTTACCATTCTTAAAGTAATGTCTGAATCCAAAAAAATTTCTGTTTGTTTTACTGCTGATCAGTTTGATAAATATGCTGATGGAAAATCAACAGTTGTGGTTGTCGATTTGTTAAGAGCTACATCAGTAATTTCTACTGCTTTTACGGCAGGAGTTAAGGCAATTATTCCTGTACAGACGCTTGAAGAAGCACTTTCCTACAAAGGTAAAGAAGGATATATTGTTGCTGCTGAACGAAATGCTAAACCAATTGAGGGTTTTGATTATGGAAATTCACCCTTTCATTATATCAATGCTGATGTTAAAGGGAAAACTTTAGTACTCACAACAACAAATGGAACTAAAGCAATCCATAATGCTAGAGGACATAAAGTAATTACAGCTTCTTACATCAATATTGAGGCAGTTGCTAATCATTTAATTGAAAAACATAATGATGTGATTATATTATGTTCAGGTTGGAAAGGGGTATTTAACTTGGAAGATCCAATTTTTGCAGGAAGTTTAGCTGATTTACTAATGGATTCTGATAAATATGAATCTTCATGCGATTCCTTATTTGCTTCAATACAATTGTTGAAGAATTCAAATGGAGATTTATTTAATTATTTAAGGGACTCTTCTCACAGAAAAAGATTAAAGTCCTTAAACATGGAAGATGATACTCATTTTTGTTTATCTCCTCCTATTAAGTCAGATATAATCCCAATCCTAAAAGGAGATAAATTAGTTATATTATAAGATGAATAGGAACTTTAAAATAATTGTATTTTTTTAAAGTTCAATTTTATATGCTACAGTCCCTTGGGGATTTTACGCCCATAAGAAAGTAAATAGGTATGCCGTCTTTACCCTGCCAGAAGAGTTAGTTGGCTTTTATAAAAAAACATATTGACCACTTAACTGATTATGCAGTTGATGTTGATAAAAGGAGGTATGCGATAAAGTAAGAGGCACCTAGGTACTATATTGATATAGATCATTATGGAGAAAATCCTTTTCAAGATATGCAGTATTCCTATGAAAAAAGAGGTACAAAAACTATAAAAGTAAAATCTGCAGATTTTTCATAAGCTTATCATACCAAATTAGATGATATGGTAGAAAGACGATTATGGCTTTCAATTTCAACTATCGGTAATCTGTGGTATTCCGCTTGGGTAGATGCTGGGCAACCAATACTAGAAGGAATGCAAAAAAGTAACAATCCTTTTACTGATGAAATTATTATTGACCATAAGATAACTCCAGATAATGCTAGAGGGCATCAGCATTAATTAGAAATAGGAGATAAGGGCTATGTTAAATCTTAATCCCGTAGATGTTTCTTTTCTTTTTTTAACCCCCCCATCAAGAGGGTCAGTTGCCATATCTTTCCTTGTTATCCAATCGTATTGCACACTTGGTTCAAGAGCAATTAAAAACCCAGTAAACCAGTTGTGAGAAATGAAATCAGAAAGATACATGCTAAAGCCAAGCTTTGCTGTAGCTTTAGTTGTCAAGTAAGAATACTTCTCTTCTCCTGAAAAAATAATTGATAAAGAATCTTGTACTCCTGCAAAACGATATGTATCTGTAGAAGTACCTGTTCCGAATTTATAAGCACCTTCAAGAAATATTGCACCAATTTCATAAGGCTGTCTTCCAACTTCAAACATGTACCATCTAACAAATGGCCCAATTGTAAATTCAGAAGATTTGTTTTGCATATAAGTACTCATCAAAAAAGTAGTATCTTCACTATTATAACTATTTGAAGCAATGTCAAAATCACCACCTATAGCAAGCATATCAATTGGAAACCATCCGTAATGCATATCAAAACGAATTCTGCTTTTAGTTTTTGAAACTTTAGGTTGATTTTTAATAAAAGGTGTATTATTAAAATAATCATTCCCATCCGCATCTGTTGTACTCCCACCTAAAGATACATCCTTTAAAGATTCATTATTTATATAAAAAGATCCACCAAAGAATTTTCTATTTTTGTAAATATGTTGGGCTGATAATGTAT
>Ga0209816_1002445_pt1 | contig 13197 bp, 11 predicted proteins | sample CoawatmetaG01DNA_FD_187509 | JGI IMG/M metagenome (GOLD analysis project Ga0209816, IMG submission 187509) | Marine microbial communities from the West Antarctic Peninsula - Coastal water metaG017-DNA (SPAdes) (version 2) | ecosystem: Environmental > Aquatic > Marine > Coastal ... | reverse complement strand
GATAAAAAACCCCATTAAAATGGGGTTTTTTTTTACATATGAAAATATCAGATTTATATAAAATATTTTTAAAATACCCTAAAGTTTCAACAGACTCTAGAAACATAGATAAAAACTGCATATTTTTTAGTTTATCAGGACCTAATTTTGATGGTAATAAATTCGCTAAACAAGCACTGGATAAAGGAGCATTATATGCAATAGTTAGTAATAAAAAATATGCTTTAAATAATAAATATATAGTTGTAGAAAACACACTAACAACATTACAAGATTTAGCTAAATTTCATAGAAAAAAATTAAAGATTCCTTTCATAGCTATTACTGGAACAAATGGCAAAACTACATCTAAAGAATTAATTTATAATTGCTTGCAAAAAGGCTTATCTACCGGCTATACTAAAGGTAATTTAAATAATCATATAGGTGTTCCGCTAACAATATTAACTATCACCAAAGCACATCAAATTGCAATAATTGAAATGGGTGCAAATCACATAGGTGAAATTAAATTACTTTGCGAAATCACACAACCTAATTATGGGGTTATAACTAATATTGGCCTAGCTCATCTAGAAGGGTTCAAATCATTAGAAGGAATCCAACGAGCTAAGAAAGAATTATATGACTATATTAAATTAAGTAATGGTAGCATTTTTATTAATAATGAAGATAAATTTTTAAATACAATATCTACAGATATTAAAAGGATAAGTTATGGGAAGTCAGGTGATGTTGCAGGAAATATAGCATCTTCCATTCCTTTTATTAATATTAATTATAAAGGCACGATAATAAACTCTAATTTATCAGGTAATTATCAATTTGACAATATTATGCTTAGTATTTGTATCGCTGAATATTTTCAAATTAAATATGTTGATATAGTTAAAGCAATCTCAGAATACACCCCATCAAATAACAGATCTCAAATTATAAAAACAAGCAATAATAAAATATTGCTAGATGCTTATAATGCGAATCCTTCAAGCATGAAAGCCTCCATAGATTCATTTGCAAGTGATAAGAATTCTAATAAAATACTTATTCTAGGAGACATGTTTGAATTAGGAGATTATAGTTCTGAGGAACATAAAAAAATTGTAGAGTTAGCTAAACGAACAAAAATAAAGAGCTTTTTTATTGGTAAGAATTTCAAATATCACAATACAGAAAACAGCTATGATACAATTGAAAATTTCATTAAAAACTTAGAAGAGAATCCAATAATAGATTGTTTTATATTTATTAAAGGATCAAGAGGGATTACGCTAGAAAAATTAGTAAAATATTTATAACTAATTCTTTAGACTATCTCTAAAAAGCTTAGCTAAAATAAAATATATTAATGACAAAAATATTGATCCAAAAGAAGCAATTAAAAAAACCAATAAACTAGATATATTAATGTCCTTCAAAGGTAAAATTGGCTGATCAATAACTTGAATTATAGGAGTTTGATTTAACAGAGTCATTTTGGCTATCTCTAGGTTTTTAATGATTTCTAAATACATAGTATTTAACACTTCAACATTCCGCATAAGCTGCAATTCTTTTAATCTTCCAGAAGCTTTAATAATTCTTTGGTTTATATCTTTAGTTCTTGCATATTCTCGTTCAGAATTTTTTAATTCAAAAAATACAGAATCAGCTCTATTTTGTAAAAATTCAATAGTATTTGTTGCTTGCTTTGTTTGGTGAGAGATATACATTCTACTCATTTGACGAATCAATCTTTCCGAAAATAATTTAGAAAACACCTCGTTGGATGAAGTAAAAGATAATGATATAATATTGGTTTCATCATTTTTAATTTCAACATTTAATTTATCTTCAATGATTTCCCTCCAAATAACACTTACAATACTATCATGAGTTAAGGTCATAGGATTGTCAAAATCTAGATTATATAAAATAACATTATCATTCCATTTCTCTCTTAGATTATAAATAGAAATATAATGTTCAATAATTTGATTTTTATTGTCATCTAATATAATCTCTTCTAATAGTGTTTTAGAAAGCACACCTCTTGATTTTAATAGATGCATAATGTTTTGCTGACTAAAAGTAGAGGTACCTCCACCAAATACATCAAATCCAAATTGACTTGCAATTCCAGACATAGAAGATAATGGATTTGCAACTTTTTCATCTTCAACAACAAAAGTTAGTTCTGCTTTATAATTAGGATTTTGAAATAATGTGAGTGAAAGAGATATCCCAACAACAACAAAAGAAAATATAATAATTCGAAACTTTTTTTTATAAAGTTCATTAATATAATCTTTAGTTATAAAGAGAATATCTTTTAATTCTATTTCGTCTTTATCAGTCATAATTATTGTGGAGTTACCCTATCAACTAAAACCCATAAAGTTAAAACTGCAGAAATTTTAAGCATCGCATTTTCAATCTGTTTATTCCAATCGACTTTACTTTCTTTTCTTTTTTTCTGCTTAGCTTTTTTACTTGCGACCCTTATTGTAGAACCTTTTGAAACTTTAGGAGAAACTTTAAAAAGTACAAAGTCTCTAGATTTTTTTGCAATTCCATTAGGATAAATAACTACTGTATTAGATCTGTCATTTCCTCTATTAAAACCTCCAGCAAAGTTCTTAACATAATAATGTGCTCTTTTCCTTTGAAAAAATGGAGCACTTATTGAGTTCCCTTCTAAATTCATTAATTCTCCAGTGATATGCACAACATCCATAGTCTTTGGAATAATAATACTATCACCTTCATTTAAAACTAAATTAAATCTCGATTGACTATTTTTTAAAGCTTTATCAAGATTTAAATAAACCATATCTATACTTTTAAATAAAGTCTTCTCATTATTTTCTTGATTAAAAAACTCTTCATTTTTTCTCTGAAGTTCCTCCGTGTAAATATTAGCAACATCAGGAGAATTTAATATTGATTCTTTTAATTCATTAGAAAGATTCATTTCTTGGAATTCATTATCTATACTCATTTCAATATCGAAGGATCTAAACATTTTTACTCCATCTAAATACGCATAATTAGTTAAACCTCCAGCTCTATTAATTAATGATGAAACCTTTTCATTTTTTCTCAGTATAGAATATGTACCTGGATATTTAACTTCACCTAAGATAGTAACATTTACAGCAGGCTCGAAATCAGGATTAGATCTTACAAAAACCTGATCAAAAGGCTGTAAAATAAATTCTTCAGCATCACTACTTAAAACTAGATCATCACCTATTTTAATGTTTTTAACTACTGTCCTGCGAGGTTTAAGCTTATTTGTCTCAATATCATACTCCATAATTCTTGACACTTCTACTCTACTTCCTTGAGCTTGCTGAGTAAGACCTCCTGATAGTATTAATGCAGCTTGCAGATTCATTCCACTACCAAAATCAAACTTACCTGCATTCCTTACTGCGCCTTTAACAACAATATTAAAATCATCATCAAAGTCATCAATAGATAAAACTCTAATAACATCAAACTCTTTTAATTGAATATTATCTTTATGGGAAGGATTATCAATTATAGCTTTTAAATTAATAGATAGGTGTGTCTTAGTCCTATCATCATTTACTCTAATTATATATACTTTTTCTAAAAATGTCTTATTGGTAATACATTTAGACCTTTTTAAAAGCTCGAGTAAAGTTTCATTTTCCGTAAACTCGTACTCTCCCGAAACACCTACATCACCATTAACAGTTACTACGTTAGATAATTTATTAGAAATTTGGTTCACAATTATTTGATCTCCATCTTGAATGTTTTCAATAAATAAATCTGATTGTTTTATATCATAAACTTTTATATTATTATAATCTAATCGTTTTAAAGTAATTATGTCTTTGAAAGCAGTTGATATAAAGCCTCCAGCATATTTAATTAAATCTCCAACACTCTCACCCTTTTTTGCCTCATAAGTATATGGCCTGTTAATCGCCCCGCTCATTTCCACAACATTATTTGCTGGCGGAATAAATAAATAATCACCATCCTGCAGATATATGTCATTTGTTTTCAGAGGATCAAAAAGAAATTTATAAATATCTAGAGAATCAATAGTGACGCCGTCTCTTTTAATGTAAATATTTCTCACTGATCCTAGCTGATTTGGACCTCCTGCTGCTATTAAAGCATTAAAAGCAGTATTTATTGCCGGTATAGTATAAGAACCAGGATTATATACTTCTCCTATAATATTTACAGTAATAACTCTTGAGTATGATAATGCAACATCAATTTCAGAGTTTTGCATATCAAAAAATGAACTAAATTTTTTCTTTAGTATGGAACGCATATTCTTAAAAGTAATTCCTTTAACATATATTCTACCATAGGAGCTAGGTGAAATATATCCTCTCTCATCTACTTCAAGTGTTTCAGAGAAATCATTATAACCCCAAACAGAAATACTTATCTCATCACCAGAGCCTACTTTATAATTTTCAGGAGCTTTCGCATCTAAAGCTTTCTGAAAAAAAGATATGTTTTGATTTCTAAAAATATCTTGACCAAATATTCTTCCTTTTGGATAAGACGTTGTGTCTAGTACTAAAGTGTCATCAAATGAAGAATATAATTTTTTAAGTTTTGAAAAATTTTCTATTGTATCTGATTTAGATGTTTGAAACTCTCCCCTACTATACTTAAAATCTAAGGCCTGTTTTATTTCACTATCTGACAACCCTATTTGTTTAAGAACTTGTTTACTTGGAATATCGCTAGGACGTAAATCTTCAGGGTTTTGATTGGAAGGTAAAAACTTGAGAAACGAACTATTAATTTTACTGCTATCAAATTTATTTTGAGCACTAACAATTGAACTAAAACTAAATATAAATAGTAAAAGAATATATTTTTTCATAAAATTTATTTTAATATGAATCGAGAAATCACAATCCTTTGAATCTCTGAAGTTCCTTCATATATCTGTGTAATTTTTGCATCTCTCATTAATCTCTCAACATGATATTCCTTCACAAAACCATAGCCTCCATGAACCTGTACGGCCTCTGTTGTTGTTTTCATTGCTGTCTCGGAAGCAAAAACTTTAGCCATTGCTCCTAACTTGTCATAATTTTTATCATTATCTTTTAACCATGCTGCTTTAATACACAGTAATCTCGCAGCTTCAATCTCAGTAGCCATATCCGCTAATTTAAATGCAATAGCTTGATGTTTGGAGATCTCTTTACCAAAAGCTTTTCGTTCTTTGGAATAAGCAAGTGCTAATTCATAAGCTCCAGAAGCTATTCCTAAGGCTTGAGCAGCAATACCAATCCTTCCTCCCGATAGTGTTTTCATAGCGAATTTAAAACCAAAACCATCTTCACCAATTCTATTTTCTTTAGGAACTTTAACATCTGTAAACATTATAGAATGAGTGTCAGAACCTCTTATACCTAACTTATTTTCTTTTTGACCAACAATAAAACCAGGAGTATCTTTTTCAACAATAAAAGCATTAATACCTTTATGACCTTTTTCAACATCAGTTTGAGCAATAACTAAATGAACAGATGCAGAATTACCATTAGTTATCCAGTTTTTTGTTCCATTTAGTAAGTAATGATCTCCTTTATCAATAGCTGTAGTTCTTTGTGAAGTAGCATCACTTCCTGCTTCTGGCTCAGATAAACAAAAGGCTCCAAGTATTTCACCAGTAGCTAATCTTTTTAGATATTTTTCTTTTTGCTGCTCACTACCATAAGTTTCTAATCCCCAACATACTAATGAGTTATTTACTGACATTACAACAGCTGCAGATGCATCAATTTTTGAAATTTCCTCCATAGCTAAAACATAAGAAACTGTATCCATTCCACCTCCACCATACTTTGGACTAACCATCATACCTAAGAAACCAAGATCACCCATTTTCTTAATCTGCTCTTTAGGAAAAATTTGTCCTTCATCTCTATCTATAACTCCAGCTAAAAGTTCTGAATTAGCAAAATCCCTTGCCGCATCTCTAATCATCTTATGCTCTTCCGTCAATTTAAAATCCATTTCTTATGATATATTTTGTTATTTCGTAGTAACAAAAATACACATTTTCAACTATCTTTGAATTTAATGAATCAGATAAGTAACTATTCAGTAATTGGAGTTATGTCAGGAACTTCTTTAGATGGATTAGATCTTGTACAATGTACTTTTAATAAATCTAAACATTGGCAATTTGAAATACAAAAATGTGCAACAATTCAGTATTCCAAAAAATGGAAAAGTACGCTGGAAAATCTACCATTTAAAAATCAACAAATAATTAGCGAAACAAATAAAGACTTTGGAAAATTTATCGGTAAAGAAATAAATAAATTTAAAGATAAAAATACTACTGTTGACTTTATTGCATCACATGGACATACAATTTTTCATCAGCCAGAAAAAAAAATTACTCTACAAATTGGAGATGGTAAAACAATAGCACAAGAGACTAAAACATGTACAATTACTAATTTTAGAAATCTAGATGTTAGTCTTAATGGTCAGGGCGCGCCACTTGTTCCAATAGGAGATCTTCAACTTTTTGAAGAATATAAATTTTGTCTTAATTTAGGAGGTTTTGCTAATATTTCTTCTAAGGAAAAAAATGGAATAATTGCTTTTGATGTATGCCCCGTAAATATAATTCTTAACTATTTAGCCTCAAAAAAAGATCTAGAATATGACTTTGATGGAGAATTAGGCAAAAAAGGGAAAATAAATTTTGAGTTATTACAAAAACTAAATTCATTAAAATATTATCAAAAAAAATACCCTAAATCCTTATCTAGGGAATGGTTAAAAGAAAACATTTTATCTATAAAAGAAGTCTCGATTCTTAAAACTGAAGATTTACTAGCAACTTTCTATGAACATATTGGTTTTCAAATAGGAAAATTATTAACAGAAGAATCTGTGTTAGTTACAGGGGGAGGTAGTTTAAATTCATTTTTAATAGAAAAAATTAGTAAGTATTCAAAAGTAAAAATTAGTCTTGGAGACACACAAATAATTAACTTTAAAGAAGCTCTAATATTTGGCTTCTTAGGTGTATTAAAAATCAGATCAGAAGTAAATTGCTTGAGCCAAGTCACTGGCGCAATAAGGGATTGTTCTGCTGGAGAAATTCATGAATATTTACCAGCAATTAATTAACATTATATTTGCAAAAAACTATAGACAAGCCATGAATAAATTGATGAGAGAATTTGAAGAAAAACCAGCTGAAATAATCTTTGAATGGAAAGATAAAGAAACTGATGCGGAAGGATGGATTGTAATAAACTCTCTTAGAGGTGGCGCTGCAGCTGGAGGAACAAGAATGAGAAAAGGGGTAACTAAAGATGAAGTGCTTGCTTTAGCAAAAACTATGGAAGTCAAGTTCACTGTTGCAGGCCCTCCAATTGGCGGAGGTAAGTCAGGAATTAATTTTGACCCTAGAGATCCTAGAAAAAAAGATGTTTTAAGAAGATGGTACAAAGCTGCTAAGCCTTTACTTAAAGAATACTACGGAACAGGAGGAGATATGAATGTTGATGAAGTTCACGAAGTTATTCCTTTCTGTAAAGATGAAGGTATTTTATTTCCACTTGAAGGAATTATTAATGGGCATCTTCAGCTTGAGGGTGTTAATAAAAATATAATTATTAATCAACTAAGTAGTGGGGTACCTTTAATAGTAACTAATAAAAACTTAGCACCTGAATCAGCAAAAGATTATTCTGTAGGAGATTTAATAACTGGATATGGTGTTAGTGAATCTGTACTTCATTTTTATGATATTTTTGGAGGAAATCTTAAAAACAAAAGAGTAATTATACAAGGATGGGGAAATGTTGCTGCTACAGCAGCATATTACTTATCTCAAGCCGGAGCTTTAATAGTTGGAATTATTGATAAAAACGGAGGTTTATTAAATGAAAGAGGCTATTCATTTATAGAAATATGTAAACTGCTGGAACAAAGAAAATCTAACTTTCTTGAAGATGAAAATATTCTTTCTTTTAATGAGGTGAATAATAAAATATGGAGTATTGGAGCTGAAATTTTCATACCTGCTGCAGCGTCAAGGTTAGTTACAGAAAAGCAGATAGATACTATGATAAAGAATAATTTAGAAGTAATCTCTTCTGGAGCAAATGTTCCATTTGCAGATAAAGAAATATTCTTCGGACCAATTGCTGAAAAAGCAGATAATAACGTAAGCGTTATTCCTGATTTTATTTCAAATTGTGGAATGGCTAGAGCATTTTCATATTTTATGGAGGAAAACGCAAAAATGGATGATGTTAAAATATTTAGTGCAGTATCAAAAACAATTTATTGTGCACTAAAAGAATCATATGATAAAAACCCAAATAAAAACAATATTGCAAAAACATCTTTTGAAATTGCATTAAAAAAACTTTTATAAAATGAAAGAACAAATTTTACAATCAATATTTTTTGGAAATACTTTAGAGGACTATATTTTCTTTTTCTCTACAGTAGTAGTTGGTCTATTGTTTAAGAAATTACTGTCAAAATATCTCAGTCATATGCTCTACAAAGTAATTGGTCAAAAAGGTTCTAATGTAGGTGTTGATAAATTTGATCAACTATTGACTAAACCAATTGGACTCTTTATAATGTTAAGTATAATATTTATAGGTTCTACTCATCTTCAATTGCCTTCTTTTTTAGATATCGGTTCAGGTAAAGATTTAAGCGTTCAAAATATTATCTCAAAATGTTTTTCTTTAGTTTATATATACGCAATGTTTAATATTCTTCTTAAGGTTGTGGACTATGTGGGTTTAATACTTAAACAAAAAGCGGAGTTAACTGAAAATAAAATGGATGACCAATTAATTCCTTTTGCAACAGAATTGGGTAAGATTATTATAGTCATATTTGCTGTTTTCATAATTCTCGGAAATGTTTTTGGTATTAATATTACTGCGCTTGCCACAGGTCTTGGGATTGGAGGACTCGCAATAGCAATGGCATCTAAAGAAAGTCTTGAAAACCTTTTAGGCTCGTTTACAATTTTCTTTGACAGACCCTTTACTGTTGGTGATATCGTTCAGGTAGGGACAGTTACCGGCAAAGTTGAAAAAGTAGGTTTTAGAAGTACTAGAATAATTACATTTGATCGCAGTATTGTAACAGTTCCAAACAAAAAGATGGTTGATGCTGAGTTAGACAATCTTGGTCTTAGACCAGTACGAAGAGTGAAATTTCATATTGGACTAACGTACTCAACTAGCCCAGAACAAATTAAAAACATTGTTGAAGATCTGCAGGAGATGGTAAACATTCATCCTAAAACAAATGCTGACGGAAGAGTTAGGTTTCAAGAATTTGGAGCAAGCTCTCTAGACATTCTAGTTATTTATTATGTTGATAGCCCAAAATGGGAGGATTTAATAAATGCAAAACAAGATATCAATTTCAAAATAATGGACATAGTAAAAAAACATAATAGTGATTTCGCCTTCCCATCTACATCAGTATATTTGCAGCAAAATAATTAAAATTTAAAAAACTATGATTTTCACATTAATGATTGTTGTCTTTGTTATTGGATATGCAGCAATTGCCTTAGAACACTCTATTAAAATTGACAAGGCTGCATCTGCACTACTCATTGGTGGACTTGGCTGGGCACTATTTGCTTTTTCTGGAGTTAATCAGCACGATTTAACTCATGAAATACAGCATCATATTGTAGATATTGCTGAGATATTATTCTTTCTACTTGGAGCAATGACTATAGTTGAACTGATTGATGCTCATGAGGGATTTTCAATTATTACAAATAAAATTACAACCAGTAATAAAGTAAAGTTAATGTGGATTTTATGCGTAATTACATTTTTCTTCTCTGCAGCTCTAGATAATTTAACAACAGCAATAGTTATGTCTGCCTTGTTAACTAAACTTATTAAAGACAAAGAAGATTTATGGATGTTTGCTGGAATGGTTATACTTTCAGCAAATGCAGGTGGAGCATGGTCACCAATTGGTGATATAACAACAATAATGCTATGGATTGGAGGCCAGGTAACAGCAGCAAATATTATAACATCAATCTTCTTACCTAGCGTTGTATGTGCATTAGTTCCACTGATATACTTATCTTTTAGAATGAAGGGAAGTATTACGAGACCAGTAAAAACTCAAAATGCAGAACATGAATTAAATCCGACAACTTCATTTGAAAGAAATTTGATTTTTACTTTAGGCGTTATTGGCTTGCTATTTGTTCCAATATTTAAAACCATCACACATCTTCCTCCATATGTAGGGATGCTACTTTCTTTAGGAGTTTTGTGGTTAGTTACAGAAATTATTCATAGGAGTAAAAACCATGAACAAAAATCACAATTATCCGTTATAGGTGTGCTAAAAAAAATAGATGTTCCAACAATTTTCTTTTTCTTAGGAATACTATTAGCAGTAGCAAGTCTTCAAAGTGCTGGGCACTTAGGTATAGTTGCTACTTTTCTTGACAACTCTTTTAATGGAGATATTTACTTGATAAACATTATAATTGGACTACTTTCTTCAATAGTAGATAATGTCCCATTAGTAGCAGGAGCGATGGGGATGTATGAAGTAACAGAAACAGGAAACTTTGCTGTAGATGGTAAATTCTGGGAATTCCTTGCATATTGTGCTGGAACAGGAGGATCGGTATTAATAATTGGATCTGCAGCTGGAGTAGCTGTAATGGGTATTTTAAAAATTGACTTTATCTGGTATGTTAAAAACATATCTTTTTTAGCTCTAATTGGATATGCTGCAGGAGCAGTAACTTATATTTTATTACAATAATTTTCAAATTAAACGTTCTATTAAAAACTTAAATAATGAAGATACTTTTAATTCAAATACCAATTACTGGAGATTCGCTAACAAATATTATAGTTGAAGAAAAAACACTTTCTGTTGTAGAGCTAATTAGTTCTGGAGGTTTAGGGGGGAATATTATCATGAGTGCACTGGGGTTATTATCCATTTATGCAATTTATATTCTTTTTGAAAGATATTCTACTATAAACAAAGCAAGTGAAGAGGATGAAAGTTTTCTTAAAAGCATAAAAAACTTTGTTGAGCAAAAAGATATGCAAGCAGCTAAAACATTATGTCAAAATACAGATAATGCTGTTTCTAGAATGATTGAGAAAGGTATTGATAGAATTGATAAACCAATGACAGATATCTCTGCGGCAATCGAAAACCAAGGAAAACTTGAAGTATATAAAATGGAAAATAATTTAGCAAATCTAGCTACTATTGCTGGTGCTGCACCAATGATTGGTTTTCTTGGTACTGTTATTGGAATGATTGTAGCTTTTCATGAAATGGCTAGTGCAGGAGGTAATATTGATGTTGAAATGTTATCAAAAGGAATATATACCGCCATGGTAACAACTGTTGGTGGTTTAGTAGTTGGGATCATAGCTTATATTGCTTACAATTATCTAGTAACTAAAGTAGATAAAGTGATCTTTCTTTTAGAAGCAAGAACAACGGAGTTTTTAGATGTTTTACACCTTAATGAATAATGGCATTAAAAAGCAGAAATAAAGTTAGTCCAAACTTTAATATGTCTTCAATGACAGATATTGTTTTCTTATTGCTTATATTTTTCATGCTAACCTCTACCCTGGTTAGTCCTAATGCTCTTAAATTACTTCTTCCAAATAGTAAATCTAAAACTTTAGAGAAACAAACCATTTCCATATCAATTAATAAAGAAATTGATTTCTATATAAATGAAGATATTGTTTTAGAATCAAATCTAGAAAATGAATTAAGAAAATTAATTGGCGCAGAAATAGAGCCTGCTATTATTTTACATGCCGATAAAACTGTTGCAATCGAGCATGTAGTAAAAGTAATGGATATTGCTTACAGAAATAAATACAAAATAGTACTAGCTACAAAACCTAATTAAAATGAGTTCTTCTGAAAAGAACAATAAAATAAAAGGAATAGCAGGAACAATAATTTTCCATTCTCTGTTAGCTATTTGTTTTATTTTTATGGGGCTAACATATCGAATCCCTCCACCACCTGAAGAGGGAATTACTATTAATTTTGGATTTACTGATGAAGGGAATCAAGACGTTCAACCAGAAGATAATGCCGTTGAATCTGACCCTAAAATTGAGGAGATAATAAAAGAAGTCGCTGAAATTGAACAAGAAGTTATTACGCAAGATCTTGTTAAAACAGAAATAATAGAAGCTCCAAAAGAGACAAAGAAGGAGACCCAAAAAGAACCAGAAGAAAAACAAGAAGAAATAGTTATCGAGAAAGCAGAACCAATAGTAAATAAAAAAGCACTTTACACCGGTAAAAAAACAAGCCCAGAGGATTCAGATGGTAATAAAGAATATAAAGGAAACCAGGGTTCAGTAGAAGGAAATCAAAACTCAACCGAATATGAAGGAGGAGGAATAGGTATTGATGGTTTAGCCTACCAGCTATCGGGAAGGAATGTTTCTTTTAAAGCAAAACCAATATATAAAATTCAAACTCAAGGGAAGGTAGTAGTAGAAATTACAGTTGACCAATTAGGTAATGTTATAAGTGCTGTTTCTGGAGTTAAGGGATCAACAACATTAGATCCTCAATTATTAAAAAGAGCAAAAGAAGCAGCTCTAAAAACTAAATTTACTGCAAAAGAATCTGCTCCTAGCAGACAACAAGGAAAAATCATCTACAATTTCCAATTAAATTGATGGATTATAAGAGAAGTGTAGAGTATCTCTTTCAAAGACTACCTATGTATCAAAGAAGTGGCATTGCAGCATACAAAAAAGATATTGGGAACATAATAAAAGCATGTAAAATTCTTAATAATCCTCAAAAAAAAATAAAAACTATTCATATTGCAGGCACAAATGGCAAAGGCTCTACTGCTCATATGCTAGCATCAATAATTCAAGAAGCAGGCTATAAAACTGGACTTTATACATCTCCTCATTTAAAAGATTTTAGAGAAAGAATTAAAATTAATGGCAAGACAATAGATAAGAAATATATCATAAATTTCATAAAAGAAAATCAATTAGAATTTGAAAAAATAAATATGTCATTTTTCGAATTTACTGTTGCAATGGCATTTAATTATTTTACAGAATCAAAAGTAGACATAGCAATTATTGAAACTGGTTTAGGTGGAAGACTAGATAGCACTAATATTATTAATCC
>Ga0209816_1002442_pt1 | contig 13200 bp, 20 predicted proteins | sample CoawatmetaG01DNA_FD_187509 | JGI IMG/M metagenome (GOLD analysis project Ga0209816, IMG submission 187509) | Marine microbial communities from the West Antarctic Peninsula - Coastal water metaG017-DNA (SPAdes) (version 2) | ecosystem: Environmental > Aquatic > Marine > Coastal ... | reverse complement strand
TACTCATATCCCAGTTCCAACCTACATAAGTTCTTGCTGTTCTATTAAGGTTTCCATCATTAGTTCCTAAGTAAAATCCATCAGTATTAAATGCTTGTAAACCTTCAGCTCTAGTTTCTTCAGCAGCAGTTGTATTTGAAAGTAAATTCTTTGTGACTCCTCTTATTGAGTCCATTAACATATGGTCGCCAGCACCATTTTTGTGTTTAATCCAAACTAAATCAGGATTGAAACCAACACCGCCTATATACTGGTCTGTTGTATTACCAGCCCAAGTAACCGTACTAAAACCTTCTACTGTATAGTCTTGTTTAAAAGGTAGGTAGAATCCATTAGTACCATAAGTGCTTGAATACGCTTTAGGCTTCCACTCTCCGTAGTCACCTGTTTCACCAAAGTCTGCTGGTGCTTTTGCTGCACCGTCTACGAAGTTTACTTCTGCTAGGTAGCCATCTAAGTAAGAACCAGAACCATCATAAGAAGAAATTTCGTGTTGTATAGCTTCATTTATATGCCCATCTTCATTTTGAGATGGGTAACTAGCAGCACTAAAATCTGTAATTTGATTACCATTTACATACATTTTTACTCTATTAGCTGCTGTACCTTGTGTGGTATCAACTGCTAGTACAATGTTGAACCAAGAAGAAGCATCTCTAAACACTTGAGTGGTTGTTAGCCTATTTGCGGTATAGTCATCAAAGTCAAACTTTATTGTATTATCAGTTGCAAAAACTAACTGTGACCTCTGTCCTGAACCAGCATAGGCGTGTAATAAATTAATATCTACACCTAAATTACCACGCTTAATCCAAGCACTAAAAGTCCAAGTTTTTCTATTACTAGCACTAGCTGGTATCCAACTTAGATAAGGTGAATCATCATCATTAAACCTAAGACTCTGCTCTATCTCGTAGCCAGTAGCTACTCCACTAGGTATAGCGGTTGAATTAATTAAAGACATTAAGCGTAAGCTGCCGAGTTAGTCATATATACATTAGTACCATCTGAGAAGTAAGCCAGTAGGTATGTACCAGCAGTAGATATAGTTGCTAGTAAGTTAGCATCTACTTTAGTATTAGCGTGTGCTGATATGGTGTGTCCACCTGAATTAATAAAAAGTATGTTTCCTGACTGTGCGACTATGCTTGTAAAAGTTAAAGCAAAGTTACCACCTGGAGTACACTTAAAGTTATTACTAGCAGACATAGCAAACGAGCCATCATTGTCAGTAGTCATTGTGCCTAATGCAGAACCTGTTACTGTTACTCCGTTTGCAGTTGTTTCTATTTTTTTAACATTGTTATGGTAAAGATTAGCAGCACCATCTTTAACTCCCTCAACCATTTTCTCACCTTGAGATGTTTGTAATATTATTGATGCACCATTAGTAGATATATGTAAATTTCCAGTACCATTATCTTTAATATAACTAGAACTAGCATTGTGATATATTTCTAAATCAGAGCCAGTACCAAATAATGCTTTAACATTATCGTTATGTATAATATTGCCAGTTACAGTACCACCAGCTTTAGGCAAAGCAGCTCCAGCAGTTGTAGTTGTAGAAGTTAAAACAGCATCTCTTGCTGATATATCTATACCATCTACTAAATTCGTACCCATAACAAGATTACCTGTCATAGTGCCACCAGCTTTTGGAAGTGCTGCATTTGCTGTAGTATTAGCTGTAACGCCAGTAGCAATATCGGTGTTAATTGAGTTGGCTAACTTAGCTGCGGTTACATTATCATCTAATATCTTAGTTGTAATAACTTTTCCAGCACCAATAACTGTAGCACCATCAGCAGTAGATGTAACATCACCACTATGATTAGGGTGAGTATAAACAGTATTAGCATCAGCAGTCCATGTTAAAACACCTGAACCATTTGTTGTTAGTTTCTGTCCATTATTACCATCATCATTAGGAAATGTTAATGTATAGTCTGCGGTTGCTGAATGAGGAGGCCCTAATAGTTTTATACCGTGTGAGTTTTCAGAGCAGTTTAATTTAATATAACCAGAAGTAGAACCAGATGTTCCTTTAGCTTCTAAAGAAGGAACACTTGATGTAGATATTAAATCAAGATGTTTTACTTTTACTGAATTATCTGGCAAAACATTAGTAATTATAACTTTTTTAGAAGTACCACCATCATTAATTAATAATTCTTCATTACCGTTTGTATTGGTTTTTTCTGCTAGTGCTGATACTTTAGTTGTTGACATATTTACTCCGTAATAATATATTTAAGGTCGTTAGCAGTTGAAGTTTCTCTAACTAAAAAATTTCCATTTTCCATTAATATTTCAATTCCAGAAGTGCTAATAGGATTTTCCTCTAATGCTTGTCTTTTATTTAAGTACATAGCAATAGTTTTTTTTTGTTTCCAGTTAAACTTAGGCATTAAAGTCTAAACCTCATTTTTCTTCTACCAATTCTTTGTCTGTCTGTTAAAGACCTAATTTGCTCTTGCATTTCTTTAATAAGAGGTGCGTATTTAGTAACAACTGTGTCAGATTTTTTCTTACTGATTCCACCAGATGGCGTACCCACATACGAGCCACCTTGTATTCCAGAACTAGATTCGCTTGGAGTTTTTGTGCTTGTGTGTTTAAATTCATATACTGTTGCCTCTTTTTTACCTTGTTCATTGTTTGTTTTAAGAGAAGAAGAACCATATTTAGGTGCTTGACCTTCTGATTGTACGCTTTCTAACTCTTCATCAGACTCCATTAAGCCATCTAACATATCCATTAATGAGTCTAATTCTGTTTCTGCTTCTGGTTCATCTGCAAACTTTAATGCGTTATGAATCATATACTCTTCTTTAGTAGGAGAATCTTCATCACCTTCTTTGTAGTTTGTAGAGTAAGTTTCTTCTAACATTCTTGACCAAATCTCTATAATCTTAGCTTTAAATCTTTCAATTTCTAAGTTGTTTGTAGAGTTGTGCTCGCAAGTATCTTCAAATATGTCCACTAAAATTATCCTTATATTTACTGTTCTTAGTTTCGCTTATGCGTTTTTTTTCTCTTTGATTCCATTGTGTTGGTGCATACCCAAACGATGGGCTTATATCATTTACACTTATAATAACTTTACCTTTAGTACCACACTCTGGACATTCTTTTTTTATTTCTCTTTCTTTATACGAACATAATTCTTCAAATATATGTCCTTTTTTACATTCGTAATCGTAATATGGCATAACTATTTCCAATTAATTCAGAATAACCCCCTCGTTAGAAGGGGCTACAACTTAATTAATTAAGTTCCTGGAACTACAAACGCAACACCAGCAGTATGACGAAGTGTAGCTGTGCCATACAAAGTATCTGAAGTGAACAAATCACCTAAATACTCCTGTTTATATTGAGTTTGCGAACGAACGCCTACTTGTTCCGCAAGTGCTAAAGCATCTTTATGGAACATAGCACCAACTCTATCTGTGCTAGTAGCAGTAGGACAAGCAGATGATACAAAAATATCAATACCATAAATTTGTCCAATCTTACCAGTCTTAATTGCTGAACCATCACCAATAAACTGTTGCTCAGTAAATCTGCTAATACCTAACATATCACTTGCTACAATTGGTGGAATAACCATAACTCTGTTATCAAATGGTACATCTGCATCATCTAGTTGTAGAATCATTGCACGAATACCAGCATCAGTAATATCAGCAGCATTAGATGAAGCACCATTATATAGTGTTGCACCATTACTACCAATTACTGCTTTTTCATACATTGCTGCACCAGTACCACCTACTACACCTACAGTAGAAGTCTTTGAAAAAGTTTCAAATAATTTAGTTAAATCATTATCCACTTGTTTTGCCAGTGCAAAACCTGCATCATCTGTGTAGAATTTACGCATTGATGCTAACGCTTGTACTTCTGCAATATCTTCAATTAGCTTTGAGTATTCAAAGTGTCTATTGATTGATACTGTTACTGCTGTGTTTGTAGCTGCTGATAACACAACTTGTGTATTAGCTGCTTTTTCACTTGCTGCACCTCTGGCTGGCACTGGTATGTATATAGTGTCGCCTTTCTTCCCTTTATGAGAAATTTTTGTAACTAAATTAGCAGTTACAAGATTTGATTTATAAGCACCTATTACTTCATCGCTCCACAACTCGGGGATGAAGTTATTGGCTACGGCAGCCGTGGTGTTATTTGTTCCTAACGCCATATTACTTCTCCTATTAAATGATTATTTAACCCTTCCTTCTGCATACGCTTCTTGAATTTCATCAGCAAGCGAGGCATATCGGTTGGGGTCTGTAATTTGAAGGTTGATTAAATCAGACCTTCTATACATTTTCTTACCACCTACAGATTGTGTGGAACGAGTTTCAGATACAGTTTGTCGTAATGCTTTATCTACTTTAGCCTTCTCATTTTTCTTAACCTCTTTGGTTTTTTCAACCATATTGACTTTATCGTACATATCAAAGAGTTCAATTGCGTAATCTGGTCTATAGTCTGTGTCAGCTTTACGGAAAATATCTTTTCTAATTTCACTAGCACCTACCCAATCTTGAAAATTCTTGTCAGAAACACGATTTTCCCAGTCTGGATATGCCTTTTCAAGTACATTCAACTTTTGTTGTTGTTCTTGTTGGGCTGTTTGTTGCCTTGCCTTTAGTACATCTGGATGATTTTCTATAGCTGAGTTAACTGCTTGTGCAGGGTCAGTATAAAAAGCATCTTCAAAACTAACTGCTTCCTCTTGTGGTTCTACAACAGTAGTTGCCTTGTTTTGTGCCTCAAGTAAACTTTGGATTAATTTCCGTTGTTCTCCAACTTCTGTTCCTTGTTTACCAAACGCTGATTCAGCGTTCTGATGCATTTCAATTACTTCTGCCATGCTCTTACCCGCATACTTAGCTGGTATATCTGCTACATTACCATCAACTTCTGTAACTTGTTCTGGTTCTGCAACTGCTTGTGTTTCTACCTGCGTTTCTGTTATGGGTTGTTCTGGCGTTGGTGTGCCATCTACTACTATACTCATTTTTTCTCCGCCCTCGTGGGGTTGTGAAGTTTAATTACGCTAGATTTCCGTCTTGGAGTTGTTCTAGCCCTAAGGTTGTTGCAGTATCTAAACTCAATATAAAGTTTATAATACGCAACTGACCTTTGATTACCCAAAGGTCTTGCTCAGAGTTTATATTATCTAAATTAATAATACTTCTCTCTAAATTTTCTATTTCTTCTACTAAATCTAACCATCCATCGCTTCTTGTCATGTTTATTCTATCAGATAAGAAAGCCTCGTCTGTTTTTGGCATAGTTATTGTACTCTAGTATTTATATTAGTTGTTGTTCCAGCTTGTCTAGCTTTTGCTAGGTTTAATATTGTTTCAGATTTAAGATGGTCTACTTCTGGTATATTTCTTGCAGTTTCAGACCTTTGTCTATCTGTATCAGCAGCCATTTTGTCTAAACTAAGTGCAGTTTTCTGCATGTTTTGTTGTTGTTCTATTGCATCCATTTCATTTGGTTGTAATGAACCAGCTTGAGCCATATGTAATTGTGCTTTAGCTTGTTCTTCTTGTGCTTCAGCTTGTGTTTTAGCAATGTTTGCTTGTGCTTGTTGCATAGTTAATTGCATACCCATTTGCTGCATTTGTTCTGCTTCTGGATTAACTTCCTGACCTTGAGTCAGGGCAAATACTATTTGGTCGCGGTTATGTATGCTAGAATTTTGCATCATAGCTAACAATATTACATTAAATGCGGGTGAATCTTTAGGTATAGCTTGTAACATCTGTACCATTTGTTGCATTTCTAACTCTTTAGCCATAATACCCATAGTAGAATAAGGTACAAACTTGTAATCACTTACAGGGTATCTATCTACATCAAACTGTATCTTGCGATACATAGCTTTGTTAATTAAAGGTATAAGGAATGTGTTTTGGAAGTTCATCAAAGTACGCTTTTGTCTTTTAATAGACGCTGATTGCATCATTGACATACCACTAGCAGTATCTTGTTGTTGACCCATGTCAGCACTACCAGTACCCATCTGTATCATGTTTTGTAAACTAGCTACTTGATTAAATGTACTAGGGTCTGTTTGCCCCATGTCCAAAGGCATGATTGCTTCTCTAGGATTACCATTAGTCAGTACAGTTTTGCCTGTTCTTATCTCAAATTTAGTTCCACGAGGTAGTCTTGTAGCGTCAGCAGCCATCATAGGCGTAGTTGTCATAGCCAATGAGTCTATTCTTGCTCTCATTTCTGCGTCTAATGCTTTTTGTGGGTTATATCCTTTTTCAGCAACCCCCCTGCCCCAGAATTTGTTTGGTACAATGTCGTGTTGGTAAGAAACAAAAGGCCTATCTACCATCATAAACGCATTTTCTTCTACACGCAAAATGTATTCATCATTTACTATAGTTACTACTGCTTCTACTAGTTCGTCTTTAGAAGAATATTCAAAGTCATCTTTGTCAACATTCTTTTTCATAAAGCGTTTTGGTATTAAACCCCAATACTCTGTAATTTTTACATTATCAGACTCATCTGCTTGTTTGCCATCTGGGCTATACCCCATGTTAACTGTATCATAATCACCATCAAGCGGTACATCACGATAAATACCCGATTGCATACCCTGTACTACATGGTATCTAGGTTTTATTACTTCGTGGGCGACACCTAATGCTTCATTAATGCTATTTGCAGCAGGGTCAATAAGAAATTCATTTGGAGATATAGGTTCAACCTTTACATCAATAGAAGCAAATTCAACTATACCTCTCATTCCAGTCATTGAGCCTTCAACAGGCTGTTCTGATGGTGCTCTATCAACTGTTTGATTTACAACTATCTTTGCAATACCTGTTCCGTAGATAGCACCATTCAGAAAAACCTCTGCTATTGCATCTTTGCAACCAGTCTTTTCTAAATCTTCTTGCAATAAATTACGAATGTACTCAGCTTCACTATTGTCTTGGTCAAGCATGTCATCTTGGATGTCAAACCACTTGCCTCTACCAAATGTTGCTTCTTCTAATTCTGCAACCGAAGATTCAATTGCCTGCTGTAAGGCAGGTGCTATAATTCTTGAGCGTTCTGCTGTTCTTGTTCTATCAGATTCATTCCAAATACCACGCCACAGACGATAATACTCATCCCACTTAGAAGTATAGTTTTGTTCTCTGTGATTTCTCCAACCATCTAGTCTATAGTTAAGCCAACTAGCTAATGCTTGGTATTGTAATTCTTTCTTATCGTGCATATAAGATTTTCCTCAGAAATTGCTGGCGATTATAACACAAAAACTACTTTTAATGTATGCTATCGCTTAAACTTTCTATTTCAATTGCTCCATCCATTATCATTTTACATATAGATAAGTCTACATTTTCATCATTAGGTAATAACTGTGGGTCTAAGTCATTTGCTAAGTTAGCAATAATTGACAAAGCAGCCACATACCTTAATTTAATATTCGATGTATCTTGAGCAAACTCCCAAACATCATTATATTCTTGTTGTTCTAAATCGTCAATATCCTGCCACATCATCCATTGGACTCCAGTCATCTTCTAACTCTATAGTATGTGCGAAGTCGGCAACACTTACTTGGTCTATATACGCTAACGAGTCGAGCAAATCGTCATGTGCTAATCTGTTTGGAAAGTCTAACATTTGGTTTTTAAAATGTTTCCAGTCTTTATCTGGATTAAATGTTATCTGACCGTGTTCCATTCTACCTTGTAGTGACCATGTGATTCTATCTAATTTCTTTTTACCACCATGTCGGCACTCTATAATAGATATAAATTGATTTTCTGTCCTCATTTCATCTTCAAGGTAAGGTAATATAGCATTACGCAATGCCCCAGTTTCGATACCTACTGAGGTAGACTCTACCTTCATCGCAGATGAAAGAATTTTTTTGGCGGTTTCTTTAATGTTCCACCGACCATGTAGTATATCCTTAACCCACCACTTATCACGGTCAATTTTTACAATAGCTATAGCGGTTTCATCTAACCTAGAACGCTTTAAGTTTCTTTCTTTCTCACTATCTTCATAACCTGCTGGGTCAACAGCTATAACATAACTACCATTTTCTGGTTCTTCTGACTCTTGAAACCACTCTTCTTTAAAGATACCACCACTAAAGGTTTCAAAGGATGCTTCAAACTCTTGTCTAAAAGACATTGAGGACATTGACTTACTTGCAGCAGCAATCTCTTTTTCAGATAAGAAAGGATTATCTATAGAGGTAAACTGAAAACAATCCCAATCCTCGTCATCCTGTGCGTCTTGGTACAAATCAAAGAAATGATTTTTTCCTGCGGGCGTACCTATAAAGAGTGCCCGACCCTCCACGTCAGCCAAAGTCGGTCTTATTATCTGTTCCCATACCACAGGCTTCATCGAAGCGTATTCGTCCAAAACAACGTATGCTAGTCCAACGCCACGCAATGTTTCTGGTCTATCACTTCCTTTAAGGTATATCTTTCTACCATTAATAAGTGTAAGAACCGCAGTATTCTCGTAGGCTTGTAATATTAAATCTCTACCTAACTCTTTTAACATCGCCCACATAATATCTTTTGCTTGCTGGAATGTAGGGGCTATATAGAATACATCTTTAGAATCAGACTGGATTGCGTTAATTAATAATAACCAAGCGGAAAGGTAGGACTTTCCAAAGCGTCTACCCGCAGCAACAATCTTAAATCGTTTATCCGACTTAAATATTTCTAATTGAGCAGGGTGTAGGTTAATGTCTAGTTCAGCCATCGAATTTTTTACTCATTGATGATGAATCTATAGAAACAATTACCTCGTCATCTGATTTTTCTTCTGGTTCTACTAATTCAGCGTCTGGGGTCATCTCTATTTTTTGTTGTATGCTATCTAACGAAGATACATTAATAATGACTTGTGCGTCTGCTTTAGTTCTTGAAGAGTCAACCGCTTTATGAACAGGCAATATCCTATCAAGGCACATTTTTAAACAGTTTACATCGCCTTCCATAGCCTTCTCAATTACTTTAGCCACAATCTCTGGTGATTTGTCTGACATTAATTCTCTAGCTAGAGCAGTGTATTTGTTTACAGAACCCTTAGGTCTGCCTACACCCTCTAAAGGTTTCATACCCTTATGGAAGTTAGGGTTGCCAGCTTTTTTCTTTGGTAATGCCATTAGGCTCGTATAAGAGTTATCTTGCGAGTATTATAGCACAGCTAGTAGTTATGTTTCATATTTCGTTTTTTGTGCGTTGGAGGTAATATATTAGTATGTACGGTAGCATGAGCCTCCCCCCACACTAGTCTTAGGCTGAGATATCTAAGGCAGTGCTCTTGACCTTTTCCTTTAACTAAGCCTGCTCTTTGGCTACATAGCTTTTGCGAGGACTGGTAATAAGGCTGGCAGTAACAGAACCGTAAGATAGTTCAGTTACTCTAGGCTTATGCTAGGCCGAGTTGAGCCGACTCTTAGGCGAATCCTTCATGCTCTTGCGAAACTTAGCGACATCGGAGCATAGTTGAGCCCATTTCTGAGAGTGAAGTGTAAGAGAGAAGGGTACACAATATTTGCATAAAGAAAAAGATTATCTACCACGAGTAAAGATATAAAAGAAATATTAAAGATATAATTATAAGCGTGGAGCTTATGTCGTGAATTGCTACAGGTAAATTTTAGCTGACAAAAGGGTTTTATGGTTGTTAATCTACTAGTCCAGATTGAATAAAAATAGTTGTATCTGGTTCTATAAGTATTTACTACTAAGGTGTAGATTTGTTATAATAGACTCAGTTACAAAGAAAGACCTTTTATAATAATACGGAGATTTACAAAATGGCTACTCAAATAAAAACTGCAAAAGGAATGATGAATAAATTAACTTCAAATAATGGTGGAGTCTATGGTGTACAAATTGACCACTTAAAAACTACTGCTGAATTCTATGAGGAAAAATCAGAAAATGGTATATGGTTCACTCGAAGCTATCACCCAATTTTAGAAGAAGCAATAGAAGAATTTTTGAATAGACATGGCTGGGGAATTGAGCCATACGATAGCGGAACAAATCACGCTTACAGAATATAATTTTAACGGGGGAGAAATCCCCCAACACAAACGGAGAAATAATATTATGAAAATGTTAACAAGCAAAAATGAAAAAGATTTAATTGATAATCATAAATTTAATTATGGCAAAGATGTTGCACCAGTTGTAAAATTATTTGGTGGTAGTTCTTGCACTTGGTTACTAACAGAAATTAACCCTGAAACAAATACTGCTTTTGGGTTGTGTGATTTGGGGCATGGTTGCCCAGAGTTGGGGTATGTTAGTTTGGCAGAATTAAAGTCAATTAAATTTCCACCCTTTGGTTTACCTATTGAGAGAGATAGAAATTGGGAAGCTAAAAAATCAATTAATAAATACGCTGAAGAATCAAGACGCTTGGGATTTATTCAAGCATATTAAGGAGTAAAAAAATGTATACAATTTGGGTAGGTGGAACAGAAGTTACAGATGATTATGTTTATTATGATGACGCCAAAAGATTATATTATTATTACAAATATGAAAGAGGACATGAAGATACAAGAGTAGAAAAAATTTGTAGCGTTGGACAACATGAAGAATTTAAATTAACTCCGTAATAAAATAGATTATCCAACTGTCACTTGAGGATATCGGAATAAGTTTACAGTTAATAAACCCGACAATTTTTCCCCTCTTAATTGAGGGGTTTTTTTTGTCTATCGATTTTCGCACTAGCTCTTTCATTGTCGATTAGCTTTGCTCTTAGTGAGCCGTCATAGGCGAAACCTTACTGCTCTTGATTTGCTTTACTAAAACTGAGCCGTCATAGGCGAAACCTTTACGATTTCCAAAAAAAAAATTTGCCCTTCGGGCTAAGTAAGGACTCGCTTATCGCTCGGCTATGATAGAGCAAGAGCAAATCAAAAGCACATCAAGAACAAGAGCCATCGGCCAGAGTGAAAAGCTAAGAGCGAAAAAATACCCGACTGTTTTTGTCGGGTACTCAGTAAGATTATTTATAGTACACCATTATCAATGCACTCTTTGAATTGGTCATAAACTTTTTGCTTGTTACCTTTGAAACCAAATTGAGATTTGATTCTTGCGTAACAACTTCTTCCTCTAGTAAGTTGAAAACCATTTGAAGTTATCTCAACTTTCAAACCCATTAATAAAGTTCTATTTCTAAAATCATTTATCTGTTCTGGTGTGTCTAAAATTATACTCATGTTTTTATCTCCGTAGTTAAGTTAAGTTTTTCTTTCTTTGTATCTAGTACAAAGTATACCATAGTATATAAATCTTATGTACTTATATACAAAAATAATTCAATCAATTCTAACCTGTCTTAGCCTCGATTTAAGACCATGTTATTTTTAGTAGGGTAATGCTATTGGTACAAGGGCGTTCGTTGAATTGGTACTCTCAAGAATAAAAAGTTTCTTCTTAGTAAACAATATTTATTTTATAAAAAGGTGGACATAAGGTCTACACTTATGTTATACTTAGTGCAGTAACAAAGAAAAAAACTTATAACTATATGGAGTACAAAATGACAGAAGAAAGAAAAGCACAAATGATGGAAGCATTAAAAGATAGTCAAGAGATGGCAACATCAAAACAACTATGGGTAATAAATACTTTATGCCTTCAACAACAAAAAGAATATGCTTTACCTTTGGGAAAGTATGAAGCCTCTTTAATCATTAGTGATTTAAAACTGAAGGAGATACTATGAAATTATCAGACGCACACATGGAAGCAACAGAACTTTGGGCAGAGGTTGGCAACCCACCAGTAAGAAATGATATAGAAACACCCGAAGATTTTATAGAACTAGGCAACGCATTACTAACAGGTAATGATAGATATGTTAAAGCCTTCCTAGAAATCTATACAACATTTAATAACAGGAGTGCAAACTAATGAGCGACTTTAGAGAAATGTTATTCTCAAAAACTATTGAGCCTAAGAACTGGCAAGAACTACAAGCCAGAGATGAGGCAAAATGGCTCTTCATTAAAGCCAGAGATGAGGCAATGCAAAAAGAAATTGATGACCAACTTACAGAAGATGATGACTACCAAGATACTGGAATGTCAAGGTCAGATTTTTATAGCGGTTCAACTTATTAAACTAACAGGGTTGTGGGTCATTTGATCCACAATCCATAACGGAGTAAAGCAATGACACAATGCAACACTACAAGAGATGTAATTTTAGCAGGCAATTCTTTTACTGGTAAACGAAGGGCTAACACTAGAGTAAGCCAAAGAGTATTAAGAAGAAAGGCAAAAAGAAAACAACTTAAATTGAGAGGTCAAAATGTATAGAGTAATTAATCACCACACTAATGAAGGATGGCGGACTGCCTTAGTAATTAAAGTTGGACGCAAGTGGACACACCTAGTTTATTATGAACACCCAATAAGAATTAAGAAGGTCTTAAATACTGAGCCACTAAAACATTTAACAGGTTACGACCAACCAAGAAATATGAAGTACGCAGTCAAGACAGTACACAGAATGGCAAGGGCTTATTATTTAACTGAAAGAAATATCCCTAAGTCAATAAAGAAAGTGTATAATATATATTTTAAGATGTGTGATATAGCAACTTACAATAAAGGGTGGGATGAAAAGAGATAGATTGTTTAAAGATATAGTAACTCAGTTGGTAGCAAAGACTTAATTAATCTTTGTGTTACCATGTAAGAATTAAAGAATCCTCGTGTTACAACGATGGCACAGTTTTAATTCATAGAGTAATTTGGAGAGAGGTTGCAAACTTTTAACCATTAAGTCGTGGGTTCAAATCCCACCTATATCTTTAAGCAATTTTAATAAAGGAGCAACATGAAAGAAGATAATATTTACAAAGCAATATCAAAAGCACAAGGACTAATTGGTTCAGTAACTAAGAACGCAAAGAATCCTTTCTTTAAATCTAACTACGCAGACTTGAATGAGATACTTGAACAAGTCTTGCCAGTCTTACAATCAAGTGGCATAGTATTAACACAATGCCCACAGATTACTGGCGGTCAGATTGATGTACTTCATTCACGACTTACATTAATAGACAGACCCGAATCATTTATTGAGTCATCAACTAGATTGTACTTGCCAAGTGCTGACATGCAGAAGTATGGTT
>Ga0209816_1002440_pt1 | contig 13212 bp, 14 predicted proteins | sample CoawatmetaG01DNA_FD_187509 | JGI IMG/M metagenome (GOLD analysis project Ga0209816, IMG submission 187509) | Marine microbial communities from the West Antarctic Peninsula - Coastal water metaG017-DNA (SPAdes) (version 2) | ecosystem: Environmental > Aquatic > Marine > Coastal ... | reverse complement strand
TGGTACTATAAAGCGCATCAAAAGCCACTTTCAAGCCCGAGGCAGAAATCTTCTTTAGATTTACGAGCTTTTTCACCGCCTCCATATATGGTGCGCTGGCATCAAACCTTTGCAGACTTTCGTTGGAGCGTTCAATTTGCTCGGGGCAATGTTTGAGATTGTCGACTATTTTAGCGGTGATGTCGTTCGTGGCTGGGCCTGCATATGGTGGAATGTACTTGACGCCGCAGTATTCAGGGGGATTGTGACTAGCAGTAAATTGCAGGGCACCACAAGTGCTCTCAGCTTGGGTGGCCCAGGCAATACAAGGTGTGGGAATATCGCGACTGGCGACTCTGACATTGAGGCCCATGGCCATAAGCACTCGGGCGGCACGCTCTGCAAACTGATCAGCCATAAAACGAGTATCAAAGCCAATTAAGACCGGAATATCTTTGTTGGCAGAGCCCTCTATATAAGTCTCGGTTAGATAATGACCAATGGCGTAGCTAACCTTCTCGACATTGGCGAAAGTAAACTTGTCTGCGATTATTGCCCGCCAACCATCAGTACCAAATTTTATATCGCTGGTTGCCGTCATCGCTTCCTCTAGTCACCATACCAAATATTTTTGCCCATTACAAAGCGGCAAGATAGTTAAAAACGTACTCGCGTAAAGCTTCCCAGGCTGTTCCAGCCTGCCGCTTACCACGATGAGCTGGTGGCACGGGCTTGCTACCGGGTGGCAGAACATTCTTGGGCTTGAGCTGCTCTAATTCACTATCTGAATTGAAATCAATGATTGAACCATCCCGGCCATAAAAGCGGTAGGTGCCTGAATCTTCAGCACGACTAAAGTCTGACTCAACAAAATTGCTGGCCCTAGTAGTAGTCGAAGAAGCGGCAGCAGATGTTGAAGCAGTGACAGAATTTCCGCTAGCACCAGCACCTTGAGTTGAGGTCGTAGCATGATTGAGAGCGGCAGATTCTAAAGCTTGAACCTTACGGAACCTTGTGGTCATGCGGAATCCATCAGAACAGAAAAGAGCAGTCATGGCAATCCAATCACCATTAGCATCGGGCAAAAGTCTACGCTCAGTATGAACCGAGCGAATTAAGTCGATACTCCAGAACTGTCCATCTTCGCGGGTAATACTGACACAACCACGGGCGTCCACTTGCATTGACTCGCCCTGAGCTTTGACTCTGCCACGACCATCGCGCACCAAGACGCCAGGTCCATCTACTTCGCCCTGGGAGTGCACCACTCCACTGGGATCGTGACGAACAAACGAGCAGAGATGCCCTTTCTCATCGTAGCCGAGGACAACACAAACTCCGCGGTCAGAGACAATTTCTTGCACTCGACCAATATCATCTTTGACAACTTTGGCACCACTAGGAAAAGTCTCAACGCTGCCGCGGCCGCTGCTACTTTCTTTGATTTCCACCCGGGGGCGCATTTTTATCGATGCCGTAATACCAGATTCAGGGCTATCAGCAACTCTCTTATTAGTCAAAGAGCGACTATTGCGAATACCGCGCAGGAAGGCACCCGGTCCGCCGGCCCCATGTTGACCAGCGACCTCCCGCCGACCGCGCTCAAAGTGAAGACTATCGTCATCAGCTTCAAAGTCGGTTTTGGGCCAATAGCCTTCGAGGGAAGTCTGCTCTAAACCATCGACATCTTCTGAGTCTGGGAAATTGCCGGAATTGAGCCAAGCCTCAAGCATCTGCGCGCCAGTAGAACTAGAGCCAACTGCTGCCATTGAGCCTTGATCGAGCAACTGCCTTTCGCCTTGCGATGCAGTCTTAGACAAATAATTTAAAAGGCGACCATACTTGAGATTTTCACTGGCAAACAAGTCATCTTTAGCCACCGCTGGGTTTTGCTCTAGAGGCCGATAGAACGTCGAACCGCTACTCGTAGTCGAAGCAAAGCGCGCGTTGCCCTGTGCTCTAACTGTATGGCGGGGGTGATTGTTCTCTAGCATGATCGTTAACACGCACTAATCTAGCCATGATTGAGCCACAATATTTAGGGCTATCCCTCAAGCGCCAGCAATTGTAGCACTTTTGGCACAAATCAAGGGGTAAATTACGCAAGCAGTAAAGCTGTAACAAACCAGCCGCAATAGCTGTCAGAGACGCAATTTCGCCCTAAAGCTATTTGTCGTAGCGGGGAACTTGGGTATCTAGCCAGCCCCGAACCTGCAACGACTCAGCCATACGGATGCCCGACATGCGCTCGTCATACATGGCCACACAGAACTGACCAATGTCAATTTTTCCTTGACTGAGTAGAAACTCGGCAAGATGCAAGGATTTCATCTCGTTTTCGTTGACATAGCCAGCGCTGAGAACCAGATCGGATACAGGCACTTCAGGGAAGCTGCGCATTTGATTGGTCAAGGCTTGAACTTCAGCTGATCCAATAATTTGAGCGGCCTTGAGCAACTCAATAAGCATTGGCAAGGGCTGCTGTACGATTGGCTGAGTAGTCACCATCATTGGCTGTGGTGGACGCTCTTCGGTTAGCTCCATGAGCTCGAAAGTGCCGTCTTCGGGGATGTGCTTCTTGTCGACTAGTTGGGCCCGACCGACAATCAAATCATGACTTAAGCGCAAACGCGGTTTACGCAGGATAAAACCAGCATCAAGAATGCGGTAATACTCAAGACGTTGCTCTTTTGGGAGACACTCGCGCAAGAACTTTTTAGCTACGCGGAAGTAAGCCGCCACCACCACCGACGGGGTAACGTCCCGGTCGATGTTCAACAAAGTGTAGAGGTCGCGAGGCATCTCGGTCTGATTTGGTCTTAAATCAGGTACCAAGTCAGGGAAAAGCTGATACAGCTCGCTACAAGATTTGACTTGTCCCTTGAAATCATTTTCAGCCCAACTCGTGCGCAAAGCTGAGCAGAGAATTTGACTCTCTAACTCAATACGATTGGCGCCACCTGCATCAGCCATCCCTAAGCCCTAACCTTTAATTTCAGTTCTTCTCAACTTCAAATGTAAGTTCTGTGTGTCCGACTCTCACTTTATCGCCGGCAGAAAGTACCTGTCTTTTGACCACAGGATGTCCGTTGAGCAAAGTACCATTGGTTGAACCAAGATCTTCAATCCAGAAATCGCCTTCTTCATAGGTAATCCAGGCATGGTGTCTAGAGGTGAATGTGTCGTCAGGAATAACTACCTGATTAGAAGGGTCACGACCGATTTTCACCTTCGCAGTGCGCAAGGTATATTTCTGACCGGTTTTAACGACAACTATCACTACAGACAAGCCCATTGGCTCTTCAGGAGGCTTGGCGTCACTCTGCTTGAGATAATCGAGCTGGAGACTCTTCAAGTCAAGGTCTGTGACCGTGGCGCAATAGACGCAGCGAGTCCCCACTGGCGTAGGACGCCCGCAGCTGGGACAAGGCTCTGTATTATCTGGCATGCGGCTCCTAATTTCGCTCTGAAAGCGCTTGGCTACTCAATCAAAATCGCTTTCACTAACACTCGATTATTATACGCACCCACTTTCACATAGAACATATGGAATCATGGAAGCTTTGCTTCAGGGTTTACTTGACTTGCCCAGCTTAACTAGCCAAATAACAAGCAAACTTTTTAAAAGCCTGCAAATACGGGCAATTGCGCCCTAAAAAGTTCAAAACAAGCTCTAACTCTTTACAGCAACGTAGCAAAAATCAATTTTAAATTCTATCGGAATGCTAAGCGCTTGCAGCTTGAGCAACATCAGTATCGTCTTTCTGACCGTCTTCGCCATCAGCCTTACGCGTGCGGAAGCAATAGGTGCAATAGACCGGCTTATAGCCTTTAGGTTGAAAAGGAACTCGAGTAGGCGAACCGCACTCGGCACAGGCGACTTCAGCTGTACGACCAGGATCATCCCCATTTCGTTGCACACGCATCAAGATTCGACAGTTAGGACATCGCTTGGGCTCATTTACCAAACCCTTAGCGCTAAAGAACTCTTGCTCTCCCGCTGAGAAGACAAAAGCCTTGTTGCAGTCCCGACAGTTAATGTCCTTATCCTGGAAAACCATAGCGTGCCACCTGTGATATAGGGGTTTCCTTAGCAGAGCCTCAAAAAAAGCACTGCATATACAGCGCATGACCCTATGGGGGTCAATATAGCCATGCTATCACGACTAATCGAACAAGGGATATCACAATAGGCCAATCTGTGGGAATCACCATAGAAATATGGCATTACCCTTTGTTACCGAAACGAATAAAATCAAGACAAGAAGCCGAAAAGCTAACGTTGGCGCGAGTATGCACTGACGGAAAGAGGCACAGGCTCTCCACTATAGAAGGCTGCGGCGGCAACCATAACGGCATTATCAGTACAAAGAGCAGGCGCCGGGCGGAAAAACTCAATGTCAGCAAGGCTTTCGAAGCGCTTACGCAGATCGCTATTGGCAGCCACACCGCCCGCTAGCACAACTTTAGAAACTCCTTTAGAGCGGGCCACAGCAATGGTCTTGCGAAACAGAACTCGATTAACGGCATCCTGAAAAGAGGCGGCAAGATCCTCTACGGGCAGCTCGGCCCCCTTAAGGTTTTCCACAGTGCGCAACACTGCTGTCTTCAGCCCACTAAAGCTGAAATCACTGCCAGACACAACACCTTCCGGGAAGTGAAAGGCCCTGGGGTTTCCCTTAGCCGCGGCTTTATCGACTGCCGGTCCACCGGGGTAACCCAAGCCCAACAGCCTTGCGACTTTATCGTAGGCCTCGCCCGAAGCGTCATCAAGGGTTTGCCCGATAATGCTAGCCCTTCGATACGACTCGAAATGCATTATTTGGGTGTGCCCTCCACTGACAACAAGGGCAACAAAGGGGGGTTCTAAAGTTGTGTCTATATAGTTGGCACAGACATGGGCAAAAATGTGGTCGACCGACAAGAGCGGTACATCATAAGACCAAGCCAGAGCCTTAGCGCAAGACAGACCAACTAGCAAAGTGCCGATTAGTCCGGGGCCCGTGGTGCAAGCTATACCAGCCAAACTACGGGGATCAACCTTAGCTTCGTCAAAAACTTCTTGCACTAAGTCGTTAATTACTTCCAAGTGGCGACGAGCAGCAACCTCTGGCACAACACCGCCAAACTTGCTGTGTACTTCGTTTTGAGAGACAAGCCGCTGAGCAATGACTTTGCGGCCGTCTTCAACGATTGCTACTGCTGTTTCATCACAGCTAGATTCCAGACCGAGATAAAGCATGGGTCTCCTATTGCTGACCTATTTTGCCCTATTGACAAGGGGGTCGCCTAAGCTTAGTATCTTTCTATCTCAAAGCCCGATTTATTGCTCGCCTTAGCGGGCATAACTTAAATGAAGTAAATTGGGTAGAAGGGCCACTACGGTTGAAATCGACAGCTGAAATCGACAGCATACGGTTCAATCGCCTCAGCCTCTCTCATTACCATGGTGCACTTAATAGAACCGTCGTTACCTTTGCAGGTGGCAATATGCCAAATATTTATAGTTTGATTTCGCGCAAGGCCGCTGGCCTAACCTTAGCTGCACTGAGCATGAGCTTAGTCAGCATGCTGCCTGCATCAGCTCAGAGCTTCGACACCAGCCAGGTGGGCGGTGTCACCATGGGCGCCAACGGCCCACAAGGGTTTCTTTCGATGCCTAATGTGCCGCAAGTTATTAACGTGCCCCAGGGTGGTGGACCAGGTTTCTCCATCGTCGGCGGCAGTCAAGCTGACCGCTCCATGGCTGCTACTGGCGAGCAATATCACGACAGTGAGATCACCGGCCCTCAAGCACTTCGAGCAGACGGTGATTACAGCAGCAACAAAACCAGTCGCAGCAACCCAGTCAGAGGCATGGGCTCAAACTTTGGCTTGAGCAAAACCGAAACTGGTTTACTTTCAAACGGCTCGGTTGACAACAGCCCGCTACCTGTCAGCGCCAGACACTTCAACTTTGGTTTCTCCAATAGCGGTGGCGGCTACTATCAAGGCATGTATGGCGCCGATAACTTCGTCAACAACTTAATCGATAGATATGGCGGCGGCATCTTCACCTCAGGTCGAGTGAGCCTGCCGACAGTGTCTCAAGGGTCAGTGGATCTCAGTATCAACAACAACCACGGTCGCTAAGCCATGAGTAAAAATAATTTCGCTAAAATAGCCAGTCAGTTTGCTCTACTCAGCCTAATCGCCTACATTGCCCCAGCGGCTCAGGCACAGAGTTTTGACACGAGCACGATGAACCTCACCAATGTCAACGGTGGAGGCAATGGTATGGAATCAATGGGAGCCAGCGGCAATTATGGCCGACGAGGCTTCAAGACCGGTCAAGCACCGGGAGAATCCAGGCTATACGGTCACGAAACCGGCTTCACAAAGAAAGGCCTAGGATCCCTGACCACTGGCTTGGGGCACTTAAGTTTGCCCTACGCGGCCTCAGCTGGGCTTTCACCAGTCTTTGGCTACGGTCGCCAAGTGATCATGCCACCAACCTATACCACGCCACTCGACGACGCGATTACGACCATCGGAAACAACAGCAGCTTTTCTGTAATTCCTTCCACAGGCCAGGTCTACTCCCGTATTGGCAACGTTAGAACAGGAATTGGTTTTGATGGCAACGGCAATGCCTCAGTAAAAATAGACAACGGTAATGGCGTTGGTACAACAGTTAGCAATGGTCAAGTTAACGTCAACAGCGGCCTTTTAGGTGGCGCGGCTGGTGGCTCTGGTGGCAGCAATAGCGGCTTTTAGCTAGCCCTTCACTTGGCAAGAACATCTTCTTTTTGGCAGCTATTGCGGCCGAACCAGTTAGAATATTCCAAATATTCTATTGGCTTTAAAAGGAGAGGGACGTGCCCGAGGTAATCAGCCCAGAAGTTGTGGCAACAAACAACGCCCCCCAGGCAATCGGACCATATTCACAGGCCATCAAGCATAATGGCTTGGTTTTTGTTTCTGGCCAGATACCACTCAATCCGGCAACAATGACCCTGGTTGAAGGCAGCACTGGTGAACAAACTAAACAAGTGATGAGCAATCTCAAGGCAATTCTTGAGGCCGCGGGCTCAAGCTTTAGCAATGTTTTGAAAACAACTGTATTTTTGCGTGACATGAATGATTTTGACGAGATGAATAAAGTCTACGGGGAATATTTCAGTAGTCACAATCCGGCAAGAGCAACAGTTCAAGTTGCTCGGTTGCCTAAAGATGTGGCAGTTGAAATCGAACTGGTCGCCTCTTACTAATCTAGAAACATATTTACACTTGCTCAACTTAACACCACCCGAAATAGCGGCTATCGTTGCCACCACCATTGGTGCGGTCACCGACCTTAAGACTCGAAAAATCTACAATTGGCTGACCTTCCCATCGGCCTTTCTTGGCGTCGCTCTAAACACTTACCTCACGGGCTTGGAAGGCTTCAAGGATGCCGGTTTAGGCTGGGCTCTGGCAACCCTTTTGATGATTTTTCCCAATCCCGGAAAACGCATGCACTTCGGGGACGTAAAAATGATGGCTGCTGTTGGCGCTTTCTTAGGGCCAATCAAGCTCTTACTCGTAATGTTCTATTTCAGCTTGCTTTACGGACTTGTCTCTGTGTTTTTCATGGTCAGAGCCATTCCACCAGACCAATACAAAGCCTTTTGGCTAGCTTTCACCTCGATGGGTGCGGGTGTTGATCTCTCTGCCACTGTCGATATGACTGACGTAAAAGCTGCGGGCAAACGTTTGATTCCATTAGGACCAATCATTGCTATTGGTACTATATTAGGAATTTTGCTAGCCAAGCCAACAATGCATTTCATGGGCTTTAGTTGGTACCAGTAGCAGCCTCGGTAACAAAAGGAACATAAGCCATGAGTGACAGCTCAAAACTACCAGACATTCATATTCCCGAAGACATTCGCTATAGCTGTCAGGGCTGCGGCCGCTGTTGCGCAGGTTGGTCTGTCGGCCTCACAGACGAAGACTACGACCGAGTCAAGGACACGGATTGGAAATCATTGCACCCAGAATTAGCCAAAAAGGACCTTTTCTTTCATCGCGAAAAAGAGTTTGCTGAGGGTACTTCCGCTTACCCTCACTACACAGCACCCAAAGATGACGGTAGTTGCCCATTTCTAATCGACAATCTGTGTTTCATTCATGGACATCTTGGCGAAAACGAAAAGCCTATTACTTGCAGAATCTTTCCCTACACTTTCGCAGAAACTCCGACCGGCATCTATACCGGTGTTGTATTCAACAGTATGGCCGCTGTCCGTGATATCGGCGACCCACTTACTGAACAAAGAGAGAAATTAGAAAACTATTTCAAGCTTGCCATTCAGCACAAGAATGCTTCACTGCGCCCAGAAGAAAAGGCAGCTCAAGCGAAGGCCCTAGCCGAGTTAGCAGATGGCGCCGCCGCAGCCTACACCAACCCCTTTGAAACAGTTTCGTTGACACCGGCCTGCCAGGTCAGCTGGGCGGAATATCTACTGATCGAAAACCGCATGACCGCAATTGTTCTCGAAAGACTGCGCCAAGCAGAGGAGAATCCAGAGGACTGCAGTATTTTAAAAACGCTCTTGCTTTGCTCTGAGGTCCTCACCCAGGGCCGGAAATTCAAATTAGCCAATGCTGATATGAATCAAATTAGTGATTTCACTCCAGAACTAAAACAACCAGTCGATGTGACACCAAGCAACATTGAACTGATGACTTTACGCATGCTCTTCTATCGATTCTTTGTCTATCCCACGGTGCGCACCAGTGATTCCCGCCTCTGGCAGATGCAAAAAGGCAGTAACTTCATGGTTACCGCGAAGATGTTCACAAACTATGCTGGCAGCGGTATGCAGACTATCTTGTTCGGCAAAACGAAACTGCCAATGCTAGGTGATACCAATCTTGACAAAGCTCTTATGGCAAAGTTCAAAAACCTTGACGTTGAAAGTAACAAACTTTTCCACCGCTGGATTTACCTCAAACTCTTCTCTAAATCGTACTTCGGCCCAGCAGCGGCAGGTTTTTCGGTACTGTCAGGTTTTAACTGTCTAATAGCCGGCTTACTTTCTATACTTCTATTTAGCAAAGCCTCAGCCATGAACAAGAAGCAAGATGAAATTGTTATAGCTGACAATTACGAAGCATTTTGGCGCCTAGACCGAGAACTGTTAACTATCGGTCAAATTCCGGCACAAGAAAGCCGCATGTACAATGCTGGTCTCTCCGCTCCGCGAGTATTCAATAAAGCTATGTGGGCTTTGAGTCTGGCTTTTGGCGAAAAGATTTAGAAAGTCTGCTACTGGCTTTTACCAGCCGGGCCAGCTTCAGCCAAAATAGCATAGGCCCTCATGCGCAATTGCATGGCTTTTATAATCTCCAGGTCAATCTCTTTCGCTTCAGTGGCAACAATAATATTACTAGGATCACTGGCATTGATTTGCTCAGCCAAAACATCGAGATGTCGATTAATGCCCGTGATCGCTTCGCGCCATTTAGCATAGACGTGCTCAAACTGTTTTTTCTTGCCGTGCACAACTTTTACTTCAGACAAATGCGCTTCAACCTCATGAACGTCGTGCACAAGCAGCTGCACAAGCGGTTCCATGGTGCCAACAAAGAAGACGAGCCAGGCCTTGCGCAGTGGTTGGTAATAACTTTCGGCTTGTAATTTTTCACGGGGAATTACTAAACACTTAGAAATTACCTTCGATTCTCGGCGCTTGCGCGTTGCTTCAACATACAAATCAATGGCCTGCTGCTGAACACGCTGCAAGGTGTAGCCAATGTCCTCAAGATTATCCAAAGGCAAGGCCAGTTGTTTTTCCATCTCCGCCTGAGAGGCACTATCTGCTTTTGAACCGGCCACCTCAGAATCACTCTTTTCTTCGAGAGAAAAAGCCGGCAAGGGCGGCAAGATCGCAGCCAAAAGCGACAAGCCTATGGCCATCAACTTAGATAGCAACTGGTTGGAGATGGTTCGAGATAACATACTTTCTATACCTGACTATCTAACGAGGGAGTTTCTAAAGTTGAAAAATCGATTCATCGACTTGGGGTAAAAGCTCTAAATTTCTAAATTTGGTAGAAGAGAGTAAGGCACCCTCTTTAAAGAGTATCCACTCGATCGGTAGCATGCGGCTAGGATCAACCAAGACCCGCTGTGCCACCGAAGTACTAAATGGACCGCTGTCTCGTAATTCAACGACGATTACATTAGAGAGTTCATCAATTTTTAGCGGCATCGCCGATACCGATACATCAGCACCAGATTTAGCTTGCAGCTTAAGCCAACGTACAAGGGAGGCAAAATCACAGCCGGTTACCAATAAGCCATTGGGCAGACGCAGAAGGCGAGAGCCTTTCTCTAGATTCATTTTTAGACCAAACAAGGCCGGACCACCTTTGGCACAGATTCCCCCATCGGCACGAACAGCCACCGCCGCGCCAGTATTCATACCGCCGCTCAAGACATCGACACGCAGCAGGCTGGGAGCTTTAAATGTAAATTGAGCCACCGTCTTGCTAAGCTTGCCCTTCTTTTGCATGGCCAGATCGGCAGTCACTCTATAGGCACCAATAGTAGTGGCGCTATGTAAAAGCTTATCGACAAACTCAGTCCCGTTTTGGACCACTGCCGCCGAAGGCTCCGCAGTAAAACGCTGTCCACCTTCGGCAGAGGCCGGCAAGACCGCGGCCAATAGGAGTAGGAAAAACGCAAGAGTATTCAAGCCCTTGTCAGCTGTAAGTTTCAAAATTATCCATTTGCAGCAATTGAGTAACGCCGCCCATATCTTACACTTAACCAAGTTCTATTTGGTAAATAGATAGGCATTAAGGGGTAAAGTCCGGCTCTTTCTGCCACTTCTCTCGCGAAATAATGGCAGCGTCTTTATCCGAATAAAGTACTTTCCACCCGGGCTGCCCAGAGAGCTCACGTACAAGAGCACTAGAAGCTGGTAGAAAAACCCAAGAAATTTTGTACTTATCAAGCAGAGCTTCAGGCTTATTGCGGTACAGCACCATATCCCAATAGTCATTCATGAGTTGAACGTTATAGAGGAAATATCGGGGATCAACAAAGAGCTTAGGCGAATCTGTCATCTGCCACATCATTACCGCCCCATAGTGGGAGTCATTCAACAGATTTCCCGGCGGTAAATTCGAGCTTTGCTGCAAAAACTTAATTGCATCAAAAGGCGGATGGAAAGCGGCACTTCCTTCGGGGATGGTCGGCGGAATTAGTTTGGCGGCCAGCAAATATGCACCAAAGCCCGAAAAAGTTGAGATAGAAAGCAAGTACATTAAGCCTAAGGGCGCAATTACAGTTTGAACCTCGCTGCCGAGGCGGGCAAGCTTGCCAGCAGGCAGTCTCAAGACCGGAGAAAAAGCCAGAGCGCTCGACATCATCAAAGCAGCCAGGGGAAAAGTGCGTACAGCCACAAATGACATAAGCAGCGCAGCTGGAGTCAATAATAGAAAATACAATTGCTCCCCTGAAGTTATCTTTTTGCGCAGCGAGAGCAGAAAAATAACGGTCGCCAAAATTGCCAACAAAAACCAGGGATAATTGAGAACATTGCTGAAAACAGCTAAAGACATTGGTTTAAGCTCATTGATCGTCTTGTTGATTGGATCGCTAAGCATAAGAAAAGTGAAAGGCCAGATGGAAAAGCCATAAGGGTTAACGAGAGTCGCCAGTGCACCAGCTGCAAAGGCAACAACGGCGGTTTGGAGACGACCATCAAACTTCTCTTTCTTCACTAAAGAATAGCTTCCCAGACAGAAGACAAAGAAGCCAACCAGAATGAAGTAAAAGATAAAAAGACAGTGCAAATTAGTCCAAAAAATTTGTAGAACAAAAGCGAGCGAAACAAAAGACCAATCAATAGATTGACCAGGGCTGCGCTTTGAAAGACGTGCCAACAACTCTAGGAGCACAGCCGTCATCAAAAAAGAGAACATCTCGGGCCGGACACTTGGGTGTGAGAGCGAGGCCAGAGAGACAAGGACAACCAAGAATGAGCTAAGCAATAGATTGCTTCCACCAAGACAAAACAACCTGAGCGGAATGACGATGAATGTAACTGCTTGAATAATCGCCGTAAAAACGAGTAAGGCAATGGCACCAGCAAGGGCCTGCACGGCGTAGAGTATGACTTCAGAAAGCCACTGGTAGACAACATAAGCATTGCCATTAGGAAAGGCAGCATAGGTATAAGAAAAGGGATCAACCCCAGGTATCTGCCCGTGTTGAACCATCCAGCGCCCCATGGCTAAAAGAAAACAGACATCTGGTTCACGAAAAACAATGCCAGCAATGAAGCCGCCATAGAGAACGCTAAGAAGCAGAGCTGAACCCAATACTAGCATTGCTATTAAGCGCATTTCTTCCTACAGTCTGTTGTCACTATTGACTAAGTTCAAGAACACAGATAGACGAGCCAATTCGATGTGCCAATCATTCCAGCTGCATAGTAATTATTCAAGCATGCAACAATGGTTTACAAGCCTCTCCACAAAAACAGCGCTGCTAGAACCGCTTTGAGCCGCCAATCGGAAAGTCATAGCGGTCTTGAATGTCAGCAGCAAACAGAGCCTGAAACGCAGTGGCAACAATAATTTCAGCGAGCAGTTGGTGCTTCATGCCGCGGCCTCCACTCACCGCCGGCGGTATTGCCATTATGACCAATGGCGGGGCTGCTACTTGACTAAGGTTAGACCAGTAAAATATACCAAGCACAGCCGATCGGATATGCTCAACAACGGCTGACCCAACAGTCTAGCTCTCGGCCAATCCAAACAAAATTTCAATGACCAGGAGACCAAGAACATGAGAGGCGTTACCTTAGATACTCTAGCTCAAGCCCTGATGTCCACAGCCTACGACCGAGACGGTCAACTGCCAGTAGTGCATCCGGCAATTTCTAACCGTCTGAGCCAGTCTGAGCGAAGCCTACTGAACAGTTCAGAAGAACTTCTGCTCAGCAATAACTGGATAGAAAAATCAAGCGACGGCACATGCACACTGACAGAGCTAGGCCGGGCCGAAGTCGAGCGTAGACGCCAAACTGTCTAAGTTAAAAGGCAATGGCAGCCCTAGGTCGATTTGAGAGCTTGTCACTTTTCTAGTTGAAATTCGTTAGCCTTCAGTAGGCAAGCCGAAATTTTAGCACCGAAAAGTGACAAGCTTTTTCTTTTTTTTTGCGCCTTTAACTCACTGTTTGGTTGGTAAGCCCA
>Ga0209816_1002436_pt1 | contig 13223 bp, 30 predicted proteins | sample CoawatmetaG01DNA_FD_187509 | JGI IMG/M metagenome (GOLD analysis project Ga0209816, IMG submission 187509) | Marine microbial communities from the West Antarctic Peninsula - Coastal water metaG017-DNA (SPAdes) (version 2) | ecosystem: Environmental > Aquatic > Marine > Coastal ... | reverse complement strand
CATCAATCATCTTGTCGCATTCCCTGTCAGTAGCAAAGTCCAAAGGTACATAAGTTAAATGAACCTTGCGTACCATCTCGCGCAATACAACAAGCTCAGAAGAAGACAGTGTGGATATGAAACTCATCGTTTAAGCAAACTCTTTTTCTTCTTAGGGAAGCCAGCCTTCATATTAGCATAAGCCGTGTCTGTAATAGTAGACTTGGACTTGGAACGACTTGTCCCAGACTTCTTACGCCGATTAATGTTGGCATACAAACTCACTTCTTCTTGCCGCCTTTAGGCTTTGGCTTCTGCTTGGGAGGACGACCGACCGTAGTTCCATAAGTTCCTTTACCACTAGGCATTTGCTTTGTTCCTTTTGCTAATTGCTCTGGCCTTCGCTCTTGCGTCAGCCTTAGAAGAGGCGCCCCAAACTTGTAAGCTAAGAAGAAGGCGCGTTGGTTTTCCTTTTGCGTCCCTTTCGGGGCCGTTCATGTTTCCCATTCGTGCTAAGAAGCTGGCCCTTCTTGGGTTGTCTCCGCTCTTTACTGGAGCCTTCATTCCCGTTCCCGCTCGGCCCTTGGCGTTCAAGCCCCCCTTCGGGTTCTTGCCCTCTTTCCTTGTCCACGCTGCCGTTGCCATAATGAATCCTTAATACAGATGCTAATACACCAGCCCTCACGTATTGGGTATCAGCTTGTTCTTCAACAAAGACCTAGGTGTACGACCTAGCGCAGAACCAATCCCAGCAGCACGACCGCCGCCAACTCTGCGGAGTTTCTTGTTCCCTCTAGCCTTGTCTATGTTATTGTCACGGTTAGCCCCACGCTCAGAATTAAGGCGCTCTCCAGTGGTTGGACTTACCTTTCTCTTAGAACTATCCTTACCAGACTTGCTGTCACGCTCTTCCTTTACAAGCTGAGTCTTGCGCTCCTGAACTTCAGACTTATCTTGCCGTAACTCCTTAGCGTAATCGCCTCTAGTCGTGCGCTCATACTGGTTCTCGTCACGCTGGAAAACACTTATCTCACCCTTCGCATTCCCCTTCAGCTTACTAATCTTACGAGCAAGCGCACGTAAAATCTTGTCAGCCTGCTTTACCGTCTTTAAATCAGAGTAACTTTCCATGTCTATTCCCTATCCAACAAAACCCTTAAACCAAATACGCCAGCCCTCAAGTCTTAGGCATTAACTTGCGAGTCATTAAAGACTTGGCCACTCCGCCACGACCAGAATCAATTGCCGCCGCTGCACGACCACCGCCAGTGCGATAGCCAACTGGCTTCCCATGAACCTTGGCAATCTTTTGGTCAACAATCTTAACTTGCTTGCGGTGTTGATCGGCCTTACGTGCCAAAACCTTGTGCGCCTTAAGCTCCTTGCCCTCTGGCTTGTCACCGCCACGGTCAAGATGCTTCTGGTTCATAGTCTCAGCAATGTTCGCTAACTTAGTCAAGAGGCTAGTCCGCGCCTTCTCTAAGGTTCTTAGCTTACCAGTAACGTCAGCCATCTAATAATCTCCTGTCCAACAAAACCCCTAAACCAAAATAATATTTATGGGAAGGTACTTTTTTTAACAATCATGTGTGTGTGGGACTACTAGCTACTTACTATGTACTGGTTTTTGGGTACCCCCTACCTAGCCTAAGTCAATGCTAACTCTAATGTCCCCAGCAACTTGCACTTGGCTACGATCTATTGGCTTGAAGCCAGCTCTATCTAATATATCTTTGCTCGCCTCTAGCTGTACGTACTCAGACTTAGCCCCTGTAGCCAAGTTCATGACACGTGCTGCAGCCACAGTAGCATTCATTCCTAACTGCTCGTTCACTCTCTGCATCATGTAAGACTGCACATGCGGGAGTCGTATCGTTTTGCTTGCTGTTACTCTTCCTGATTCACCGTTTGCATACCCTGCTTCTGTAGCAGCTTCGCGCAATGTGCATCCTGTCGCTACGAGCGTATCAACTAGACTGCTCTGTTTCTTAGTTAATTTACGTTGTTCTAACATCTAAACTCCTGTTAAGAACCCCCCTCACCCTCTCCCCCCATTCCTTAGAGGTTCTATCAGGTGCGAGTCAATCCCTACTAAACTATGTTGCACAAACCTATACCAATGCACAGTCATTCTGCTATTGACGGATTCTACGTTTACTCACCCTAAAGTAGAACATACTAAAAACATACTGTAACGTACAACTCCCAGCTTCACGTCAGCGTCGTTCCGATCGCTCTGTTTCACTCCATCATCTCTGCACCTCCAAGTCGTTACTGCGGTCAGCCCCGCACTCGTTTGTTCATTGCAGGCCACCAAAACATTCGCAAGTACCTATTTCCCCTGCTCCTTCGTCGCATTCCTCGCGAGACAAATTGGTACTGGCGAACGTCAAGCAACCAGCAAGCTGGTCGTTTGGAGATCATGCATGAAGTCCTCGTTGCGGGGATGATCCTCGCAACAAGACAACTTGGAGCCTAGAGATGACACAGAAAACAGCACAACCTACACTAGTTGACATGAAACTGGCAGTTATTAAATATCATACACATTCTAATAATAACCCTGACAACAAAGTCGGAGGTCGCATCATTAACGAAAAGTTCCTCATCGGTCTCGGTCGTGATGCTTGCTACACATCAAACAACTCGCTCAACTTCAAGCGTAAGCAAATCGCTGACGCCTTCGCAGATTACGACCAAGCCACCGCAGACGATAACGCTTATGACCAAAATCGGTCAGCTAACTGGCTTGCCACTTTAGAGCCAGAGCTTGACGAACTCCAAGTGCGTCACAACGCAGATAAAGAGGTTTATCACAACCTCACAGGCGGTGAGACTTGGACGCCAACGGCCCCCAAGAACACACCCAAAGTTACCAACCTCAACGTAGCTAAGATCAACGCACTACGGAACAGAGTGGCATAAGCCACCGACACCACGGGGCGGCTTCGGTCGCCCTTCACCACACACAAATGGAGAACGGTGATGAACAAATATGATTGGCTGGACGTTGCTATCAGCGGCGTTTGTATAACTGTAATATTGGGCGGCGTGTTAATCATGATGCTCATTCAATGAAACGAATCAATAAACTAATGGAGAATTAAATGTTAGACCTAATGAATACAAACGACTGGGACTTTGGCGTAGACATGGAGCCATGCTTAGATATGCGTGGCAATGAGATACCTAAGATGCGTAACTTAATACGCACAGATACAGGTGAATCACTTGGTACTCATAAGTCTAAGTACAAACTTATTACTCATAGTGATGCAATCAATTCAATCATGGACTCAGTTAAAGAAGCTGACATCAGCACAGATTATACTGTTAAGACACACGTTGCAGACAACGGCGCTAAGATGCGACTAGAGATTCTCTTTAATGACATTGCATTAGATGATCCAGATGTAGGTGACTACATTAAGTACCGTGTACAAGCATACAATAGTTATGACGGTAGCTGGGCATTCCAACAATCAGCAGAAGGCTTTCGTCTTTGGTGTAAGAATGGATGCAGCACTGCCGACACTGTAGCTAAGACATGGGCCAAGCATACAACTAACGTAAGTGTAGATAGTTCAGCGCATAAGATTAGTGACGGTCTAGAAATGTTTCTTAATAGCAAGGGAGTATGGGAAGCATACAGAAGTACACCTGTTACTACCGAACAAGCAGAGTCGTTCTTTAAAAAGACTGTATGCAATGTACAACACAAGGCAAGTCATGATAAGTTTAATGACAGGCAGTTGCAAAACTTATTAGGTGGCTTTGATAATGAGAGAGCACAGTTAGGTAACACCAAGTGGGCTTTGTATAATTGCTTAACATCATGGGCTACACACACAGAAGGTAGTAGCTCACCAGAGAATGCCAAACGCATACGTGAGGCATCAATCATCAAAGCTATGAAACATAAGTCATGGTTAGAGTTAGCGTAAGGAGAACACGCATGTATGAACTTAGTATTCACAACGTAACTAAAATACATCTTAAAGGTGTTAAGTTATTCAAAGGATTTAGTGCAAGAACACTTACTATTACTTCTTTAGATCATAAGGGCGTAGAGTCAAATCATGACGTTAAGTTGTTTGGTGAAGGTCATAGAAACTTAATGCCCACAATAGAAGAAGAAGTATCTTACACTTTTAAGCATGATGAGGAGAGCAGTGATGATACTGAGCAGACAGCAGCTTGAGTACATAGCTGACAACGTAGCGCCAATGTTAAGTTGGCCTACGCACATCAATGAATTGGCTGACAAATTAGAAACAACCAATCCAAAGTTTAATCGTGACAAGTTTATCAAACGCGCAGTCAAAGCGTGGGAAGATCAAGCACAGTTGCAGGAGATAGATGATGAAATTAATTTTTGATTTCCCTGATGCTTACAAGAAAGCATTAGAAGATTCGTATGCTAAACAACCAAGCCATTGCGGTACTTGCTATGGTGCTGGTCACACTGAGTTAGAAGTACCAGTTCGTGACTATCAGAATGGTGGCTATATAGATGTAAGATATGAACCATGCCAAGAATGTGGAGGTGACGGATGAGACCAGATGAAATAGTTTATAAGCTAGAGTTTATAGAAGCTGTCATTCATGACATCTTAGATAATAAAAATGATAGCGATGACATAGATCGTGCTATTGAAGACATCAATGATTTAAAATCTTTAGTAAATCCTAACGATGAATCTTGAGTTCTGGCCTGAGATAGCAGCGCGTCATAGACGTGAGCGTGTTGAGTTACTTTGTTCTGTACTTAATCATTACACCTTATATGAGGCTGCTGTTATTCTTGGCACTAAGCATGAGACATTAAGAACTTATGCAATCAATCATAACATAAGCTACAGAAAGAAAGGATGGCCTAGCAAAGATGGCAGAGGTAATGAACAAGGGAAGAATGAAGGTGCTTATTGCAGCTAAGATTCTACAGAAAAGACATATAACTATAACAAGCAATGCTATAGCTAAGATAGCTAACATGTCCGTAAGTTCTGTAGCTAATAGATTAAAGCTAATGGAAGGGCATTACATTATCCATACTGGGATCGTTCAAGGCTACAGTTTAGGCAAGGCTAATATCTATCAACTCAATGACAAAGGAGACAAAGCAATAAAGAACTACCTATTGACTGACGCTGCATAAGCGCAGTAATAGGAGGCATGCAAAGTTATTATGAAACACTCAAAGCTAAGTCACAAGAAGCAGAGATTCCTCTTCTTAAAGCATTCATCAAAGCTGGTGTGCCTACGTCTACATACTACAGAACATTAGCTGGCTCTGAACTAAAGCATGTAACTGCTAACAAAGTATGGAACATGATTGAGTTACTAATAAACGGGAGAACTTATAAGCGATCAGATAAGAAGAAACTAACGCCAAGAAAATGAAGCCATATGACAATCTTTTAAGTCAGTTAATAGCTAGGCGTCATGAGTTACAACTATCACAAAGCGCAATGGATTATAAAGTAGGATGCGCTGATGGATTAGTTGGTAAGTGGGAAAGACAGAAGCGAATACCCAGTGGGTTCATGTTATCATGTTGGGTTGATGCTTTAGATTGTGAATTACAAATCAAACAAAGGTAAGTCAGCTTACTGCGATCACTGCGATAAAGAGTGTAGTTATTATGTAGCTATACTGTCGGGGAAGTATCCCAAAACGCATTGGTTTCTGTGCATGCCTTGCTATGAGGAGGACAGGTGGCAAACAAAAATAAAATCAAAGGAACTTACCATGAAAAATGGTTCGTGGATTGGCTCAAGTCAATCGGCGTTGAAGCCAAGCGCGTCCCCCTTAGTGGAGCCCTTGGAGGAGAGTGGAGCGGAGACATCCACCTTACACTGGACGGACAACGATGGATGGTAGGCGAAGTTAAGTACAGAGATAAGTCTAACTTCCCCAGCCCCTTTACTGTGTTGGAAGGCAGAGACATAGCCTTTTATAAAAGACGAGCAAGAACACCACAGCCACAAACTCTAGTCATTATGTCAGGTGAAGAGTTTGCAAAAATTATACAAGGAAAATCAAATGATCGTGATTGAACACAACATACCAATGCCTATGTCTAAGTATTCTAATGTTGCCACAATGCAAATCGGTGATAGCTTTATAGTTAAAACTTCTTCTGAAAGAGTATCAGTTAGAACGTGGTTAAAGAAAAACAATCCAGAATTAAAAATGATAACTAGGAAAGTTGACGCTGGCTTTAGAATCTGGAGGACTGAATGATCGTGGGGACAGCAAGAATGTTAGCGCATTCGGTAGCCCGATAGGTAGTGCGTAGCCTAGCCAGTCAAGGTTAATAGAAAACTGCCCCCATCACAGCATAGCAAAGGAGAACAAGCATGGCAAGAAAACCAAGAGCAGTTGACTCAGAAGATTTCAAATCATTTTGGAAAGTATACCCAAGACGGATGGGCAAGGGCCAAGCAAGAGAAGCCTTTCGTACTGCATGTAAATTAGAAGATGCTTCAGTAATTATAGAAGCTGCTCAAAAATTTCAGCAAGTAAGCGCACAATCAGACATAAAGTTCATACCTTACCCATCAACGTGGCTTAATGGTGAGCGTTGGGAAGATGATCTATCACATTACGATAGCAATAATGAATCACGGCTTGATGATATTCTTAATCAAGGCTGGGATGTAAACATCTTTAGCTTAGAGGATAAGCGCAATGAGTCAGCTTGACTACAGCACACGCACACAGATCATAGGTAAATGGTTACAGTCTGTACTTAAAAGATACACACCACCCACAGGTATGACTAACGAAGTGTTGCTAGAAGAGATGAAGTTTATTGTTAAGGACATCAACACAGTTACACCTACTCATGTCAACGATGGCTTACTTCAGTTGTTTCTTGAAAGAACCGACAGACAGGTACGCGCCATTCATGGTGCGCGTAACTGGCCTTCGGTTAAGGTCTTTGTTAATGCAGCCAAGATTGCTGGTGATGAAACTAATCGTGCCATTTCAAAAGACTCTCCAGCAGTATGGGATTTCAATCCACTTGAGGCTGTAGCTAAGAGAGTACATTCCAATCAAGATGTATCAGTAGATTATTTGTATGGCCGATTGTCTCAAGGCTTAATCAATACAACTACAGTTACAGAAGAACAGCTTGATGAATACAGATTTGTTTACGAGACAAGATTACGAGAGGAGTATGGTGATGACTACGCCGATAAAGAAATTCAAGAACTTACCGTTAAACACACACACTTTAAACAAGATTGGCGCTTTGGAGAAGAGACTGATTCGGCTACAGGAACTGACAGAAATGCAGCTAGATCGGGACGGTGGAAGAAAGCAAGATGCGAGTATATCCCAATGGCGCAGCGAGCAGATCATTGTTCTTAATGAGTTATTAAGAATAGTTGTTGACACTACTGCACGCATGCAGCATAAATAATTCATGGAGAATGGAGAATCACATGAAACGAACAGGATTTATAGGCGGTTCCGACTGCGTTAAAATTATGCAAGGTGATTGGTATCCTTTATGGGAGATCAAGACAGGCAGAACACAGGGCGAAGACTTGTCGGGCAACCTAGCAGTACGGATGGGTAGTTACACTGAGTCATTCAACACCCAGTGGTTTGAGGAAAACATGCCAGCGCGTGATGGCAATGATTATCTGGTACACAGCAATCAATACGAATACGAGCGCACTATAAATAAAGTACCTATGAAAGGTACGATTGATGGCATGTGTCGCAACTCTATTGTTGAGTGCAAGCATACCAATTCATACAATACTATGGATAAGCTGATTGATTATTACATGCCCCAGTTGCAGTGCTACATGGCACTAGCTAAGAAGGATGGCTGTTATCTTTCTGCTTTCTTTGGCAACAACAAATGGGAATGCTCACACGTTGCATGGAGCGAGTCATACTTTAATCTCATGATGACTGCGGTCAAACAGTTCTGGTCTTATGTTGATACGAACACAGAGCCATTAGGTTATGATCAGCCACATGCCATCAAGACAGACAAAATACCTGTTGATGATATGGTTAAGCGTGATGCCAATCATGACAATCAATTCAAGTCTGTTGCTTATGATTACATATGCAATGAGCTGCACGCCAAATCATTTGATACAGCTAAGAAAAGTCTTAAAGAAATGGTGGGCGATAACGAACGTGAAGTATACTGCGATCTATTAACTATACGCAGAGACAAACGCGGATCATTAAGAATTGCAACTAGAAAGGAGAACACAAATGGTTGATAAAAAAGGGCGAGGTCGTCCAACTAAAATGGCTAAACTACAGGAAGCTGCTGCTGTTAAAGCAGGGCTTGAAGCAAAAGCAATGATTAATCAAGGGCATGAGGACGATGTTAATCTACTCTATATAGCCAAGCGCCTTCATAACATAAAAAATATGGACGAAGTAAAAGCATTTTATGAAGAGTGTGTCTACAACATTGGTATCAACACACTTCGTAATGGAAAAACATATGGATAACCTAAACATATGGAACAAGGTAGAAACATCAGACCCTAAGTTCCTTAAACAAGTTAGCTTTGGATCACGTAGCTTTACAGCCATTGATCCTATGTATCAGGTGCGGTGCGCTACAGAACAATTCGGCCCTGTCGGTGAGGGCTGGGGCTGGATTAACAACACACGATTTATCAACCTATCTAACGGAGACACTGCTGTAATTGCAGACGTACAGATATGGCACGGTGAATTAATAAACGCTTTCGGCCCCTTCAGTGGATGCCGTAAGTTCTTTGATGCAACCAAAGGCAGGCTTGCAGAGGATGCACCAAAGATGGCTATCACTGATGGCCTAACCAAAGCCCTATCTCATTTAGGGTTCAACGCCGATGTCTTTCTTGGGAAGATGGATGGCAATAAGTATGCCGCAGATAGCGGAACCAAATCAGCGGGTAGTAGCTGGTAACTAAAGGAGCCAAAAGCATGGCAGAATATGACAACACTAACACAGGCGCAGCATTCAAACCATTTGATACACAGCGCATGATTCTACAAGGCAAGCTAAATATAGATGGCAACGACAAGAAGGTTATCTTAGTTGCCGACCAAACCAAAGCAGGCATGAAGATCGTAGAGGTCTATCAAAAGCTGGGCGTTATGTTTGAAAATGATAAGAAGGGCAATGAAAAAGCTCCTGATTACTCAGGCCCAATAGATAACAGTAAGTTTAAGATTGCTGGATGGAAGAAGGTTAAAGAAACAAGCAGCTATATGTCTATGCAGGTAACAGAAACACAGCAGCAGCAACCAGCAGGCCTTGATAATGTAAAGGTTCCACAGATTGATTTTGATAGTCCATCAACAGTACCTCCATTAGATATAGAAGATAAGATTCCTTTCTAATGGATAACGAACCTCACTTTGATGGAGATGACTATGTGCATGAGCGTGATTTCAACAGGCTCATGCCACAGTTACACAAAGTAAAAGAATACATGGAGGGAAACGATTGGGTTACACTATCTGAATTAAGCAGTGCAACTGGTGCGCCAGAAGCAAGTGCTAGTGCTGCGATCAGAGACCTAAGAAAAAAGAAGTTTGGTTTTCGTACTGTATCAAGGCGATACGATGGCAATGGTTTGTATGCATATAAACTAGAGCCAGAAGATCACAAAGAAGAAGAGCCCATACCTAATGATTGGTGGTCACAGATATAAAGGCAGTGTTGCCACACTAGGGGTTATGTGATAATACGAGTCTATTCACCTTTCTCCCTGTGAAGCACACCTGCCTAACTGGCGGCGTCAGAGTTCTCCATTCTCCTGATGCCGCCTTTTTTATACAATCAATTCAAAGTGCGGTGCATCTATAAATGGTCTGCGTCCCTGTGATCTACGCAAATCTATGTAAGCATTCATTGCTTCCTCAGAAGATTGAGGCCAATCACCAATAGAATTAATGTGCCATGCCGCACCCCATCTAAGCTGTACACCTTCAACCTTCGCGCTTGCCTTCATTGCATCTGCAATCTCATCATACAAATTTAACTCCCATCTACCACCTCCACTATAAGCCATGAGATCAACAGCTAACCCATCAAGATGTTTGCTCTTCATAGTTTGTGACGCACCAGAAGCAACGAGCTTAGTCTGCTCGGCCTTAGTTCTAATGCCGCAAATCACAGAGAAGTCTTGATCTGTAATCTCAATAGCACCACGCACCACACGTTGAAGACGCTCATCCACAGTGCTTAACCTCTGAATGCTTCGCTTACCTAATCTATATTCCATATAAGATTTCCCTATTTCTTTCCAAAGAATTTACTAACAGACCGCATTCCTATACTTGCTGATACGATCCCACCTAACGCAATCTGATACCATTGAGGCATTACTTCCAATGCTTCAAAGCCACGAGCTACAATGTCATTGCCCCAATCACCACAGAATGCCAAGATAAGAGGAATGCTAAAGAGTAAGGTAATCCACTCATCTTTCCATGAGTTTTCTGTGGCTTGCATTGCAGCCAAGTCCCAATCAATCTCACCAGTAAGCTGTTTCTTTTTAATCTCAGCTTCAGTTAGTTTGAGTTGAGTCTTACCATCAATAATACTTGTAGCTAAACCAGTGAGACTACCTATTAGTTGACCTATCATTTCTCATGCGAAAGCCATACGGCAAACGCTCCTGTCATTGCACCTGTAACTACAGAAATTAAACCAGCTTGTTGTGAAGATAGATCAGGCATTGAAAGCGCCCACTCAATGCAACGAATATACATGACAGTCATTACTAACATCATGCAACGCGGCAGTATTTTATACTCTAGCACTTTCTTAAAATCCATCTGACAATCCTTTCAAGATGTCTTTAAGGCTAACCTTAGCCTTAGAGTTCGGTTGATAAAGGCATTCAAATTGTTTAGGACATTCACGAAAACTAATAGTTGGGTAATGATAACCAAGCGTTCCATTCTTACCAGAGTATAAGCATAGAATCTCGTCATTATTTTTTACATACTTCCATAAATGGCATGTAACATACTCAGGGTTAAGCAAAGAACTTGCTAAAACAAGGGGGATTAAAGTGTTCATATAACTAAAGCCACCATATAAAGACCGCCGCCTAAGATACCTATGATTAAGATAGACAAGCCAAGTATAGCCATGTTGTTAGCTATCTGTCTCTTAGATTCCATCGCAGCATAGACTTCTTTCTCTCTGTCCTTGCGTATTTGTCTACGCATATCAAGCATCTCATCGTAAGTACCGAAACCAAATCGCATGTCTAACATGAATTTAATTTCTTTTTCTTTTTCTACTAAGGTTTTTTTTCTTACAACTATATCCATAGCTTCTTGCTCTATGGATTCAGCGCCTTGAGATAACTTATCTAAGAATGTTGGGTTCTTACGCTGTGATTCAGCCCTAGTTATATCTGCAACAGCACCATACCAAGCACCAAGCTGACCTGATATATCTTGTATTTCCCTGCCTGCACCAACAAGCATCTTGACCCCTTTGAAGGCTGCATTAGCCGCAGCAAAAGCTGTAATAGGGTCAATCATTTAGCTATCTCTGTGCGTGATTGTTGGCAACCACATTTAACGCCTCCTTAATAGCGGTGACATTAGCATCTATACGAGCAATCATTACGTCATTCTCATGTACTTCACTAGATAATCTAGCACTACTAGATTGAATTTTAGATATGCTAGACCTGTTGTACTCAATGTCAGACACCATGCCTGAAACAGCCCAAACAATAGCAGCACCTTGAGCTAACAAAGCACCCACTATTGTTACTACTGTCCAGTTAAACTCCATGTGTGATTATCCTATAAAGTTTGTAGCAGCCGTGACAGCATTATCAACAGGTGTCATGTTTTCACTACCCCAATCATCTAATGTTTTCATGTGTACAATGTAACTCATACTACGTGCTACACGTGCTTTCTTTTCAGCAGTAGTCATGTCATTGCAGAACTCATTGCTGTCATCAATTACGTTGGTGATTACGCTTACACTGCTCAACATTGCTGAGTAGTCCTGTGCTATCTGTGCTGTTTCTCTTGCCATTGTGTTTATCCTTCTAAGACCGCTATACGGGCCGCTAAGGCTTCAATTAAAGCGTTCTGTTCTTGCATCGCTTTGACTAAGATTGGCACAAACTTGCTGTACTGTAGACCCATCTGCTTGCCATCACTTGATGTAGATACCATAAGGTTTTTCTTAGCAGCAGTTGTGTATCCAGCAGCTTCTTCAAGAGCTTGGACTTCTTGAGCCTTAAAGCCAATGTCTAGCCAGTCTTCTTTGTGTGTTCCGTCAGGTGTCTGTGCATTAAGATCATAATCATCCGCATACTTGTCACCATACTTAGAACGCTTATCCCACCTGTAAGTTACAGGAGCTAGTGCCTTAACAAAGTCTAAACCTAAGTCTAGTGCAGTAAAGTCTGTTTTATCACGTTGATCTGATGCTGCCGTTATATCTACTTGAGCGTTTATAGAGCTTAGATTTTCATCACCTATAAATGCGTCGTTGCTACCTGTAGTTTGATTACCACCGGGACTTCCAGTAACACCTGCATCGTGACCCAGAAACAAATTGTTACTGCCAGAGGTTAAAGAACCACCTGCAATCAGCCCTACAGCCGTATTATCTCCACCTGTGCAAGCGACTAAAGCAAATGCACCTATAGCAGTATTAGTATCAGCAGCGTTAGCACTGAGAGCTAAATAACCAACGGCTGTATTTTGTGAACCATCATCAGTACCATCTCCTGCTAGTGCACCGACAAATGTGTTCTGTACGCCACTTGAGACTGCTATACCTGCCTGATATCCTGCTGCTGTATTGAAACTATCTGTAGCTGAAGTAAAGTTTTGATTGCCTAAAGCAAAATAACCAAGGGCAGTTGATTTGCTACCACCGATATCTAATGTTAATGCATGCGCTCCTAATGCTACGTTAAAGTCTGCGTCTCTTAATGCATCGCCACATAAAGCACCCACGAAAGTATTGTTTATGCCCGAGGTGATGTCATTACCTGCAAAAGTACCAACGGCTGTGTTCTTACAATCTATAGCTGAAGTAAAGTTTTGATTTGCTAAAGCTTCGTGACCAACTGCAACACTTTGGCTTCCTTTTGTATCTGTAGTTAAAGCACCCATACCTACTGCTACGTTAAATGCCCCTGTATTAAGAGCATCACCTGCTAGTCCACCGATTAGGGTGTTTTTTATTGCCGTTGTGACTGCAATTCCAGCTT
>Ga0209816_1002431_pt1 | contig 13233 bp, 12 predicted proteins | sample CoawatmetaG01DNA_FD_187509 | JGI IMG/M metagenome (GOLD analysis project Ga0209816, IMG submission 187509) | Marine microbial communities from the West Antarctic Peninsula - Coastal water metaG017-DNA (SPAdes) (version 2) | ecosystem: Environmental > Aquatic > Marine > Coastal ... | reverse complement strand
ATATAAATCAATGGGTTATGGCCACTCTACTATTCCCACTCAATAGTAGCAGTATTTGAAACCCTTATATAGCAAGGGATACAGGGGTATTTTTTTAACTGTGTCAAATGTGTGTCACTACGACTATATAGATTACCGATCCTACTTCTATTGACCTACTTTACCACCTATAACGACACACTGTGTCTCAATAAAACCACCCTATTTACAGTTCTACACTCGATCTAAGACGACTTCAGAACCACTCTCAAGAAATGGAGAGAGAGGGAGGAACACTCTGCAATATACCTCACATGCTAGGAGGAAACTGGTAGAATATCGATCGGTGCAAAATCTATTTTAACTTACCACTAGATTGAAACGATCTGAATCTGATTTGATATGTCAACTCGTCTTCCTGATGGAAGTCTATGGTTATACCCCAAGGCAAACGTTAACTCTTTATTCGATCTTGACATAATAATGGAGAATTTTATGAAACTATATCTAATCTATATTGCCATGGCACTCAGTCTATCTGCCTGTAGTGATGCCCCCGAAGGTTCGAATGCTGCTGCCCCATTGGCTCTCAAGTCTGGTGTCATCAAAGAAAACATGGATCAGTCGATCAAACCAGGTGACGACTTTTTTAATTATGTGAATGGCACATGGTTGGATAAAACCGAAATCCCGGCGGACAAGTCTAGTTACGGTGGATTCACAGTGCTGCATGACGAAGCTCAAGACAATGTTATGGCCATTATTACATCCACATCAGAAGGTAGTTTTGCCAAAGGTACCGACGAACAAAAAGTAGGAGATCTATATCGATCCTATATGGATATGGAAACTCGCAATAAACTTGGTATTCAACCAATCGAACCTGAGTTGGCGAAAATTGACTCCATCCAAACCTATGACGATTTGGCTGTGTATTTAGCCCATTCCAACAAATATAACTATGGATCTCCGTTTAGTGTTGGTCAATATGTGGACTTTAAAAACCCATCTAAGTATATGATCCTGACCTGGCAAGGCGGACTCGGATTACCTGATCGTGAGTACTATTTTAATGAGGACGAATCTAACCAAAAAATTCGTGCTGGATATGTTAAGCATATTGCCAAAATGTTTACGCTGGCTGGACTAGCAAATGGAGAATCCAACGCAGATATTATTATGGCAATAGAAACCCGACTTGCTGGCGAGCATATGAAAAAGGAACAAACCAGAGACATGGTCGCACTGTACAACCGGGTCGAGCAATCTGACCTTGCGAGTTTGATGCCAAAGTTTAACTGGACTGCATTTTTGCAAGAGGCCCAACTAGGTGACGTGGATGCTCTGGTTATTACCCAGATAGATTACATGAGTGCACTCGATGAGATTATTAGTTCTACCACTATTGCAGACTGGAAGACCTTCCTCAACTGGGGACTAATCAACAGCACCGCAGGTCAGCTCAATGCCGAACTGGATCAAGCTAATTTCGAATTTTACGGCAAGCAGCTCAGAGGAGTTGAAGAGCAATTACCTGAGTGGCGCAGAGCGGTAAACCTACTCAATGGCAATGTTGGCGAAATCATTGGTAAGGTGTATGTGAAACGCCACTTCCCCTCCGAAGCCAAAGATCGCATGTTGGTGATGGTCGACAATCTACTCAAGGCCTATGAGGTCAGTATTAAAGAGTTAGATTGGATGACAGAATCAACCAAGATACAAGCCCTGGACAAACTCTCCAAATTTACTCCGAAAATTGGTTACCCTGATCAGTGGAAAGATTACTCTCTACTGACCGTGGATAGCACCGATCTGTTCGGTAATATGCAGCGTTCTGCAGAGGTTCAGTATCAAGAAATGCTGGTTAAGCAGAAGGGCCCCGTGCAAAAGCATGAATGGGCTATGAACCCACAAACTGTTAACGCCTATTACAATCCACCAATGAATGAGATTGTGTTTCCAGCTGCCATACTGCAGCCACCTTTCTTTAACATGGAAGCGGAAGACGCCGTTAACTACGGTGCTATAGGTGCTGTTATTGGTCATGAAATCGGTCATGGATTTGATGATTCCGGTAGTACTTTTGATGGAGATGGTGTGCTGAGGGACTGGTGGACAGATGCAGACAAGACTGAGTTTAATCTGCGCACGGGTAAATTAGTAGACCAGTTCGACTCTTACGAGGCCCTTGAAGGACTTAATGTGAATGGTGAGTTCACTCTGGGTGAAAATATAGGTGACTTAGGAGGTATTAGCATCGCACTAAAAGCCTATCACGCATCCCTAAATGGCCAAGAGGAGCCAGTTATCGATGGTTTTACCGCAAATCAGCGTGTGTTTATTGGATTTGGCCAGGTATGGGCAAACAAGTATCGGGATGAATCTCTACGTAATATGATTGGCACCGATCCTCATTCTCCAAGCATATTTAGAGCCAACGGTTCTGTTCGCAATGTGCCTGAGTTTTATGAATCTTTTGATGTACAAGAAGGTGATGCACTGTATCTAGCACCAGAAGCACGGGTTAAAATCTGGTAGTCCTGTAGTTTGATGCAAAAAATCCCTCACAGGACACCGTGGGGGATTTTTTTGGGCAGATGAACTTAAACCGAACTCATGAAAATTCTCGTTTCACTGTTAAGTATCCCGTCAGTAACGATAACCTCTAACATATCGATTGGTAGGATTTTCCCATTTCTTTTTACCAATACCTCCTAGCATGTCAATAGCATGACGTAATCTCGATCGTATGTATGAACTAGAACAGAATAATCCTCAGTTATCGCAGAAGAAATACTCGATGAGTATCTAAGATAAGTCACACTATGAATTGCGACTCCCTGTGTCACATTCATTTACAATAAAATTGGATTTAGGGACGATTTACTCCCAAATAAAAAGGGAGTTAGGACGAACCTCTCCCCCTAAATTACCCTATCGTACACTAGACCAGACTCTTAAGTTTTACCTTGATTTTATGGCCAACCAACTTAAAGTCTTCACCGACACAATAAAGTGAAGGCACCATCAATAAGGTTACAAACAGAGCAAAAAGTACACCAAACGCCAATGCTAAGACTGCTGGTTTTAAAAACTGAGCGTCAGTGGATCGTTCGGCCATAATCGGCATTAAACCAATAAAGGTAGTCACGGAAGTTAATAAAATAGGTCGAAACCTAGACACTGCAGATTCGACGACAGACTCGAAGGCTGACTTACCTTGGTCTCGCAATTTGATGATGTAGTCAACCAATACCAAATTATCGTTAACTACAACTCCCGCGGCTGCACCAATACCAAAATAAGAAAATATAGACATAGATACACCAAATAGAAGATGCCCGTAGATAGCACCCATAAAAGCAAAGGGGATAGCTATAACAATCAGAATTGGTAAGAAGTACGACCTAAACCCAATGGCAATGAGTGCATACATAATGAAAAAAGCGGTCAGATAAAGCGATCCGATCTCACTAAAAAATCGTTCCTCGTCCTCTTGTCGACCACTATTGCCGACAACAAGTCCGGGATATCGTTTTTTAAATCCCTCCAAAAAGTTATCACTCACATCCCTCTCAATGTCATTAGCCAGATCATCGTCAACCTGCGCAGAGACCCTTACCATGCGCTCCCCGTCTCGACGTTGAATCCTTTGTACTCCACTGGCCAATTCAATATCGACTACTGATAAAAGAGGAAATTCACGACCATCATCTGATCTAACCATAAAGTTATTCAAGCTTTCCAAATTTTGACGTTGATCTTTTGGGTACTTCACCATGACTTTAACGTCACCATTTTCACGAGGCAGACGCTGTATCTCCTCACCATAGTATGCTTGGCGTATCTGTTGTGATACTTGAGTCAAAGTAACACCGAGATTTTCAGCTCCAGGCAAAAGATCAATGTGTAACTCGTCAGTCTCACCACGCAAATTGTCTCGAACAAAAACCGTGCCATCATAGCTATACAGGTGCATCTGCAGCTCTTTACTTGCTTGTCGGAGTACATCCATATCACGATGACGCAGTAAATAACTGATCTGAGGACCTTGATCATTCAAGGTATATTGGACTGTGATGTTTTGCGCATCTGGAATGTCCCCCACCAAATTACGCAACCGAATTGCCGTTTGCTTGGCTGAAAGATATCGTCTTTCCGGTGGAGCCAACTTCACAATGGCAATGACGCTATCTCGACGAGAACGGGTATACCAACCTTCCACCAAATCCCCAGAATCGTCCTCCGCCTGAGCTTCATTTTCGACTTGAGTGATGAGTTCCCGTTCAGCCATCTGAAGTTGCTCCAAGACCTCTAGTGCGCGCGCATACGGTGTCCCTTCGGGCAACTCAACGTTGATAAAGATCTCTTCACTCTCCACTTCTGGACTGAAGCTAAACTTGACCCAACCGCTGCTGAAAAAACCAACACTGATAATAAATGCGGAAATAAACACAGCAACCGTAATATATCGATAGGCGATGGCAGTTTTGATCAATCCACGGTAGGTTATGTTCGCAAAACTAATGATGCTTTTTTCAATACGTTTTTGCAGACTCGCTAATCGACCTAAATTTTCACGATGCCGAAGTTTCCTTAAATGGGATGGCAAAATAAGAAAGGCTTCGAGTAAAGAAATACTAAGAGCGAGGGTAATGACAATGGACAACTGCCGAGTTACCTGGGCATCGGGTCCTGAAATAAAGAACCAAGGAGCAAAGGCAATGATCGTCGTGAGCACTGACAAAAATACAGGTTTACTGACTAATAAGGCTCCCTCTACAGCACCTTCGACCCCACCCCCCATTGTATTCGTCTGATTGTGGATGCTCTCTCCCACTACAATGGCGTCATCTACGACTATGCCAAGCACCAACAAGAATGCAAAGGTTGATAAAACATTCAGAGAGACGTCAAAGGTCGGTAGTAGTGCAAATGTACCCATGAAGGCAACGCTAATCCCCACCGTTACCCACAATGCAACCTGAGGTCTAAGTGACAAAATTAAAACCAAAAATACTAATATAAGACCCGCAATCGCAGCACTACTAATTGTCGCCATTCTCGATTTGTAGACGTCCGCCGTGTCATTCCACATCATAAGACTAACCCCTGCGGGCATACTCTCTTGGCGCTTTTCCATCCAGGCTCGCACCGAGTCAGAGGACTTAACAACCTGCATATTGTCGGTAGACATTATTTGTAACAACACAGAAGGTTCTCCATTGACAGTGGCGAGAATTTCTTCATCTTCATATCCATCAACCACTCGAGCAACGTCCCCCACGGTGACCCTACCTCCGTTGCTATTTTGACGAATCACAATAGCCTTAAAGTCGGGTTCACTATCAGCTAGGTTTCTCGCCCTCAACAGAACATCACCTGTTTCAGTTCTAATTCGACCAGATGATAAGTTAACAGAACTATTGCGAATGGCAGCTGCTACTTCCGAAAAGTTCGTACCGTAACGACGCATGGACTCTTCTGATAATTCTATAGACACTTCTTCTCTACGAACACCAAATAGGTTAACAATAGACACAAATGGTAAGGCACCAATTTCGTCCCGCAAAGTTTCGGATAAACGATTTAATGTTCGCTCGTCAAGATCACCATGCACCGCGACTCGAATCATCTCCTGTCGGTATATCTGGCGTACGACACTAGGATTTTCAATATCCCGAGGCATCGCATTTACCGAATCGACGGCGTTTTTAATTTCATTGATGAATGTTTCTATATCTACATTGGAGTGGCTTAACACATCTAACTGAGCAATCCCTTCCTGAGCGGTTGAATAGACACGTGCAATGGTGTCGATATTTTTTAGTGCACCTTCAATACGGAAGAGAATTTGTTCCTCGACTTCCTGAGGTGCAGCCCCAGGCCAAACCACCTGAATCTTGACACTATTATCTTTAAACGATGGAAAGACTTCTCTCTCCATCGCGGTAAAACCAAGAAATCCAGAAAGTAAAATGCCGACCATAAGCAGATTTGCCGCAACAGGATTATTCGCCCACCATCCAATAATCTTCCTCATATCTTAGGACTCTGCCGATTGATCATCAGAACTAACCAAGTTACGGTGTGCGATCGAAAACTGCATACCCTCGATAGGGTTGGGAATAGACGATGTGATGACCTGATCACCAATATCCAGACCTACACTCACCACCGATTCTGTCTCAGAACTATAGGTCACATCAACACTTCTTATCTCTAGTTTTCCATCATTATTAACCACGTAGACCTTGTCTCCTGCTCGAAGTGCTTCTCTAGGAATAATGTAGGCATTTTCCAGAGTACGTCCAACAATTTCTACCGTTACGAATAGGCCAACTGCGAGAGGCATACCGGTTTCAGATGCACCTTCAGCATAAGGATTCTTCACTTCTGCTGTACCAAAAAGCATCCGAGTGGAAGGGTCAATAGAGGCATCTAATCGATTCAGTTGCCCCGTCCATAGATGTTCACGTCCAGCTACTTTTGCAGAAATTTTGACCGGCACCCTATTGTAATTTGTAGAGACAAAACCTATCGGTAATCCAAGGGTTGCCAGTTGTGAATCATTCAATGGTAATCGTATCTCGACGCTATCATTACCAAATGCTCGACCAATTCGTGTGCCGGGACTAATATACTGACCCACGGCAACCGAAGTACTAATAACTCGACCATCAAATGGTAAACTAATTTGGGTCCGACTAAGATTGACCTTCGATTGATCCAAGTCAGATTGAGCAGATTTTAACTTAGCATTGGCTTCAGCCAGTTGGGGTATTTTCAAAGCTAAATCAGAGGATTTCCCCTCATTACGCAACTGATACTGAGCAACCTCAGCATCGGCTTTAGCTTGCTGAACTCTGACCTCAGCCTCGGCAACACGGGCCTTACTTTGATTAACAGCAAACACATAATCTATCGATTCAATAGAAACCAATGGCACACCTGGTTTGATAATTCCACCTTCAACAAACTCGGTTGAAACTTCAATCACTCTACCTGCCACCTGAGAGACAATGTCGATCTGAGTTTTTGCTCTGACCTCTCCCTGAGTAATGACCTTCAAATCTATATTGGATGCTTTAACCACTTCCACAAAAACGGTCATTGCCCTTCGATCTTCTTTCTTTTTATCCGGTTCTGGTTTCATCGAGTTCAGTAGTGAGTATCCACCCAAACCAAAAGCAATAACAACAAGGGGTACTAAAATGTTAATGACTGTCTTGTTCATGGAGAATCCTAGGTTTTGAAGTTTTTGAAGTTTTTGAAGTTTTTGATGTAATATTAGAGTGGTCTCTACATGCACATAATAATAACAGTTACTTTCTCTCTATTAGGACGATTCAAAATATGAATTTGGATTCAAACATTTGACTAGTTTAAATGCGTTTCCATTAGAAGTAGAGAAGGCAAGAAATATATCACCTGAACCATTACGACCACCCGTAATACCTATGATCTATTGATATCAATCACTATAAGATATTCAGATTATGAAGATTCCCGTATCTAAAGTGACAACCCATCCTCTAAACGAGACGATCTATGATCTGTCCAATATTGATGATCTAGTGACAAGCATCACAAGAGTTGGTCTCCTCAGTCCTGCTGTTGTCAATCAAAGATACCAGTTGATCTCAGGACACAGAAGAATCGAGGCAGTAAGACGATTAGAGTGGGATGAAATTGAAGTTGAGATCGTTGAGACGGAATCTGAGGACGAAGAAAAGTCCCTGTTGATTCATTACAACAAACAAAGGGTAAAGACCTGTCGTGAGGTCTTGAACGAGGCAGGTATCCTGAAACCGATCTATGAGGTAGGGCAAGGTAAGAGATCAGACCTAACTTCTGTTCCACAGAACAAAGGTTCCAAGGGACGAGACGCATTAGCGGAATCAGTGGGTTTATCTTCAAGTCAGTTGGGAAAGTTATTGTTCATCGAGAAGGAGAATCCTGACTACATCAGATTCATTGACGAGGGAAAACTCACAGTATCCCAGTCATATATCCATCTATCTAGATTAAAGAATGAGAAGTCGATTGAGAAGACTCATCAATCTATATCAACTAAGGAGGGGACCCCTGACTTCACATTCCACAATAAGAGTAGTGATTCAATGACGGAGGTCGGATCAAAGACCGTTGATCTGATATTCACATCACCCCCTTATTGGAATAAACGAGTCTATGGTGATGTCTGTCTAGGTAATGAGAAACATCCCGATCAGTATGTGACGAACTTGGTTAACCATTTGCGAGACTGTTCTCGAGTCATAAAGGAAACTGGGTCGTTCTTTCTTAACCTGGGGGACACATACAGAGACGGTAACTTAATGAACATCCCACACAAGGTGATCATTGAACTACAGCATGCTGGTTGGATTCTTAGAAACACCATTATATGGAATAAGACAAATCCTAAACCGCATTCTAGCCGATCATCACTGAGTCCGACCTATGAATTCATCTTTCATCTGGTGAGGTCCAAAGGATATAAGTATCGACGAACTCTTGTTCCTAGTAAATATGACACTCGGTTTCACTTCCCTCGTCACCGTGATGTAGATGGATCAACAGTTGAAAATGTCTTTCCAATGATGCCAAGTGACGGCAAGAACCTGGGGGACTTTTGGGACGAATCTATTGTCCAGTCTGCGGTTGCGAAGAATCTTCCTAACTCGAACGGTGTTGAACATCCTGCACCATTTCCTGAACAGATAGTGACATTACCCGTCTTACAGACAACGGATGAAGGTGATCTGATCCTTGATCCATTTATGGGGACAGGAACTACGGGAAAGGTTGCGACAAGATTGGGTCGTAGATTTGTCGGATACGATATCAGTGATTATTTGGTTGAGTGATTAATCATCTAAACAACCCATTAACACCGACTTAAACCTCGATCTAAGTCGACTTCAGAACAACTCCCACACCCTTTTCAACTAAATAAACTTGCTAACCAATCAAATGTTAAAACTGTTGTGAAAACCTTTAATCCTACTAACCCTAAAAATAGAAATATAAAAATAACTTTGACTTTTCTGCTTTGAATATTTTTCCAAAGTAATAATTTATCTTTAACTTCCTTTTTTACTTCATCTATAGATTCTTTCATGAAAACCTCTTTTTATTGACTACTAATGAAATGCAATAGTAGTCATATCTGAAATTCTTGTGCCCAAAGGGATACAGAGGTATAAAACCACCCCGTTTACAGTTCTAAGACGACTTCAGAGCAACTCCCGTCGATGTATCAACCTCGCAGAAAGACTCTTAGAACTCTCCTCTGCAGGCACTCTCTAAATGATTTATTGCTTGTTTCTTGTACCTTCCAACCATTGATTGAACCTTTCTCTTCTCCTCTTGGTTTTGCCAGACCTTATCGTCATATTCACCACGAGTGTTATCAATCAAATCAATCTTATATCCAGTTCTGCTCTCTTCATCTCGAACTCTTGTTCTCGTCATTCCCCACTTCATATTACCCTTTGTATCTAAGTCTTCCATCGCATATGTAAATGAAGTCACTGGGTATCTTCTTCTAGTCTCTTCTTTCTGAACATGAATTGCTATATCCCAGTTAGAACCACGATGAAGATTTTCATACACGAGTAATGCATATCTAATGCCATCTGCTTTTGGGTTTCCCTTCACTGGATACTTACAAGAATCTATCTCTTCATCAATTCCAAAACAGTCTTTCCAGTGTTCATTCCACCAGGCATCAAACTTCATGTTCATCACTGCATCCTTTCCACCCCAATCAGAATACTTATCCCACTGAACTGTGTGGTCTGAACTCTCTTCTGCGTGTCGTAGGAACTTAAACCAATAGAGATAAATCCTCTTACGACACTGTATCCAAGTGTTATCTCGGTATTTCACATACTTAGATGATGGAGTAAATCTCTTCGGTTTAGTCATCTTCATAGTCTACTACTTCACTCTATTGTTCGCAGATTTTAGTTCAGACATTCATATAATTTATGTATGGATTGGGGAAATACTTTCCCCAACAAACTAAGAGAGAAAATTATGAAAAACTATATTAAAACGACAAAAAGAACACTGGGAACTATTGGAGTTGATTCGGGAACGATGATGTTCTGTGACCCATGTTATGTAATAAGAGAGTTGAATAACCTTGAAGAAGAGTATTGCAACTCTGACTCACCACTTGATTGGGAAGAGTTCAGTGCGACAAGACTTTCTGCTCTTTATGAGGGTAATGGTTCAGTTGTAAGTCTTAATGATTATAACTTTGCAGATGGAGCAGTCATGCACACTGGTTTCGGTGATGGTTGTTATGAAGTTGAAATTGAAGAAGGTGACTTTGGTAAATTTGGAAAAAGAGTTGTCTCTGCAAAGATAACTTTCATACAACCAAAAGACCTCGTCAGACACGACAAGGTAATCAACAAAGAAGACAACAAATATAAAGACAGAGAAGACTGTTCAGATTTGCAAATAGACCTTCAAATACCATATGTGAAATATGGGAATGTAGAAGGCATTTCAAGGGAGTGTGCATAATGAAGAAGACATACAGAGTTCCAGTCCTAGGGTTCATCAATACAGAGATAGATGTTCAAGCAAACTCTATAGAGGAAGCAATCAAACTTACTTACTTACAAAGAAATGAATGAAGACACCTCAAGGTTTCAACTCAATTTCTACTACGACACTATTGAAGATGATGTTGAAGAGGTTGATGTTGAAGCAGAGAGAGAAGAATACGAATCAAGGTTGAAAGATTACAGAAAAGCACTTAAAGAAATAGAGGTTGCGAAAGCACTTAGAGAAATACAGGAGTGTGCTTAATGAGAGGTTCTAAAGTCTCTTGAAAATCAAAAATAAGAATGCAGTAAGAATGGGGGTTTCAGAGACATGAAATTCCCCTCTTTCACTGGTTCTAAACCACTTACTTTAGAACCTTAATAACTGCAGTTTATTGTTTGCAGAATTAGTAGTTCTTAGACAATACAAAACCCTATATACCTATAGAGAAATAAAAAAGTCATACACACATGGTCGTGCATGAGAAGTAAGGGAAGTCATTGAGTTATCCAAACCTTCAATCTAAACATAAGAACGATACGACCGATGCCAGGAGTCCTCTAGTGCATCTATGCGAACAAAGGACATGATGATGCTCTGTGAAGAACCACAACATCAGTCTCCGACTGTAAATGAAACTGCTTAAGGAGATGCCATTGGGTTTAGTAGGTAAAGGGAGATAGACCAATCACCCCTTCCCCTTTAACGGGGTTCTACTGTTTCATGTGTCTGAAAACTTCAAGTTCAGAATGATACATTTCATCTTGATAGGTGAAGTGTGTCTGCTTCTTAAGTTCAGATAACACATTAATTAATACAAACATTAAACCTCAGAACCGAAGGTTCTGTTGCAACCAAAGGTTGCAAGGATTCAATAACAATGACATTACAGAAGAACAACAGAGTCAAAGAATATGTTCTTGAACTAGAACACATCAAATACACCTATCTTGATAAGAAGATTGGACTAGACCCACAACAAAGAAAGTTTTGGATTAAGAGAACCTCACTTATCAATAAGCAAATTGAGGATTACCTAAATACCTATGATGAAAACATTTACTGAATCACAAAATATACTACTCAAGAGACAACTCTTAATACCCACTCTCCTCAGACACTCCGATAGTCAGAATAACCTATTGATTGATGCCCTTAAGAAGTGCGATGAGTACAACGAGTATCTTACTGGGGGTGACCTTCAATCTGCACTGGAACATCTTCCTTATGCTGCTCAGAGTCTTATTCGTTACGCAGAAGAGACTGCCCTTAGGAAAGACGAGAGACAGATTAAATATGGATTGGAATTAAGGAAGAAGGATGCACAAATAAATGCCATAAAGTCTTTCAATGATTTTCAAAAGAAGATTCAACCTACCAGTAAAAACAAACCCACTGATAAGTTGAGTGATGCTGAGAAGAAGATAATAAAGTCACTTTCTAAATAATTCACAGGAGATTAATAAAACAATGAAACGATATTCAGATAACCCCTTACAAGTGAGATTGCACCTTACACAGGAACATAAATTAAACGAGATGATTAAAAATGAGACCTACTGCAGGAGTCGTGGAATATATTCCAAGTCAGACTTAATTAGGAACTCAATTAATAATGAACTCCGTCACTATGAACACACTACACTCGGAACTGCCTAGGTTCAGGACTGTGGAGAGACCCTAACCCCCTTTTTATTTGGGAGTAAATCGTCCCTGTGTCGATTTACCAAACATGCTTCTTATCGCCATATCGGACAATCCATCCTGTAATATATGCTGCTAGAAACATAATTGCTGCCGCTGATGAATCTTGAAAAAAAATCCAATAGACAATGCCAGCAAGTATCATAACTAATTCGCACCAAACAACAGTGCGCTTTTTATAAATGCCGAACATATTAGCTCTGAACCACCAAGGTAAAACTTTCCAATTTTCCGATTCTTTATCTATCACAGTAATTTCCTCTGTTAATTTTGAAATGTCTACTTCAAATACAGAGGCAAGGCTTTGCACTGTTTCGAGACTAGCTTTTCCCCCACTCTCAACACGCTGAATAGTCCTCACATTTAATCCACAACATTCAGCTAATTGTTCCTGAGTCCAGCCATTTTTATCTCTTAATCTTTTAACAATCATATTCTTTCCTTATGCCTCTGAAAGGAAACTATTGCAGATTTATAGTACTGTCGTCTACGACTTTACCCCGACAATTGGTCGACAGTAGAGGGTCAGGTTGTTTAGCGAATAACATAGTTACTCCTCTAACAGATATTTAATATCATCATCAATTGACCCAGTGAGAGAGTCCCTCATCATCTTGGTTTGCATCTGACCATAGTGTTCTTCTAGGTACTTGAGACCTGTTCCTAGGTTGTCACACAAAGCACGACTACTAACTCCTGCATATAATCTCCAAGTTGCATAAGTGTGTCTGAGATTGTAATAAGTAATCTCTTTCACCCCCATATCCAAACCAGTGTTCTTTAACATGAACTTCCATGCACGATAGTAGTAATCTCTAGACAGTTCATTACCACTGTTGTTATCCACAAATACGAAATCATTTGGTTTGGTGTAATTAGAGTAAGACTTGATTCTCTCCAAGACATCCCCCCTCATCCCTTGAACTACTCGTGCTTTTCTATTCTTAGTCATCTCTGCAGAGAGACTTATTTCACTTAGTTTCT
>Ga0209816_1002424_pt1 | contig 13255 bp, 10 predicted proteins | sample CoawatmetaG01DNA_FD_187509 | JGI IMG/M metagenome (GOLD analysis project Ga0209816, IMG submission 187509) | Marine microbial communities from the West Antarctic Peninsula - Coastal water metaG017-DNA (SPAdes) (version 2) | ecosystem: Environmental > Aquatic > Marine > Coastal ... | reverse complement strand
CATCATTTATTAATACTTCATGGAAGATACATATGCAAAGCATCAAGCCCAGACTGTTTTAAATGTGTAATTAACAAGCTTTGTGAGTTCAAGGGAAAAACAACCGGATTCTAAAAAATACTTTGAGCTCTTTCGTCTAGAGCTTTCATAATGCGTAATCGCTCGTCTTCACTCATATCCCCCCACCCTGTTATCTCGGAGAATGTTCTAAAACACCCCCTACAAAAATCATCTTCGTTATACTGACAAACTCCGATACATGGCGTTGATATATTTACTTGATTACTCATTATTTAATCGCGCCGTGACAATGTTTATATTTTTTTTGACTTCCACATGTGCATAATTCGTTTCGTCCTACTTTTTTAACTTGAGTCTTCTCTGAACTTTTTTCTTGAACCTCAGCATCCTTAATTCTTTGATTATTTTTCTCATCTAAATTTGATGCCTCACTTTCATCTTTTATCTGAACCAACATGAGCACTCTCGTTGTTTCATACTTAATGGTATCAAGTAACCTCTCAAATAAACCAAATGCCTCTTTTTTAAATTCTTGCTTAGGGTCTTTTTGGCCATATGCCCTTAAGCCTATTCCTTGCCTTAATTGGTCTAATGAAGACAAATGAGACCTCCAATGATGATCAATAATTTGAAGCATCACAGATCTTTCAAAGTGATGAAGCGCTTCAGATCCAGCTAACTTCTCTTTAGTAAGATAGCTTTTATTGGCCATTTCCTTAACTCTATTTGCTATCCCTTCTATTGCAATATCTGGTTCTTTTTTCAACCAGTTTTTTACGCTAATTTTTATGGCATAGTCAGCAAGCAATTTTTTTTCTAAAGCTACAACATCCCATTGCTCTTCAACGCTATCCGGTGGCATAAAGCTATAAACAGTTTCAAGAATTACGTCTTCTCTAATTCGGTCGACTGTCTCTTTTACATCCGGACTATCAAGAATATCATTTCGCTGCTCATAAATTACTTTTCGTTGATTACTAGGAACATCATCAAACTCAAGGAGTTGCTTCCTTGTATCAAAATTTCTGGCTTCTACTTTTCTTTGAGCACCTTCGATAGATCTATTAACCCACTTATGCTCAATTGCCTCGCCTTCAGGTAAACTTAGTTTCTCCATAATTGATGCGACTCTTTCTGAAGCAAAAATTCTCAATAATGAATCCTCTAGCGATAAATAAAATGCACTAGAGCCTTGGTCACCTTGTCTTCCAGATCTACCTCTTAACTGATTATCTATTCTGCGAGACTCATGTCTTTCTGTTCCAATAATATGTAGGCCACCGGCGTCTAATACTTTTTGATGACTATCTTTCCATTTGAGCTGAAGTTGATCAATCTTTTTCTTTTTTTGGTCATTACTAATACTTGAGTTAGCTTTGATAGCATTTATTTCAGGCTGTATATTTCCTCCTAATACAATATCTGTTCCGCGCCCTGCCATATTTGTAGCAATGGTTACCATTCCTGGCTGACCTGCTTGAGTAATAATATGCGCTTCTTTTTCATGCTGCTTTGCGTTTAGAACCTGATGGTGGAGTTTTTCTTTATTGAGAAGCTTTGAAACTAGCTCTGAGTTTTCAATAGAGGTAGTGCCAACTAAAACAGGCTGGCCTCTTTTACAGCAATCTCTAATATCATCAGCTACAGCTTTATATCTTTCATCAGAAGTACGATAAATTTTATCCATTTTATCAATTCGGATTGTAGGACGATGAGGCGGAATAATGATGGTCTCAAGCCCATAAATTGAATTGAATTCAAACGCCTCGGTATCTGCAGTTCCAGTCATACCCGAAAGTTTTGCGAACATTCTAAAATAATTTTGAAAAGTGATACCAGCTAAAGTTTGATTTTCTTTTTGTATTGTAACTTGCTCTTTTGCTTCAACAGCTTGATGAAGTCCATCGCCCCACCTTCTTCCAGCCATCATTCTTCCTGTAAATTCATCAACAATAATGACAGTATCATCCTTGACGACATAATCCTTATCTTTAATAAATAAATAATGCGCTCTTAGTGATGAATTAATGTGATGCAACAAACTAATGTTCTCCGCATCATAAAGGTTTGAATTTTTGTCTAAGATACCCGACTTAATAAGAATTTTTTCAGCATTTTCATGCCCTTTCTCAGACAAAATAACCTGGTTTCCTTTTTCATCTATCCAGAAGTCACCTTCGGTATCTTCTTTTTCTTGTCTAGTGAGCGAGGGTATAATTTTATTAATTTTTTGATATAAATTAATATCGTCTTCAGCCTGCCCAGAAATTATCAAAGGCGTTCTGGCTTCATCAATTAATATTGAATCAACTTCATCAACAACTGCATAATTTAAATCTCTCTGAACTCGTTGGTCTGCAGAATAAACCATATTATCTCTAAGATAATCAAAACCAAATTCATTGTTAGTCCCGTATGTGATATCTGCTTGGTAAGCTATTTTTTTTTCTTCAAAAGGTATACCAGAAAGATTGATGCCAACAGTCAGGCCTAAAAACTCATAAAGTTTCCCCATCCATTCAGCATCGCGTCTAGCAAGGTAATCATTTACCGTTACAACATGAACACCTTTCCCAGTTAGTGCATTTAAATAAACAGAGAGGGTTGCAACAAGTGTTTTCCCTTCACCCGTCCTCATTTCTGAGATTTTTCCATCATTAAGGGCCATTCCACCCATTAACTGCACATCAAAATGACGCATACCCAATGATCTAAAACTTGCTTCTCGCACATGCGCAAAAATTTCAACAATCAAATCATCAAGTTTTACACCGTCTTTAATTTTATTTTTAAATTCATTTGTTTTTTTCTTAAAATCACTATCTTTCAGCTTTTTAATTTCGGGCTCAAGTGCATTTATAAGAGACACCCTACTCAAATACTCTTTAAGTAAACGGTCATTTCTCGTTCCAAACATACTATTAAATATTTTTTTAAACATATTGGCTTCTTATTTACTTCCTAATGTAATTGGTCGGATTAAGAGGTCTGCCCTTTAAACGAATTTCATAATGTAAATGTGGTCCAGTTGAGCGTCCTGTATTTCCTACAAGAGCGATAACATCTTTTTTATTAACTAAATCACCTTTTTTAACAAATAATTTTGATGCGTGAGCATACCTTGTTTCTAACCCATCCCCATGCTTTATAGTTATAAATTTTCCATAACCTCTTTCGTACGAAGCTTCAACTACTACCCCGCCTGCAGTAGCAATAATTGGCTCGCCATGAGCTGCACTGAAATCCAGGCCAGAATGAAAAGCTCTAACTCCTCGGAATGGATCTTGTCTCCAACCGTAACTAGAAGATCTGTAAGGAACGTTAACTGGGTAAATTGAAGGAAGTGTTTCCTTTAAAACAGACTGCCTTAACAACATAGCTTCCATTTTATTATACATAACTTCTCTCCCTTCAATTTCAACAAATAGTCTCTCAAGATGCTTATAGGCACTTTGAATATCATCATTGTCCAGGATAAGTGGCCCTCCCAAACTACCGTTATCTTTATTTTTTAAAAATTTAGGTAGCTTATCTTTACCAATAATTTGCTTTTTTATTACATCTTGAAGTCGTTCAGTCTGAGCATCAATTTGTAGTACCCTCGTATTTAATTCTCCAATCTGGCTTACAAATAAATCAATATTATCTGGTAAGTTCTTTTGAGTTGAACCAAGCTGTATATATTGAGCTTCAACACCATCGTCATATTTTTCAAAGTTTACATACTTTTTTATTAGAAAAAAGTTAAGGACTATTAAACCAAATAAAAAAAGTATAAAAAAACCAAGGCTTATACTTTTTGGCTTTGAAGCATTTTTACCCACAAAAATTATTTTCATTTAAATAAGCTTAAGTTTTTATAAAACAATGTAGCATTATAGTATGGAACACATAAAAAAGTTATTACAGAATAAATTTTTTTCTGAACTTAATGAAAGAAAAAGAGAGGTTGATGGTCTGCAAAAATTAGTTTCATCTTGCCTGCCAGCTACTATAAGTAAAAAAATTATAGTAAAGAATCTGTTACACAATCAATTAATCCTTGAGGTTAATAACAACGCAACGTCACATGTTCTTAAAATGTATGAGGTCGAACTATTAAAGCAATTGGTTGATGAAAAATATGAGATAAAAAAAATAAAAGTTAAAATTGCTATACCAAAGTATCAAAGAAAAAAGGTTGTCGTAAGGATTCCAGACTCAGTCAACAAAAAACTCATCTCCCTTTCTAGAAAAATGAGTGACTCTCCTCTAAAAAAAATTGCGAAAGATTTATTTAAGACTTAGTATGACTGAGGTTACAATATTTATTTTTTCTGGATTTTTTATAGGTATAGCTGCTGGCCTATTTGGCATAGGAGGTGGACTAATAATTGTTCCAGTAATTTCATACTCACTTGTTTACTTTTCTAACGCTCCTCCAAATGAAGCAATTCTTATTGGAATAACTACATCTCTTGCATCTATGGTTATAACTGGCAGTGTTGCAGTCTTCGCTCATAACAAAAATAAAAATATTAATTATAAAATTATTAAGAAATTTTTAATTGGATTATTTTTAGGTTCACTATTAATTGGCAGTATCATTAAATTTATCCCCGGCGCCCTACTTAAGAATTTTTTTATTATTTATACTTTTTTTATTTCTTATAAAATTTATAATCACAAGTCCAGTGCAAACTTATCTATTTTTCCATCTAAATTAACCACTAATTTTATCGGATTTTGTTTTTCCATAATTTCAGGATTAATTGGAATTGGTGGGGCCACTTTATTTGTTCCTTACTTAATTAAAAAAAACATACCCTCACAAATTGCTATAGGAACCTCAAGTGCCCTAGCCTTATTCATTGGATTGGGTGCTTCTATAGCTACCTTTATTAGCCCTTCACCCTTAGATCTCAGGTCAACCATTGAGTCAACATTAGGGTTTATTTATTTACCTGCTATATTTTTTCTTACCCTACCTAGCTTGATCTTTGTAAAGCTTTCAGCAGATTTTCTTTTAAAAATACCCAAGAAACTTATAAACAAACTGTTTTCTTTGTTATTAGTTATAATTGGTATTTTTATGTTGTTAAATTGAATATAAATTTAATATCGAATCAATTGCAATAATAATAATAATATTATTATTATTAGACTTATTGGATTGTGATATGGATTAAAAGGTGTGATAATTACGCATTAATTTTTTTCAGACTTTTTTAAGACCAAAAAAGACTAAAAAAAAATCATAATTATTTGGAGAAAACGTAATGTCAGCAATTAATATGTCGATAATCAATATAGCTATTGGTGCAGCAATTCTAGCCGTACTCTATGCTGCAATAATGTCAAAGTGGATTGTAAACTTACCAGCTGGTAACGCTAAAATGAAAGAAATTGCTGGGGCAATTCAAAATGGTGCATCGGCTTACCTAGCAAGGCAATATAAAACCATCGGTTTGGTTGGGGTTATCTTTGCTATTCTTATTTATTATTTTATTGATTGTAATACAGCAATTGGGTTTGTAATCGGAGCTGTATTGTCTGGTTTATGTGGTTTTATTGGTATGAATGTTTCAGTTCGTGCAAATGTAAGAACTGCTCAAGCAGCAACAAAAGGATTGCCACAGGCATTTGATGTTGCTTTTAAAGGTGGCGCTATTACAGGTATGCTTGTAGTGGGTTTAGGTCTTTTGGGTGTTGCTGGTTTTTATTCTTTCCTTGGTGGTGAATCTTTAACAACAACCAAGGCTCTAAATCCTCTTATTGGTTTAGCATTTGGCTCCTCACTTATTTCTATTTTTGCAAGGCTGGGTGGTGGTATTTTTACAAAAGGTGCTGACGTAGGAGCTGACCTAGTAGGTAAAGTTGAAGCAGGTATTCCTGAAGATGATCCAAGAAACCCTGCAGTGATTGCCGATAATGTTGGAGATAATGTTGGTGATTGCGCTGGTATGGCAGCAGATCTTTTCGAAACTTATGCGGTTACTATAATCGCTACAATGGTATTAGGTGCTCTTATAGTTGCAGATGCTAAAACAGGGATACTTTATCCGCTAATGCTTGGTGCTGTTTCAATTGTAGCGTCAATTATTGGATGTTTCTTTGTTAAGGCTAATTCTAAAATGACAAATGTTATGCCTGCCCTCTATAGAGGTCTCGCAATAGCAGGAATTCTTTCAGCAGCTGCATTTTATTATGTAAGTATTGATATGTTCCCAGACGGAATTACATACGCAGATGGAAGTACGGTTTCTGCAGTTAACTTATTTGGTTCAGCTGCTGTTGGACTTGTGCTTACAGCTCTTTTAGTCTTGATTACAGAGTATTACACTGGGACACAATATAAACCAGTCCAACACATTGCTAAAGCGTCTGAGACAGGTCATGCAACTAATATAATTGCGGGTATTGGTATATCAATGAAATCAACAGCATTACCTGTTCTATCAGTTTGTGCTGCAATCTACTTCTCATATGACTTAGCTGGCCTTTACGGTATTGCGATTGCAGCTACATCCATGTTAAGCATGGCTGGTATTATTGTTGCGCTTGATGCTTACGGTCCAATTACCGACAATGCAGGTGGTATTGCAGAAATGGCTGGTTTACCTCAAAAAGTTCGTAACATAACAGATCCTCTAGATGCAGTGGGTAATACAACTAAAGCTGTAACAAAGGGATATGCAATTGGTTCAGCAGGGTTAGCAGCATTAGTCTTATTTGCAGATTACACTCATAAACTAACTGAATATGGTCACTCCATTAGCTTTGACCTTAGTCAGCCAATGGTCATTATTGGTCTCTTTATTGGGGGGTTAATACCATTCTTATTCGCTGCGATGGCAATGGAAGCAGTTGGACGAGCAGCAGCCTCAGTTGTTGAAGAAGTAAGGCGTCAGTTCAAGACAATAAAAGGTATTATGACTGGTAAAGGAAAACCTGATTACGCTAAAGCAGTTGATTTATTAACAGCTTCGGCAATTAAAGAAATGGTATTACCTTCAATTCTACCGGTAGCTGCTCCTGTTTTAGTTGGTGTATTTTTAGGTCCCCAGGCACTCGGTGGCTTATTAATGGGAACAATTATTACTGGGCTATTTGTTGCAATCTCAATGTGTACCGGTGGTGGTGCCTGGGATAATGCCAAAAAACATATCGAAGATGGAAATCATGGTGGTAAGGGATCTGAAGCACATAAAGCCTCAGTAACTGGTGATACAGTAGGTGATCCTTATAAAGATACTGCAGGGCCAGCGATTAATCCACTTATCAAAATTATCAATATTGTTGCACTTCTTATTGTTCCAATTTTATAATTAACTAATAGTATAAAAAAAACCTGTTTTAAAGCAGGTTTTTTTTTAAATTTTTTTAATATAAACTAGTAATTAAATGAGAACCTAATCATGAGGTTTTATGGAAATTCCAGTCAACTTAGATAGTACCTCTTGGTACTTTTCACTTGTTTTTTCAATAATGTCTTTAGGTAAAGTTGGTGGGGGCGAATCTTTATCCCAGTCAGAGTTAGATAACCAATCTCTAATAAACTGTTTGTCGTAACTTAAAGGAGACTTGCCTAACTGATACGTATCCTTCAACCAAAACCTAGAAGAATCTGGAGTTAAAATCTCATCTATAACATGCAATTTCCCCTCCCCATCAAGGCCGAATTCAAGCTTAGTATCTGCAATGATAATACCTTTTTTGTAAGCAAATTTATATGCTTGTTTATATATATTTAAACTTAACTCACTTATTTTATTTGTAAGGTTTTGTCCTATTAAATTTTTACATTGCTCTATTGTGATATTTTCATCATGACTCCCAACATCAGCTTTGCTTGAAGGAGTAAATATTGGATTCGGCAATTTTTCAGCCTGCCTTAAACCAGCCGGCAGCTCAATTCCACAAATAGTTTGTTTTTTTTGGTACTCATTCCAACCACTCCCTGCAATATAACCTCTTATAATCACCTCAATTGGAATAGGTTTTAATTTTTTTACAACAATAGATCGATTCTTAATAAGAGCTGAATCTTTCTTACTTACAAAGGATAAAGGGTCGTCATGAGTTAAGTGATTTGGAATAATTGATTCAAACTTATTAAACCAGAAATTTGCCATGGCTGTTAATACTGCACCTTTTTCAGGAATCGGTTCATTCATAATCACATCAAAAGCAGATAATCGATCTGTAGTTACAATCAACATTCTTTCTGCATCAATCTCATAAATATCTCTAACCTTTCCCTGATGCAGAAATAGCAAACTATCAAGTTCAGTGTGGGTTAACCCATTCACGATTTAGCTTTTTTTTCTAAAATTTCAATTGCAGGTAATTTTTTTCCCTCTACAAATTCTAAAAAAGCACCTCCGGCAGTTGATATATACGAAATATTTTTTTCGACTTCAAATTTTTCAATTGCTGCAACAGTATCGCCGCCTCCCGCCAATGAAAAGGCATCAGACTTTGCAATCGCATCTGCAAGTAATTCTGTTCCCTTTGAAAACTGTTTAAATTCAAATACGCCTATAGGCCCATTCCACAGTATAGTTTTAGCTGAGTGTATTATTTTAGAAATACCATGCATAGAATTTATACCTAAATCAAAAATCATATCATCTGAAGTTACTTCAGTTATATCTTTTAATATTGCTGGCTCATCTTCTGTTAGTGATTTTCCGCAAATGACGTCGCTAATAATTGGAAGAGAGGCTCCACGTTTTTCTAATTTTTTTATAATTTTTTCTGCCGATGCCAAGAAGTTAACTTCGCATAATGATTTTCCTATTTCAAAACCTTGTGCTTTTAGGAATGTATTAGCAATCCCTCCCCCTAATATAAGTTGGTCTACCTTATCCGACAAAGCATCTAAAATACTTAATTTAGTCGAAACTTTGCTACCACCTACAATTGCTATCATTGGAAGCTGCGGGTCTTTCACTGCCATGTTTAATGCCTTTAATTCACTTGCAAATAAAATGCCAGAGCATACGTAGTCACTGTATTCAGCTACACCATATGTAGAGGCTTGTTTTCTGTGAGCAGTTCCAAAAGCATCCATTACAAAAATATCTGCTAGTGCTGCATATTTTTTTGCTAGTGCTGCATCATTTTTTTGCTCTCCAAGATTAAAGCGGCAATTCTCAAGAACAACTAACTGCCCAGATGCAATTTGAATTGGCTTTTCAATCCAGTTTTTTATTAAATGTACATCCTGATTTAAGTATTTAGCTAGGTATTTTGCTATAGGCTTTAGGGATTCTTCTTCAGTAAAGCGTCCTTCCATCGGCCTTCCAAGATGTGAGGTTACCATAACCTTAGCGCCTGCATTGAGAGCGAATAAAATAGTAGGTAGAGATGCTTGTATCCTTTTTTCTGAGCTTATAATACCTGATTTTATTGGTACGTTTAGATCGGACCGAATAAGAACTCTTTTATCTTTGAGATTAAAATCTTCAAGGTGATTCATATTCACTTTTTTTATTTAGCGTTCATCATTGCAACAGCAGTATCTAGCATACGATTACTAAATCCCCATTCATTATCATACCAACCAAATACTTTTATTAAATCGCCTTCAGAGCTTACTTTTGTTAATGTGGAGTCGAAAAAACATGAAGCAGAGGTATGATTAAAATCAACTGAAACTAAAGGCTCATCATTATAAACCAAGATACCTTCTAGAGGACCTTCAGCAGCAGATTTCATTAGATTATTTATCTCTTCACTTGTTGTTTTTCTTCGAGGAATTAATGTTAAATCGACCAAAGAAACGTTTGTAGTTGGAACTCTAATAGCTACCCCATCAAGTTTTCCTTGTAACTCAGGGATGATTAGTCCAATCGAAGCAGCAGCCCCAGTTTTTGTAGGTATCATCGAAGCACAGGCAGCTCTCGCTCGACGAATATCGCTGTGCATATTATCTAATAATGCTTGATCATTCGTATAAGAATGAATTGTATTCATTAGCCCTGACTTTATTCCAATACTATCATTTATAACCTTTACTAATGGAGCAAGTCCATTGGTTGTGCACGAAGTATTTGAAACAATTTCATCTGAAGCCTTTAGAATAGTATGATTCACTCCATAGACAATTGTTGCATCAACATCTTTTTCACCTGGCGCCGAAATCAAAACTTTTTTTGCGCCTTGCTCTATATGAAAATAACTTGAGGCCTTTCCTCTAAAAGCTCCGGTACATTCGAAAACAACATCAACCTCTTGATCTTTCCAAGTCAGCTCTTCTGGGATTCTGGTATTGAGGTACTTAATTTTATCACCATTGATTATAAAGTTATTACCTTTAGTCTCAACCTTTCCTTCAAATCTACCATGAGCAGTATCGAACTTTATAAGGTGTGCATGACTTTCAATATCACCACGGCTACAATTAATAGCCACAACCTTAATATCAGTTCTTTTGGATTCATATATTGCTCTTAAAACTAACCTACCAATTCTTCCAAATCCAGATATAGCAACTTTTATAGTCATTAAACTTCCTCGCAAGAAATTAAGGCACCTATAAAGATGCCTTAATAATTTATTATGATACTTTAAGATTACTCATTAGTCCTTAAAAATGACTTAACTTTAAGTTAATAAGGCCTTATTAAGTAATACTAAACAATTGATTTCACAGTAGATACTACATTCTCAACAGTAAAACCGAAATGCTTAAATAAATCTCCACCAGGTGCTGATTCGCCATAAGTATCAATACCAACACAAGCGCCATCGAGCCCAACATATTTCTTCCAATAGTCAGTAACACCTGCTTCGATTGAAACTCTTTTGATGCCTGGAGTTAAAACACTATCTTTATATTTAGTTTCTTGACGATCAAAAGCTTGAGTACAAGGCATAGAAACAACTCGCGCGCTAATTCCTATTTCCTTTAATGCATCTTTTGAATTTATAGCCAAATCAACCTCTGAGCCGGTAGCAATTAGTATTACATCTACTTTTTCGTTTTCTGCTTCTGACAAGACATATCCACCCTTGCGTATGTTATTGACTTGAGCTGCAGTTCTTTCTGAAAATCCAGTACCCTGTCGACTTAAAACTAAACTCGTAGGGTTTTCTGTATTTTCAACCGCTGCAACCCAAGCTGTTGTAACTTCAGTAGTATCACAAGGTCTCCATACTTCCATTCTAGGAATAAATCTTAAACTAGAAGTTGTTTCGATAGGTTGATGTGTAGGTCCATCTTCTCCTTGGCCTATAGAGTCATGGGTTAGGACATAAATAACTCTTTGTTTCATAAGCGCACCCATCCTCATACCATTACGCATATAATCAGTAAATATATGAAAGGTGCCTCCAAACGGCAATATACCGCCATGTAAAGCCAGTCCATTCATTATTGCTGACATACCGAACTCTCGAACGCCATAAGAAATATAATTACCTGGTTTTTTTCCACTAACATGCTCAAAACTTGGGCAACTTGTTAAATTTGATCCAGTTAAATCAGCAGAGCCGCCAACAAACTCAGGAAGGACATCTGCTAATGCAGTAATAGCATTTTGTGACGCTTTTCTAGTTGCCATTTTTTCTGCTTTAGAATTAGCATCATTAATAAGATTTTCAGAAATTTTCTTCCAATCTTTTGGAAGCTCTCCAGTCATTCTTCTCTTAAATTCAGCAGAAAGCTCAGGGAATTCCTTAGTATAAGCATCAAACTTTATATTCCATGAATCCTCTTTAGCTTGCCCTTTATCTTTTTGATTCCATCCATCATATACATCTTGAGGTATAACAAATGGATCATGCTCCCAACCAATTTCTTTTCTAACTAATTCCACCTCATCCTCTCCGAGTGCCGCTCCGTGACAGTTGTGCGTGCCAGACTTATTAGGCGACCCTTTACCAATAATAGTTTTACAACAAATCATTGTTGGCTTATCTGTTACTTTTTGTGCTTCTTGTATTGCTTTTTCAATTGCATCCGGATCATGTCCATCAACATCTCTGATTGCGTGCCAACCATAAGCCTCAAAGCGTTTTGCAGTATCGTCTGAATACCATCCTTCAATATGCCCGTCGATTGAAATACCATTATCATCCCAAAATGCAATTAGTTTTCCTAGGCCCCATGTCCCCGCTAACGCACAAGCCTCATGAGAAACACCTTCCATCAAGCAACCGTCTCCTAAAAAAACGTATGTGTGATGGTCAACGATGTCATGACCAGGCTTATTAAACTGATTAGCCATCAACTTTTCTGCCATAGCAAAACCGACAGCATTACTAATACCTTGACCTAAAGGGCCTGTAGTAGTTTCTACACCAGGGGCATATCCATACTCAGGGTGTCCTGCACATTTTGAATGTAGTTGCCTAAAACTTTCAATTTCTTTCATTGGAAGGTCGTATCCAGTCAGGTGTAACAATGAATAAATCAACATGGAACCATGTCCGTTAGATAGAATAAACCGGTCACGATTTGCCCAATCAGGATTAGTAGGATTATGGTTTAAATATTTATTCCAAAGAACCTCTCCAATCTCGGCCATACCCATTGGCGCGCCCGGATGTCCTGACTTTGCCTTTTGAACCGCATCCATAGAAAGTGCTCGAATCGCATTTGCTAAATCTTGTCTTGTTGCCATGTTTTCTCCCTGTATTAAAAACTTGTGTCGATTTTACGTGCGACACTCAAATTAATGTAAATAAAAAAATAATAATGAATTATCCCCTTAAGTGGTGATTCAATCAAGAAATCTTCACTGAAACTTAATTTAATTTTTTTTCCACTTAATCGAACAACCAATACTAGAAAATTGCTCTTTTGGTCCATTTCCTGTCTTGGCTACAATTTTCATTGCTTCAAATAGGTCTCTATTGTTGTCTTTAGGTACCTCACCTCTTCCGGTAGAGTCAAAACGGCCACGGTACTGAAGCCCTAAATTTGAATTAAATCCGAAAAATTCTGGGGTACAAATAGCATTATAATTTCTTGCGACTTCTTGAGTTTCATCATATACATAAGGAAAACTAAAGTTATTACTGTCAGCAATTTTTTGCATTTTTTCGTAAGAATCATCTGGGTAATTGATTGCATCATTACTTGATATTGCAATAGAATAAATACCTAACAATTTAAGTTCCGCTAAATCATTTACTAGCCTTGGAAGGATCGCTTGAACATATGGGCAATGATTACATATAAATAAAATCAACAATCCATTAGTTCCTTTTGATTTAGTTAAATTCCATCGTTGACCATCAGTAC
>Ga0209816_1002413_pt1 | contig 13296 bp, 15 predicted proteins | sample CoawatmetaG01DNA_FD_187509 | JGI IMG/M metagenome (GOLD analysis project Ga0209816, IMG submission 187509) | Marine microbial communities from the West Antarctic Peninsula - Coastal water metaG017-DNA (SPAdes) (version 2) | ecosystem: Environmental > Aquatic > Marine > Coastal ... | reverse complement strand
GTTAAGTGCCCTGAGTGTTCACAAAGTCGTAGAAAGAAACATGAGAATTGTTTATCAGTAACAGTAGCATCTGATTCTATCTTATGGATGTGCCACCATTGTGATTGGACTGGAGGGGTTAAAGAAGGTTCTAGCTTCCAACGTGCCTACACTCCAACTCCCATAGCTCAATCAACTCCTATCGTGCCTATACTATCAAGTGCCAATCACGAATTATCAGAAGGTTCTTTAGCTTGGTTATTTAATAGAAAAATATCAAAGGCAACTGCTGAAACATTTAAGTTGTTTACTAAAGATCAAAGGTTATGTTTTCCTTATTATCTACATGGAGACATTGTAAATATAAAAAGTAGAACAAAAGACAAGAAGTTTCTGCAAGAGAAAAATGCAACTAAGTGCTTGTATAATATAGATATGCTTAAAAAAAATTGGGAAAAAGTTGCTACTAAGTCAGTCATATTTGTAGAAGGTGAGATGGATGTGTTGGCTTTATATGAAGCTGGTTTTAAAAATGTAGTTAGTTTACCAGATGGAGCACCTCAAACAGCAAAATTTAAATCTGATGATAAAAGGTTTATGGCGTTTGAACATTCTAAATGGATTTTTGAAGCTGACGAAGTAATTGTAGCTACAGATGCTGATGAAAATGGCAAGGCTTTGAGGTTGGAGATTATTCATAGATTTGGTAAAGACATTTGTAAAGTTGTCAATTTCCCTAATATGGATGGCATACAATGCAAAGATGCTAATGAGTGCCTTATGCATGATGGTATTACAGTTTTACAAGAATGTATACAATATGCAGAAGAATTTCCAGTAGAGGGATTACATGGTGTAAAAGAATATCATGATAGTGTGCAGAACATTTACGATGGGAATGAACAGAAAGCGTTTAGCACAGGGTTCAAAGAGTTAGATAAAATCTATAAGGTTATGCCAAGCACTTTCAATCTTATAACTGGTATTCCCAATCATGGGAAAAGTAATTTTTTAGATCAGATACTTTTAAATTTAGCAGAGAATGAGAATTGGAACTTTGCAGTCTTTAGTCCAGAGCACTCAACACCTAATCACATTAGAAGATTGCTAGAGAAGAGATGCAGAAAGCCATTTGATATTGGATTACACGCTAGACTAACTCAAGAAGAATTAAATAGTGGCGTAGAGTTCTTAGACAATCACTTTAGATTTATTGAGAATACAGAAGAAATCCCAGACATAGAGTTTATACTTAGTAAAGCTAAAGTTGCTAAACAAAGGTTTGGTATCAAAGGATTAGTTATTGATCCATTCAATCAGATAAGTCCTAATCGTGATTATGCTAAAAGAGAAGATGAACACATTAGAGATATCATAGCTAAGTGTCAGCAGTTTGCTAGAAACCATGAGATAGTTGTGTGGATGGTTGCTCACCCACATAAGCTACAGAGAAATGATAGTGGCGTAGTTCCACCACCTGATCTTTATCAAGTAAGTGGATCAGCACATTGGGCAAACATGAGTGATGCAGCTATAGTTGTGCATAGAGACTTTGAAGACAATTCAACTAAGATCATTACAAGAAAGATTAGAGAGCAAGGACTATATGGACAGATAGGTCAGACGTTCTTTACATTTGATAATGCAACTAAGGTCTATAAAGAAGTGGTTGAAAAGCCAGAAGAATATGATTATTCTAATTATGGGGGTTAAGAATGACATTAGAAGAACAAAAAATCTTAGACCAAAAGTATGAAGATTTAATGTACATAGTCAAAGAAAAAGATTTATCTTTATATAAACGACTAAGAGCAAATGAACAATTTGGATTTCAAAAAGATTTAACAGTTGTTGAAAATAATGACAAACAATTAGAAATGGTTTTATAAATGTTATTAGCAGATGGGTTTGAAAAAGCCTTTATAGGAATAAGCCAAAGATGTGGGCAACCAACTCTAGCAGTCTATGATAAAAATATGTGTCTACAAATATTAATAGATGATGGGATGGATATGGATGAAGCAATTGAATACTTTGATTTTAATGTAGAGGGTGCTTGGGTAGGAGAAGATACTCCATTTTTTTTAAACAAAATGACTTTAAAGGATTACTTTGAACTTTACGATTACAAGGAGCATAGCAATGACAACCAAAAAGAAACCAAGTAAAGGGGTTGGTAGACCTAAGTTTGTAGTTACAAAAGATATGTGTGTTAAGGCTGAAAGGTATGCCTCACAAGGATTAACGCAAGAACAGATAGCTTTAGCTCTAGGAATAGGTCAATCTACTTTGTATGATAAGCAGAATGAATTTGTAGAGTTTGGGGAGGCTATAAAAAGAGGTAAGGGAAAAGGTATCCAAGCAGTCACTAATGTTTTGTACAATAAAGCTCTAGAGGGCGATAATACTGCAATGATCTTTTACCTCAAGAACAGAGCTGGATGGCAAGATAAGATTGAGAAGGAAACAATTGTTGAGCAAAGACAAATAATTGATTTAACTAGGATAAATGATGACGAACTTACTAAACTTAAACAAGTCCTTACCAGAGCTATTACACCAAGTGGAAATAGAGGAGATGAAGAGGTCATTGAAGGTTTTCACAAAACAATCTTGGCAAGCGATTGAACCTGGTAGAGACTTCTATGACAATTGGCATTTAGATGCAATCTCTGAACATCTACAAGCAGTAGTTGAAGGCGATATAAAAAGGCTTATTATAAACATACCACCAAGACACATGAAATCTATTAGTGTGGCTGTAGCATTACCAGCTTGGACTTGGACAATACAACCAGAGAAAAGGTTTCTGTTTGCAAGTTATGCAGGATCATTATCTATAAGGGATAGTGTAAAGTGTAGAAGATTAATTGACAGTCAATGGTATAAAAGATATTTTGGAGATACATTTTCATTAACCTCTGATCAAAATCAAAAGCAAAGATTTGAGAATGACAAGACAGGTCAGAGGATTGCAACGTCAGTAGATGGAGCATTAACTGGTGAAGGTGGTGACATAATTGTTATTGATGATCCACACAACGTAAGAGAAGCTGAATCATCTAAGGTTCGTGAAGGTGTTCTTGAGTGGTGGGATCAAGCAATGCAAACTAGATTGAATGACCCAAAGACTGGTGCATTTATAATAATTATGCAGAGAGTGCATGAGAACGACCTAACAGGTCATATATTAGGGAATGAATACAATGCTTGGGATCATTTATGTTTACCTGCAAGATATGAAATCGGACATCCAACACCAACGAGAACTTCTCTTGGCTTTAGCGATCCTAGAACGAAAGAAGGAGAGTTGTTGTGGGAGAAGAGGATTGATGATAAAACTCTTACGAATTTGGAAAAGAGTTTGGGTTCATACGCAAGTGCAGGTCAATTGCAACAGAGACCAATGCCCAAAGGTGGTGGAATATTAAAAGCTGAGTGGTGGGTTCCCTGGGAAAGCGATGAACTTCCAGAGATAGAATACTTAGTTCAAAGTTATGATACTGCATTTTCCACAAAGGAAACTAGTAGTTATAGTGCTAGGACAACGTGGGGGATATTTAGACAGAATGGTCAAGTGAACGCCATAGTAGTTGAGATGTGGTACGATAGAGTAACGTATCCTGAATTAAGAAAGTTAGCACAAGAGGCTTATGATGAATGGCAACCAGATACAGTTCTTATAGAGAAGAAGGCAAGTGGACAATCTTTACTACAAGATTTAAGAATGGGTGGGATACCAGTATTAGCTTATTCACCAGATAGAGATAAAATAGCTAGAGCACATAGTAGTTCTGCATTATTAGAAGATGGTAGAATATTTTATCCAAAGGGAAAGAAATGGGCAAAAAACTTAATTGATATATGTTCTGCCTTTCCAACTGGCGATAATGATGATATAGTTGACACTTGTACTCAAGCGTGGCTAAGATTGAGAAAAGGTTGGTTTATTACACACTCTACTGATTATGATGAAGATGACGATATTCCAGAAAGAAGGATGACAATATATGGCTAGAGAACCAAAGGTAATTCCATTCGCAGATGCAATGCCATCAGATGACTTTCAAGTTGAAGTTTTAAATGATGATGAAGTGTTAGTGGGTGATCCTAATCTTGATGTTGTTGAAGATGAGAAAGATACTACGTTTGAAGAAAACCTAGCAGAAGAAATAGATGCCAAAGAATTAACAAGAATTGCTACTGAATTAGTTTCTAACTATGAAGCAGATAAAGAAGCTAGATCAGAATGGGAAAGTAGATATAAGCAAGGCTTAGAAACTCTTGATCCTAATGGTGGAATGGCAGAGGAAGAAAACCAAAGGGCAACTAAAGGTTTAAGTACAGTAGTTCATCCTATGATTGCAGAAGCAGCAACTCAATTTAACGCAAAAGCTATTGTAGAACTTTATCCATCTGGAGGTCCAGTTAAGACTGTTATAGTTGGTGAGCCAAGCGAAGAGATGGAAGAGCAAGCCAAAAGAGTTAAAGATTATATGAATTATCAGATAACTCAACAAATGCCAGAATACTTCCCAGACCTTGACCAAATGTTATTTCAATTACCATTAGTGGGTCATACGTTTAAAAAAATATGGTGGGATGCAAATCTAGATAGACAATGTTCACAGTTTGTGAAAGCTGAAGATTTTATAGTATCTCCAGAGAGTAAAGATTTATACACATCAACTAGATACACTCATGTAATTAGGATGCCTCGCAACGATTTTAATAAATACGTTAAGGCAGGGTATTACTTAACAAGTAAATACATGGCAGATGATATTGATCCAAGTGGAGATATTGGAAGTGATATAGAAGGCGTTGACCCTTATAGCTCTGAATCAAATGATGAAGTTATGACTTTATTAGAAGTGCATTGTTACCAAACATTTGATGGCATTGATGGTTCTGATGATGATGACGATGAAAACATTGTAGCTTCACCTTATGTGGTTACAATTGATTATGATTCAGACACAGTTGTAAGCATAAGAAGAAACTGGGAAGAAGAAGATGAGAAGAGAAAAAGGCGAGATTGGTTTGTAAGTTATAAGTTCTTGCCTGGTACTGGTTTCTATGGCTTTGGTCTTTACCATATGATAGGTGGGTTAGGCAAAGCAGCGACTGGATCATTAAGGGCATTATTAGATAGTGCAGCCTTTGCTAATATGCAAGGTGGCTTTAAGTTAAAAGGTAGGGTGACTGGTGGCGAATTACAAATAAGTCCAGGTGAGTTTGCTGACTTAGATGCTACAGTAGATGACGTAAACAAAGCAATTATGCCACTACCATTTAAAGAACCATCACAAACATTATTTAACTTAATGACTGCTATAACAGATGCAGGTAGAAGATTTGCTAGTACAGCAGATTTAAATGTTGGTGATGTAAATCCTAATGCTCCAGTTGGTAGTACAGTTGCTTTAATAGAGCAAGGTAGTAAAGCCTTTAGTGCTATACATAAGAGGCTTCATCATTCTCAAGGTCAAGAGTTTAAGCTATTATCAAAATTAAATGCAGAATATTTACCAGAATCATTTAAGTTCTCAATTTCTGGGATTGACCAAGTCATATATGCAAAAGACTTTGACGATAGAATTGACATTATACCTGTAAGTGATCCTAACATATTTAGTACAGCACAACGAATTGCACAAGCACAAGCTGTATTGCAAATGGCACAATCTGCTCCTCAATTGCACGATCAGTATGAGGCGTACAAAAGAATGTACGAGGCAATAAGAATAACTAACATTGATCAGATACTAAAGAAGCCAGACGAAGCATCACGAATTGATCCAGTATCAGAGAACATGTCATTGATGTATGGTAAGTCTATTAGGGCGTTCCCTGAACAAGATCACGAAAGTCATATAGCAGTTCATTTACAATTTATACAAGACCCATCACTTGCTGGCAATCCTGGAGCTTCAGCGATGCAACCTATGTTAATTGCACATATAGCAGAACATATTGCGTTGTTGTATCGTCAAAAGATGGAAGCTGGAATTGGTATAGCATTGCCTATGTTACCAAATCTGCGTGATCCTAAGTTTAAGTTTGAGGATATTGATCCACAATTAGACATGATGATAAGTCAAAGGGCAGCAGAAGTTGTAGCAAAGTCACCACAAATGGATGCAATTGCACCATTAGCTAAAATGATGCAACAACAACAAAAGAGCCAAGAACAACAAAATCCTCAACTACAATACGCACAACAACTAGCACAATTAGAAGCAGAAGCGTTAAAAGCTAGAACACAAGTGCAGATAGAAGCTGATAAAGCTAAAGCACAACAGAATATGCAAATCAAACAAGCAGAAGCACAACAAGATTTGCAGATAGACCAAGCCAAGCTAAATGCAGAGTTGCAAGCTAAGATGGCGAAGTTGGAATTAGAACTGCAAATGGAACGAGAAAAAAATCAAATTAAAATACAACAGGAGATCATGAAAAATGGCAATCGTAATAACACCTAATGGACAATATGTAGATGATCAAACAGGTATGCCTATTGATCCTAGATCACTAAATGAACTGCTTCCTAAAGGTGGAGCAATATCTGATAGAGAAATGTCAGCTATGGCTGGCATGATAGGTCAAGGTGGATCAATTTCAGATAAAGAAAAAAGATTAATAGAGGAAACTAATAGTAGAATGGCACCAGGAATGAGAAGCTCTGGATCTGGCTCAACATCTGATATGGAAATGAGAGCTTTTGAAGATGCGTTAAGACCTACTGTAGGACAAGGTGCAGTAAGTGACATGGAAGGTGAAATGGCTAGAGAAAACATCCCTGCTAATATGGATATGGGCATGGATAGTGAAATGCGTGCAGAAGATATTAGTGACGTAGACAAAGTTCGTATGCTTATTGACATGGGTTTAAGTCCAAAAGAAGCAATGGAAGCCATAGGCAGAGAAAAAGCAATGGAGGTTAGACCAGAAGCATTTGGAGCTACTACCCCATCAGAAGGTATGGGTGCATTAGGTGGAGTTCCTACTGGTGCAATGATGCCTGCTCCAATGCCAACACCAAGAGGATCAACAAACATGGGTATGCCAGAAGATGCAATTATGGCACAAAGAATGAATCAAGTTGATACAAGAGGTCTTTCATCTGAACAAATGGATATGCTTAGAATGGGTAGAGACCCTTTTGCTGAAGGCATGGTTAGGTAGTTATGGCGAGAACTAGTGAATTTGGTGGATTAAGTAGTATAGGGCAAAATGAGCGTAGCTCTATAAATGATGCTGTAATGGGTTTAAGTACAAATCAAGGCTTGGATGGTTTAGGCAAAAGTGCTTTAGGTCTTGGTTTAGGTCATGCCTTAGGTAAAGCTAACCCTGCCTTTGGTGTTTTTGGTTTGGCTAAAAGTCTTAGTAATATAAATCAAGACAGAGCAGTAGCAAAAGCATTAGGCAAGAGTTATGGTATTCCAGGTGTTGTTAATTCTATAGATCCATTTGGAATAAGTATGACTCAATCACTAGCAAACGCAATGGATACTGATAAGAGTGGAAGTGTTAGCCAAACTGAAGTTGATAATGCTTATGGTATAGGTATGACAGGAAGTGGTTATGGTGCAGGTGTAGATAGAAGTAATCCATCTTCATTATCAGGATTAGATGTTACCACAGGTAAAGATGTTGATCAATATGGTTTTAGTAACAACCCTAATACATATTCATCTAGAGAAGCAGCAAATATAGGTCTAGATGTACAAAGTGGCATAGGCAGAGGTGTTGATACTGTAGGTTTAGGTGGGTTAGGAAAGGCTGGATATACAGGAAGTGTAGGAAATGCTTTTGGCTTTGGTAAAGCAGAAGGTGTAGATACAGCAGACCCTAATAGTACTGGATCTACTGGTGTAAGTGTTAGTAATCCAAGTTATTCTGACGATGCACAAAGTTCTGGAACTGGTTCAAGTGGTGGAACATATATATGCACAGCACTTTATGAAATGGGTGACATGAAAAAATCTATATATAAATATGATCAGATATATGGAAAGAAAGTTGACCCAGCTACTTATCGTGGCTATGAGCTATGGGGAAAATATGTAGCTACAAAGTTAAGAAAGAAGGGAATTGTTTATAAGATAGCAAAACCTATAGCATTAACGTGGGCAAATCAAATGGCTTACGATCTATCTAAAGGTAAGATAGGAAAGAACAGTACACTCATTAAAATAACTAAAACGATTGGCGAAGGAGCTTGCTATGTTCTTGGTCAAATATTTAAGAGGAGAAAATTATGGCTGAAGTCAACGTAGAGAATATGGAAGAAAATGCAAAGTTGTTTGAAGAGAAAATGGGATTTGCACATAATGCTGATGGATTGGATTTAAGCGATGATCAATTGGTTAACTTTCTTTTACTATGCCATCACGAAATGGTTATGCCTGAAGAAGAAGAAATGGTTGAAGAAGAGCATATGGATGGAGATGTAAAGGTCAAAGTCATGAAAGTAGATAGTGGCGATATGCGAGGTGTCATGGATCAGATACTTGGTCATGGATCACCAAAGATAGGATATTAGATATGCCATTTAGTAAATATTCCCCAAAGCAAAAGAAGTTAGCAGCTTTAGCTGGAAATAAGAAGAAGATTACTAAAGTTGACTTGGCAAAATTAAGAAATATAAAGAAGTCTAAAACAAAGAAGGTTTAGATGGCAGTATCACCAAAACTTTTAAGAAAGTTTCTTACTGATAACTTTGATAATTTATTGTCAGATAATGAATTAGGTGTGCTTCAAGGTTTAGCAAAAGAAAAAGATATAATGAGAGAATATGGAGCTTTGCCTAAATATAATATTACTGGTGACGATTTAAAAAGTGTTTTTGAGAATAAATTTAGAGCAGTTGATTTATATCACCCAAGTGCTGGGATTGATCCATCTTTAATAACAAGAAAAGTAGATAGAATACCTACGTTTGATCAAGGCTATTCTGGTTTGGCAAAAAGACCTACAGATGACTTTAGCGTAGATGCAGAAGTTACGTCTTTTAGGAAATCTCCTACTCTTGTTAATGATGCCTCTGTATTAAAGGGTAAAACTATAGTGCCATTTGTTGTGGATAGGTCTATCAAAGATGCTAGAATAACAGGTGTGGGTGGTCAAAAATTTGATGTACCAGTAGACACATCTGGTGGAATACAATTTATGGATGATAAAGGATTTGCTTCTGCACAAGGTGCGATGTCTGGAAAACAAAAGACTTTGGAAACTATAGATATGATGGGTGGGAAACCAGTAGGTATGCCTGTATTAATGTCAGAAAGAAGTAGTGATTTTGCTATGGATCAAGCAGATATTTTTATAGAAATGATGAAAAACTCCAAAATGACAAGATCACAAAAAAAACAGATGACTGACAATATAAGAGATATAACATATGTAAATGTAGATAAAGAAACAGGTGTTAAAACTGTTAGACAACCTTTTACAAAAGCACCCCCTATCAGCAAAATAGAAGATTTTGGTGCATATCTCAAAAAAATATCAGGTAGTGCTAGAGCATCTTTAATGAAAAAAATGGATTCTAAGCTGATGAAAGATTTGGGTGCACCAGACATGGGTCATGCAAGACTTGCACTTACAAATCCTGGTTTAATGGCAGAGGATTGGTTAAGCATGGGTGGTAGATTTGTAGACCTTGATCCAAAAAGAGGTGTGCTACCAAGTACACATCCATCTTATGATAGCCAAATAATGAGAGCTCCAAATTCAGAAACATATACATTTGGCACAGGTATTCCTCATACAATAATGCTAAGAAAACTTATGGAAAAACGTAGAGCAGAAGGTGATTATGGAAAATTTAAACCTCAGTCACCTGATTACAAAACTATAGAAATGAAGCCACAAAATGTTGAGGTTGTAGATCAACAACTTATTGATGAGGCATCTAAATATCTAAATATTAAAAGAAATATAGGTGATAAAGAAGCCTATGAGTACGCACAGAAATTAATACCAGCAACATAAGGAGTTAACATGGCTAAAACTAAACCACCTGGACTATACGCCAACATTCATGCAAAGAAGAAAAGAATTAAAGCTGGTAGTGGTGAGACAATGAAGAAAAAAGGCGATAAAGGTGCACCAGAAAAAGGTGTGTTTGCAAAGATAGCGAAGCAAGAAAAGAAGAAGAAGAAAACAAAAACAAAAGGAAAGGCATAATCATGGCTAAAGGTGTAAAACATTACTTTAAGAATGGAAAAGAACATAAGGGAGCTACACATAAAGATGCTAAAGGCAAAGTTATGTCTGGTAAAACACACACAGCATCTAGTAAGTTTCTAGTTCATAAAAAAGATTTGTCAGCAACTGCTAAGAAAGTTGCCAACGCATAAAGGGAGAAAAAACAATGGCTACAAAAAACAAAACACTTAAAAATAATCATAAAAAATATTATAATAAAGGTTCAGTTAGTAAAGCTAAAAAAGTAGAGCCTAAAGTACAACCTAAAAAAGATGACAACGTAGTTCAAATTAAAATGGGTTAACTATGGCTACTTTTAAAGGCAAAAAAGTTACACTAAACAATCCTAGACGTATCGCTAAAGGCGAAACAAGCTATGGCAAGAAGAAGTCTGTGGTTTATGTGAGTGATGGTGACAAAGTAAAGCGTGTGACCTTTGGTGATCCTAATATGAGGATTAAGAAAAGCTCACCTAGTCGCAGAAGTAACTTTAGAGCAAGACATAACTGTGACACACCTGGACCAAAGACAAAGGCTAGGTATTGGTCTTGTAGGGCGTGGTGATATGGGAATAGGTGCGTTACAAAAACTTTTAAAACCAATTACAAAACAAAACGAGATTGTTGGAACTCCATTTAGCTCTAGGGGTGATCTTGAAAACTATGTTAGAAGTGAAATAAGACGAGGAGCTTTACCAAAGAAAAATCAAAAATATTATGATAGCTTTGATGATAATGTTTATTATCACGCTACTACAGAGGATATAAACAAGTTTAATCCCTTTGCAGACATTGAATCAGGAGCTTATAGCAGAGAAGGTGGCATTGATGCTAGAGGTGCTTCATATTTTACAAGCGATCCATTTATGGCAAATCAAGTTTTGAAAGCTCGTAGAAACAATGAGCTAGATAATATTAGAGATCAAATTGAAGAAGTCTATAGTACAGAAGATATGCAAGAATTTATGAAAGAAAATTATGTTTTTAAAGACGCTATAGAAAAAAATCCTAAACTTTATAAAAATGAGCCATTCCAATTATATGATGATGCTATGGATCAATTACTATTTGATGCTGAATTACCTACTAGTGTATCTAGAAGATCATACACACAAGGATCACAAATATATCCAGTCAAGATAAAAACTGAAGATGTTTTTGACTATGGTAATAATGATCATATAGACAAACTAGAAAACAAAATACTTGCTAAGTTTTCTGACGAAAGCGAAGAGTTTGATAGATTGAGTAGAGTAAGTTCTGGAGATTGGCTTACATTAGAAGAACCATATATACAAGAAGCCTTACAAAATTTAGGCTTTAGTGGATATAGAACTAATGAGCCTGGAACAATTGGCTTGTTTAATTCAGATAAAGGTGATGTAAGAAGCCTATACGCTAAGTTTGATCCTAAACAAGAGAAGAGTGGCGAGATATTGGCTACTGTTACTCCACTAGTTACAACAGGAACTATAGGTGCATTGGGTGCTTTATCAGGATTGGAAGAGGGAACATAATATGGCAAGTGCTAAAGTAAAAAAGGTTGCAAACGCAGAAATAAGAGCTGCTAAGACGTTCTTAAACAAAAAAGGTTTGACAACAGATGAGGTAAGTCCAAAGAAGTTTGCACAAGCTGCAAAGAAACTTGACAAGAGTTTTAAGGAAACGCTACAAATATTAGCAAGAGAACTAAGTGGTGGACAAGTCTAATGGCAGAAAATGCATTTACAAAATACAAAGATTTTTTACCATCAGATTATCTTAGAGAAGAATTAGCTACTGCTGATCAACAATATATGTTAGATCAAGAAAGCAAATCTAAAATGTTTGGTTACCCAGACAAACGATTTGTACCTAATCAAAGAGAAACAGATACATCTAAATTACAAAGTGCATTTTCATATCTTGGTTTGCCACCAGAGAAGTCTCTTAATTATGCTAGAGATTTTACAGGTAGACCAGAAATTGAAAGCATTGGTAGAAGTCTAGGAGTTGCAGACTTTACTGGATATGGTCCGTTAGCTTATGACTTACCACAAAATATAAAAGATTTTAAAAAGGCAAGAGAAGAAGGTAGCGTAGGTGGTCAAGCAATGAGTGCTGGCTTTGGATTACTTAATCTTGCAGAAGTTATTCCTATAGCTGGGTTAGGATTTAAAGCCTTTAACAAACCAATAAAAGGATTTGCAAAATCTATAAGTGAAAAACTAAATAATATAGATACAACACCACAACTAGGTGCTTTACCATCAAACAAAGTATTAGCAAACACAGCCAAAAAGCAACCAAGTATGGCTATGGTAAATCCTAAACTATCATTGGATGATATTAAAAACAAATACTCAAATGTTGATCTTGATGTTTATAACGACCCAAAAGGTTTGACATTAAGCAAGATAGTAGTTTCAGAGGGTGTAAGGTCTGAAGGCATTGGAAGTAATGTAATGAATGACTTAATAAAATATGCTGACGAAAATAATAAGCCAATAGCCTTAACACCAGACAATTCTTTTGGTGGTAGTAAAACAAGGCTTGAATCTTTTTATAAAAAGTTTGGATTCAAAGAAAACAAAGGTAGAAACAAAGATTTTGCTTTTAGAGAGACTATGATTAGACAACCAAAAATTAGTCAAGAAAAACGTCAATTAATTTTAGATAATCGTAGAAAAGAAGCAAACATAGCAAGATTTGGTTATGATCCTAATGAAACTGTTGACACATCTTATAGGATGCAACATACCCCTAACCCAGAGGGTGCTAGACTAGATGATATGACTGGTGGTGGAGAGTATTTCCCAGACGATATTTATTCATCAAATGGTTTAAAATTTTATGGTGATCCTAATAATAAATTTGATAGAGAAAGTTTTGATGTAATACAATCTGTAAAAGGTAACCCAGAAGCAGAAGTTACAATTTATAGAGCAGTTCCAAATGAAGATAATATAAATACAATTAATTCTGGAGATTTTGTTACATTAAGTAAAGAATATGCAGATATGCATGGTGCTAGTGGATATGGCATAGATGGTCAAGAAGCTGGCAAGATTATTTCACAAAAGGTTAAGGTAAAGCATTTAAGGTCTGATGGTAATGATTTAAA
>Ga0209816_1002411_pt1 | contig 13303 bp, 10 predicted proteins | sample CoawatmetaG01DNA_FD_187509 | JGI IMG/M metagenome (GOLD analysis project Ga0209816, IMG submission 187509) | Marine microbial communities from the West Antarctic Peninsula - Coastal water metaG017-DNA (SPAdes) (version 2) | ecosystem: Environmental > Aquatic > Marine > Coastal ... | reverse complement strand
ATGTTCGGACATACAGACTCCATTTTTTCTTATGATACCCCAATAATTATTCTAGTTGCTACATGTTTTGTGTCGAATATTATCTTGGTATAATAATTATATATACAATGAGCGGCCATGGCGAATCAAGCCACAAGCTTAAATTGCAACCGTTAGCTTCTTCGAAAGCTGATTTTAAAAGGGGGATAAAATGAAAGCTCTAACATTTCTTAAAGTAATATTAATAACGGCAATAACTTTTGTAACATTTGGCGCAAACGCTGAGACAACACTTGAAAAGATAAAAAGAACTGGAAAAGTCACAGTGGGAACAGAAGCAGCATTTCCACCGTTTGAATTTGTTGAGAATGGAAAAATCGTTGGCTATGGAAAAGATATATTAGACTACATCATCGCAGATTTAGGTGTGGAGCTAGTTCAATTAGATCTACCATGGCAAGGAATCCTTCCTGGTGTTTTGGCAGGAAAGTTTGACTTTGTAGCAACAACAGTAAGTGTAAGACCGAAACGCGCAAAAACCTATGCTTTCACCGTCCCAATAGCTGAAGGTACAAGCTGGCTTATGAAACGAAAAGGTGATTCCAGTATCATGAGCGTCGATGACGTGGCTGGTAAGATAATCAGTGCGCAGCTGGGCTCAGGCGGTGAAGCAGCAGCAGCAGATTTTGAAAAAGACATGCAAGCTAGAGGTGTAGGCTCTTTTGGCGAACTAAAACTCTTTACATCGTATCCGGAACTATTCATGGCAGTTGCTAATGGGACAGCCGACGTAGTCGCTGGTCCTCTACCAACTCTTGCTGTAGCGTCAAAGAAATCTGAAGGAACCTTTGAGCTAGTAGGCCCAATCAGAGACCCAAGTTATATGGGTTGGGTAACCCGTCCAGAAGATACTGACTTAAGAGATTACATAAGCTCTATTATACTTGAGATGCGGGACAATGGTAAGCTTTACGAGAGTCAAGATAAATGGTTTGGATTCAAGATGCCTATACCAAGCGAGGGATACTTGCCCGAAGGCGCTCTTTAATAAAAAGATTATAAAAAATGTTATTGCTGGAAAAATTTCCTGGCAATAACAAATCCGTGGAATAAAGGAAAATTAGGTGAAGTTCGATCTAAGCTATACGATTGATGCGCTTCCACGGCTGTTGGAAGGTGCAACAGTAACCGTTCAAGTAGCGTTACTGGCGTTTGCATTTAGTATTACGCTTGGAACTATTATAGTTTTAACTCGGACGACCTTAAATTGGCGAATTCTTAATGGCATAATAGCCATATATATAAGTTTTATCCGCGGAACTCCCTTGATGATCCAGATTTTCTTGGTTTATTACGTACTTCCAGTTACTGGACTAAATCTAGGGGCTTTTACTTCAGGAATACTCGCAATCACGCTGAATAGCGCAGCGTTTGTAAGCGAAATACTAAGAGGCGGCCTCACATCAGTTCCCAAAGGCCAATTTGAAGCTGCAAAATCCTTAGGAGTATCCGGCTTTGCCTTATGGGGGAGGGTTATATTACCTCAAACATTTATTGCTTCAATCCCACCGCTGGTTAATGAATTCACTCAAGTTTTGAAAGCCACTGCTCTGCTCTCTATTATTACTGTTGTAGAGTTACTCAGGGTTTCACAACAAATCTACAGTAGCAATTATCATCCTGTAGAAATTCTATCAGGGGCTTTTATTATTTATTTTTTACTTTGTTTTTTTGTTAGTCGTGGCTCGGTAATGTTAGAGAATCACTGGCGAGTAAGGCGTGCTTAAGGATATTAAATGACTCTAGATTTCTCTATATTTGTAGAATATGGGCCCCACCTTTTGATGGGCTTCTGGCTAACAATAAAAATTGTTATTGCAGCTATCATTTTAGGAATGCCTTGGGGGCTGGTACTTGCGCTTGGACGCAGATCTCGCTTCTTAATTCCTCGACTTGCAGCAACAAGCTTTGTTGAAATATTTCGAAACACACCCTTCATTATTCAAGTATTTCTATTTTACTATGTACTACCTTTTTATGGAATCCGATTTCCTGCGGAATATGTTGGAACATTGGCTTTAGCAGCGTTTGGTAGCGCATATTTTGCAGAAATAATTCGAGGTGGAATTGATGCTGTTTCAAAAGGTCAGCTTGAAAGCGCAAGGGCTATAGGAATGTCTGATTGGCAAGCTATGAAAAACATTGTGTTACCACAAACTTTATCAATAATTCTTCCACCCCTGACCAACCAAACACTGTCATTGATTAAAGAATCTGCGATACTATCTACAATTACAGTTCATGAATTAACAATGAGTGGGATGCGTGTTCAGGGTGAAATATTTAGACCCTTTGAAGTATTTATCATGGTTGCTTTATTATACTGGGGTTTAAATGAGACTATAGCAATTCTAATGCGTAAACTTGAAAAATGGTCAAAAAAGGGGCGTACATCGAACCAAGACAGTGCAGAAACTCTCAAAAAAGAGGATGTAGTAAGATGACCAGAGATAACATGGAGACAGATGCTTTTCTCAGCCTAAAAAATATTACTACTACTTTTGGCTCTATTACTGCTTTGGATGATATCAGTTTCAAAATAAAAAAAGGGGAAGTAGTATGCTTAATTGGACCAAGCGGCTGTGGTAAGAGCACCCTTTTGAGGACTGCTAATTGGCTAACACCACCAGATAAGGGTTCAGTAACTTTAGATGGTTTTTCAATTGGCTCAAAAAGATCAAAGAATATGAGCCGAAAAGAAATGACCGCCCTAAATGAGGTGCGGGCCAGAATGGGTATGGTCTTTCAACAGTTTAATGTTTGGCCTCACTTAAATGCTCTTGAAAATGTTGTAAGAGCTCAACTAGTGGTAGCAAAAAGATCGCGTAAGAAAGCTGAGGATAAAGCAACAAAAATGCTTCATGATGTTGGTTTAGAAGACAAAATTTATGACTGGCCTGATAATTTGTCTGGAGGTCAAATGCAACGTCTAGCAATAGCTAGAGCTCTTGCGATGGACCCAGTTTTAATGTTATTTGATGAACCTACTTCCGCGTTAGATCCAGAATTAGTCTCTGAAGTTTTAAATGTGTTAAGACGCCTGGCTGACGATGGTATGACCATGATTATAGTGACGCATGAACTAGGGTTTGCTTCTCAAGTTGCAGATAGGGTAGCCTTTATGGAAAATGGAAAAATTATAGAAGAAGGCCCACCAAACGAGATACTGAAAACACCTAAAACTCAAAGATTACGTCTTTTTTTAGATAAACTTAATATCACCGCTTTTACCAGCCACTAAATCTCTTAATTAAATAAGGAAAATACTATGGATACTTCGCTTACTGTCGCTCCTATGAGATCAGGTTTGCATTATTACTTGGAACAGCAATTTAATAGTTTTCATAATTTCCCAATCGAAACTAACCTAGACAATTTAAACGCAGATGTTGCAATCCTAGGGATTCCATTCGGTGACCCCTACTCTATGGGAGAAGCTAGCAATGATCAGGCATTTGCTCCTACACACATCCGTCGACATTGCGGTAGAGCGCTACGTGGTCTTGATAGATATGATTTCGATATTGGCGGAACTCTTCTCGATGGAAGAGATATAAAAGTTGTCGATTGTGGAGATGTTATCGGAGTAGCCAAGGATGTTGCAGGTAATCATGCTCGTTCAGAAGCAGCGGTTAAAAAAATATTAGCAGCAGGCGCATTACCGATTATTTTGGGAGGTGATCACGCTATTCCGATACCTGTTTTTCGAGCTTATGAAGGCCGCGGGCCAATCACCTTAATTCAAGTTGATGCGCATATTGATTGGCGAGATACCTTTCACGGCGTTAGTGATGGGCTGTCAAGCGTAATTAGACGAGCATCTGAAATGGATCACATCAATGACATATATCAAATTGGATTAAGATCCGCTGGCAGTGCAAGGCCCGAAGAAGTGGATGCGGCTCTAAAATATGGAGCACACCTTATTCCTGATATTGAACTTCAAGAGATCGGTATGAAATCTGTTTTGGACCGAATTCCAGACGGAGGTCAGTATTATTTGACGATCGATGCAGATGGTGTCGATCCTACTATTATGCCAGCCGTCGCTGGTCCAGCTCCTGGTGGCGTAAATTATCCTCAAATGCGAACCTTAATACAAGGTCTCGTAAATAAAGGTAAGGTTGTAGGTATGGATGTAGTCGAAATAACTCCTAGTCGCGACCTTAATGGGATTACTGCTGTTACTGCTGGTCGATTTATTTGTAATCTAATTGGGACTGCTGTTAGGGCTGGATATTTTGAGAATAAATAAATACTTTTACCCAGCAATATGGTTAAAGAAGGTAAATTGTGTATTAACCAGCATTATGAATATTAGGTTTACTTATGTCAAAAAATAACGTGATTAACCGCATAACTAATAGTTTACAAAAAATTAATAAAAATTCAATCCCAGCGAATGTGATGGAAATTGGGAAAAATTGTATAATCGATACTGTTGGAGTAACAATAGCAGGTTCGGTGACACCATCTGCAAAGAAAATCTATTTCTCTGCCAATGAAACTTATAAGGATGGTAATTGTACAATCTTGGGAAGTGATAAAACTCTTAATGCTGCAGGAGCCGCGTTAACAAACGGAGCAGCAGCTCATGCACTGGATTTTGATGATAATTGCTATGCAGGAATAGTTCATGGTTCAGCTGTAGTTTTACCTACTGTTTTAGCATTAGCACAGGAAAATTCCTTAAATGGCCAAAAGTTGTTAATTAGTTTTATAGCAGGCCTTGAAATACAGTTTGGGATCGCAAAAGCATTTTCCAATGGTATATATGATCGAGGTTGGTGGACGACTTCTATATTAGGGGTTCTCGGAAGTGCAGCCAGCGCCTCAAAATTATTGGATCTTGATACTCAGGCTACATCAAATGCATTAGCATTAGCAGCAGTGGGAGCAGGTGCAACTCGTGCAGTTCGAGGAACACATGCAAAACATTTTTATTGTGGGCTGGCAGCTGAACGTGGGATTACAGCGGCAAAGTTAGCAAAAAATGGTGCTATTGGACCTTTGAATGCATTTGAAGACGTCAACGGACTAACCAGGGTTCTTAACGACGGCAAGTTTGATCCAACCAAAATTGATAATATTGGAAAAGATTTTAGTATTGTAGAGCCCGGTGTTGATATCAAAAAGTATCCCGTCTGTTATGCCAGCCACGCAGCAATAGACGGAGTAAAAAGTATCTTAGAGGGTAACAATCTAAATTCGACTATGATTAAAAAAGTAATCTGCACTGTCCCTCCTGTGGTAGGATCAAATTTAACTTTTTCTCATCCAAAAAATATTTCAGAAGCACAGTTTAGTCTGGAATTCGCTCTAGCGACTATAATTAAAGATGGTTCACTCAATTTATCTCATTTAACAGACAAGTTTATAAATTCTGCTAGTTTAAAACTTATTCAAAAAAAGATCGTTATGAACGTTGATAGTCTGCCATTAGAACAATCAAATAACAAGAATATTTGTCCAGAATGGGCAGATATAGAAATCATAATGAACGACGGTATCGCTTATAAAACTTTTGTAAGCTCCCCGATCGGCTCTTCAAAGAGACCCCTACCTGAAGGGTTACTTTACAAAAAATTTTATGACTGCGTGACCTATGCGGATACGGGCAACAACGTGGAAAAACTTTACGAGAATTTGAGAAATATTGAGTCGGCTCATAACTTAAAATCTATATTTAGTTAAATTAAATCTATAACTCCCAAAAATTTTTAAGTTTTAATTTTCCAATAACAGCTTTCATATTTTTTGCATGAGTAAGTAGTAACTCGTCTTCACCGAACCTACCAATCAGTTGAATACTGTAAGGTAAATTATCCTGATTTACCCCAGTAGGAAGGCATATAACTGGTAAGCCGGTATAGGTCCATATTGATGCCATTTTAAAGTCTCCAGTGTATTCAAGACCTCGGGGAGCTACCGTTGGTGCAGTTGGCGCTAACCATAAATCAATATCGTTATCTCTCATAAATTTATTAAGCCAACGGCTGTATGCATGCGCTTTTGATCTAAGTTGATCGAGTCTTTCACTTTTTACTTTTTTACCAGCCTCTATACTTTTACGAGATAACGGCTGATAATAATTCTTGTAATGTTTAAACCAATTTGCGTGCACATCATAAAGTTCCGCGTGAATCAACTCATCTAGTTCATCATTGTAGGTAAAAATATCGTCAACTAAGTGAAAATTTTCTACTGTATATGAGGTTGAATTAATTTTTTTCAAGAAATCAAAAAATTGTGAATTTATCTCAGAATCTGCTAATTCCATATAAGATCCGGTAGGAACTGCTATCTTAAAACCACCTTTTTTCTGAAAACGCTCTTGGGACCAGCCTTTAGTGATTACTTTTATCGTTTCCTCTAAAATATCAATCTCGGAAGCTAAAACTCCCAAATGATCCATGGATTTAGAAAAAGGGATGATACCGTCCGTAGGAATACGATTGAAAGTGGGTTTGTAACCAACAACCCCACAAAATCCTGCAGGTCTTATTACTGATCCGCTAGTCTGTGTTCCAATAGCTATATCGCAAAATCCTGCTGCTACTGCAGCAGCAGAGCCGCTAGAAGAGCCTCCAGGTGTATGCGCCAAGTTCCTCGGGTTTCGTGTCAATCCAGGATCAGATATTGCAAACTCTGTTGTTACAGTTTTTCCAACCATAACAGCACCAGCATTTAATAGTTTTGTTACACTACTGGCTTGTGGTCCAGAAAATAGGTCGGTTGGTAGGTTTGACCCACACGCTGTTGGATAACCATCTATATTAATTATATCTTTGATCCCCAAAAACATTCCTGCCAATGGATAATGATCTTTATTAAGTTTTTGAGATTTCTTAAAGTTATCGTTTAATACTTCTCTCGAAAAGGTTTTAGGCACGAAAGCTTTAACCGAAGATTCATATTTTTCTATAAGCTCGGATTTTTTATTCATTAATAATTCACTTTTCTTGTTTATCTGTAAAATAATTCGCTCTGACTATCGCACCAATAAAATTACACAATAATCGTTCTGCATGAATAAATGTAGTATTATCTTTCTCATAGGACGGTGATATTTCTACTAAATCAAGGCCTAAAACTCGCCCTTTTTTCACGATTCCATGTATAAATTCTCGAAGCTGCAACCAATTCAACCCTCCAGGAGTTGGCGCATTAACAGCTGGCATTATTGTTGGGTCCATACCGTCAGCATCAATAGTTATGTAGTAATGTCTACCATCGGGAATTTTATTTAATACTTTCTGCATACCTATTTGATGCATCTCATAAGCGCTAATCAAATTGGCTCCATATTCTTTGGCAGCTTTCACCTCTTCCTCGCGCCCACTTCCAACACCCCGCAACCCGATTTGATATATTTCTTCAATAAAAGGAAGTTCAGAAGCTCTTCTAATAGGGCTTGAATAACCTTCCTTTTCTCCATTAACACTATCACGCCAGTCCATGTGAGCGTCAATTTGAATCAATATAATGGGTTCACCATTCGGCAGGGCCTTCATTATCGGAATTGGTATTCCATGATCTCCACCAATACTGACCAAAACTGCACCCGATTGAAAGATTTTTTTGGCTGCTACTTCGGCCCTACGATAATGCTCTCTAGGGTTCTGAAAATCAGCTGTTACATTACCACAATCGACAACGCGAACAGCTTGGTTATCTAAAAGAGGCCCTCCTAAATCCCAATCAAAATGCTTGATTGTCCTCGGCTCAGACCAACCAGAATCTTGTGCGTTCTCTCTAAGAAGATCAGGAGAGGTGCTTTGATCATTTGAAAGGTCATCGGGGGTGTAAGGTAAACCATAAGGAACGCCAAGGATTGCTATATCAGTGTCCAAAGTATTCAGATCTGTATGTATGGGAAAACCGAGGAACCCTCTTCCTCCTTTAGGTGTTTCTGTTAACTTCTCAATTTTATTTCTTTGCTTATCACGATAAGAAGATTTCATTCTATGTTCCTATAATTATTCAAATTACGATTACTCAAAATTTTTACTCAGTAAATACATAATGATGAGTTTTTAAAATTATTTTGCCAAGGAGTGGGGGAAATTAATTCTCAAAATATGCATTTTCAAAAAATGGTAAAGATTCCAATACTTTACCAAAGTCAAATTATTGATAAGTTTTTTTAGTAAATTATTTGAAGACGTATAATGTATAAAGAGCATTTTATTTTCAAAACTAACAAGATTTCAAAATTAAATGAATCAAGTTTGGAAGTTGCTTATACCCTATCCAATGACACCTGTAATTGGGACTAAAGGAGGATGACTAAGAGCGTCAATGGAGGTGATTTTTAAAATTTTGATAATCTTGTTACTTGGACCAGTTTTGTTAGGTGTTGTTATTACGACTGGTGCACTTGTTGCATATTATATTGCCAAAAAAAGAAACTTTGAAAACCCAGAGTTTTGGATTATCGGGGGTGGAGCACTCGCCTTTTTTATTTATTACACATACGCAGATATCATTTGGAATCTATTCAGATAAAAAGTGGCGAGACTGGTTTGAAATCCTTTGAAATACTTATCTTACTGTAAAGCTTGCCAGCCTCAAAGTTACCATTCCTGGCGGCCTTACAGATCCACTCTAGGGTTTTGTCAAAGTCTTTATGCAGCACTTACCACTGTTTCATTACTTTCAGTTTTATTGAGGTTGAAGATTGTCCTCCCATTCGATCAAAGGACGTTCCCACAATAACGTTGGTGAGGCCATCTTTGCTAATGGTATCAAGCCCAAGTGCAATGCCCTGACCACAGTTACGTGTTGTGGTGGTCTTAACGAGTTGCTGACAGGTAACCTTAGGTGTGAAGGTTGCAACAGAGCTTCCACCAAAGGATGTTTGACTAAATGGCATACGGACCTCAGGGGCAAAGGAGAGTTTGGATTGCGTAATTGAGCCATGGGTTGCCGTCTCAGTTGAAGAGGCAGAACCAACACTTACATCAAAGTTAACAGTTTGTCCGATTGAGCGTGTTAAGGAGAGAGAACCCGTTGGTCTAATCTCTACAGATGCAAGTGGTATAATACCTGTGAGGTTTAATCCCACTGCTCCAGCTTGTGTATTGTAGTTACTTTTTGCGGTCATAAGATCAGTTGTAAAGCGTAAGTTATTGCTTGAGGTAACAACGGAGGCGTAGCCATCAAGAATGAGATTACCCTCTAACTCTCGTACAAAGTAAGACCCCAGCTTTAAGCCAACTGCTTGCATGGATGTTTTGAGTGTTCCAGCCTCATCCATAAAACCAATAGATCCCCCAACAAAGTAGCCAAGCATTGTTTGATCACTCAACATACGCTCCCACTGGATCTGTCCAGCAACGCCTCTAGAGAGGCTGTTATCTTTGCTTTTGTTATAAAACACATCATAGGAAGAATAGGTGGTGTAGAGAGAACTGTGTGACTTACTTGATTTAGTCATGGTAAGATTTGTATCTATTGTGCCCCCTGAGGTTGTAAAGCCACCAGAGTAATCTGGATCAGTTGAGCTCACCTTAATCTGTGATCCCTTCATTTGAGCAATAAAGCGGCCACGCGCTGAGCTTGAGATACCACTCATTGTGGAACTTAGGTTATTAAGTTCAGCCTGAGCAAAAGAGGCAATCTTGGCGTTTATCTTTGTTAACTCAGCTGCAAAAGCTGCAGCTGGTGTCGGATAAATTGTCACGCTTCCCGTTCCACTTGTAACCGCAGTACCTGCGTTACTCACGCTGTCACTAAAGGCAATGCTGTAAGTTACGGCACCTGCTGTATCACTCGCATTTACTGTGTAAGCAGCAGTCCAGGTATTACCAGTTGCATTTGCATAGGTAATGGATTCGTCCGTTACTGCATCCCCTCCAGACTTAAACGTTACGACAGGTGTTCCAATCGTCTCATCTGCCGTAAAGGTTAGAGTTACAACATCACCCGCAAAACCCTCAGTTGTTGTGGCGTTGTTGGAGGCTAAGCTGACATTGCTAAGAGTGGGGACAACTTTTTCAGTTAAACTCGCCGTGTTACCCGACTGTGTTGTTGAAGTGGCATTTGCAGCCCCATCGTAAATGGAAGTGCTACTCGCTGGAACAACAGTTAGGGTTTCAGCTCCAGTTGGAGTGCCTGATATATTAAGACCAAGAACCCAAACTGCTTGAGAAGTCTTAGTAATTGATGAAGGGGTCGCGTTAACAGTTGCGCTTCCACCAGAGATGGCAAGTGCAAAGTCAGATGCCTCTAAATCACCAGATCCACCATTTGTATCATAAACATTTTCACTAAAGGTAACCGTAAGTGCTGAGTTTGCTGCGTTCAGGCTAGCACTGCTAATGGTTGGTGCGATCTTTTCATTTAAACTCGCGGTATTACCTGACTGTGTTGTTGAAGCTGCATTTGCAGAAACTTCAGGGTCCGCGGACCAAATAACGTCATAAATGGAGCTGCTACTTGCTGGAACAACAGTTAGGGTTTCAGCTCCAGTTGGAGTCCCTGATATGTTAAGACCAAGAACCCAAACTGATGGGGAGGACGGCGATGAAATCGATGAAGGTGTTGTAGCAACGGTTGCAGTGCCACCTGCTATGGATAACGCAAAGTCACCGACCTCTAAGTTTCCCTGACTTTCTGTAGTTACACTTTCATTAAAGGTAACTGTTAGTTCTGAATTATTAGAGTTTAAGCTCACGCTTATTATTGTGGGACCAGCCTGATCATTCAATCTTAAAGAGTTACTTGATTGCGTGATTGAGGCAGCATTTGAAGCCCCATCGTATATGGAGCTGCTACTTGCTGGAACAACAGTTAGGGTTTCAGAGCCACTGGCTGTTCCTGATACATTCAAGCCTAAAACCCAAACTGTTTGAGAGGTCTTGGTAATAGAGGTTGGTGTTGCAGCAACAGTTGCGCTTCCACCAGAGATGGCAAGTGCAAAGTCAGATGCCTCTAAATCACAAGAACACAATGTATTATTGTAACCGGTTGTATTATGGACACCCTCACTAAACGTAACCGTTAAGGCATTGTTTGCTGCGTTTAAACTGACACCGCTTATGGTTGGAACAGTGGTCTCACGGCTAAACCAAGCTGCCGTTGGAGTTTTATTATCTGCTGGCCAATTTGGCGTTGAGCTATATCTAGAAATCATTGCGGTTGCGCCCTCAAACATTCTCTCGAAATCTGTTATACCAGTAACATCCCATTCACGAATATCTTGGTTAAAGGAGCTAGCGTTCCGAAACATTTGTTGTACGTTATTCAGCGAGTCTAATTTCGGTAGATGGACGCTGGTTAGAGAGGTTGCGCCCAAAAACGTAGAATGAAACTCCTGCGCGGCTCCTGTTTCTGGTAGGGAGACGCTGGTTAAAGAGGTTGCATTTCCAAATGCAAGAGACCAATTAGTCACAGCACCTGTCTTTGGCAAATAAACGCTAGTTAAAGAAGTTGCCCCATAAAACATCACCGACATTTCCCATACTTTACCTGTTTCTGGTAAAGAGACACTTCTTAGAGAGGTGGCTTGAAAAAACATATAGAACATGTTGGTTACTTCACTTGTGTCTTGAAAGGTCACACTAGTTACAGCGGTTGATCTAAAAAACATCCTTGTCATATTCGTTACATTACTTGTATCCCAGGCACTGAGGTCTTGGTTAATTGCACTATTGTTCTTAAACATGTCAGTCATATCTGTTATTGAAGACACGTCACAAGTTGTAACGAGATCGGTTGCATTGTTCCAAGAGGATGCCCGATTTTTGATGATAGCAGTTGTAATCGCAGTACCTGAACCACCATTTGTCTTATAAGAGGTGCCATTAACTGTACAAGAAGCCCACGCAGACTGAGCAAATGATAATACAAATAACACGAAAAATAGTTTAAATAGATGTCTTATCATATCAACTCCTGGTAATCATGGTTATCTTAGTAATTTAAGTTATTCTAAAATCTTCAGTTAAACCCGAGTCTATTAATCGCTGTACTAGCTTTAATGACATGCTTACAAAATGTCCCCGATGGAAACTGGAATTAAAAGATATATATCTAGATCTAAACTTTTGATAGCAAGCCGATTAACTATAAAATATTGTGATTTATTTAATTATTATTTGCATTTTTTGAATTATGAAATTATTGGTTTTAAAAAACTTAGATAATCGCAAAGCAAAAGACTCACATTGACAGATACTGATTTTATTGAAACGTTATTTCACACGCATTATGACTATCAGAACAATGATATGGGCATAGAAACCTTAGCTAAGATTGCACCAGCATTCGACTTCGAGAAATGTGGTGAAGGATATTTCTATAGGTATGCAGCTTTTGAAACAGAAGGCCATTTAATTTCAAGGATCGAAGGTAATGACTTTATATGCCGTTCTAATGGATTAGACACGCCATATGGCTATGTCGTTATCAACTTTCTAATTGCAGGAAAAGTTACTGGAATAATAAATAAAGAAAAAGTCAGTTTTGAAGGTGGTGATATTAATACACAAAACTTTCTTTGGACAGGCGACTGCAACGTCGAATTAAGATATGAAAATGCTACGTTTGTGTCCCTATTTTACAATTACACACCCAATATTAGCAAAATAGACGCTGGACAGGTTGCCAACCAACTTATGGAACTAATTAAAAACTACTTCAACAACAGAGAAGCACTTGTCAGATTGGCTGCGCAGGAATTTGGTGATGAGATTGTTCTCAACTTGCTTACTGCCCCGTTAAACCAAAAAATATCAATGTTAAAAAGCTTTAGTTACGCCGCAATACACGATACCGCAGCAAATAAAGGCCATTTAAAAAATTATGCGTATAAGGGTAAAGTAAGTATCTCAACAGCCTCTCGTGCTTTATTGCATGGAGAAAGTGTAACTAAACTTCTAAAAAAAGTTAGAAGTTCAGAGGATTAGAATATAATTAACAACTTGTAGCTCCTGGGCCTTAAATTAGTATCGTGCCACCGTGCTATGGATTTGTTTGGATACCGCACTAATTACACAGAAGGATGTTGAAAGGGAATAAGTGATGAGGAACAAAGTATCGTTAAGCCGGCGGCAATTGTTAATACTTGCATCAAGTTCCGTCATTGCTGCTCCATTGGCTGCCTTAGCTGACGGCACTTCCACTGATATTCACGTAGTTAAAAACCCACAGTGTGGTTGCTGCAATGCATGGATAGAGATTTTAACAGACAAAGGCTTCAATGTTACTACTGAAGATCGCTCCGGTAGCCTTTTGACTGAATTTAAGATTGAGAGTGGCA
>Ga0209816_1002406_pt1 | contig 13326 bp, 12 predicted proteins | sample CoawatmetaG01DNA_FD_187509 | JGI IMG/M metagenome (GOLD analysis project Ga0209816, IMG submission 187509) | Marine microbial communities from the West Antarctic Peninsula - Coastal water metaG017-DNA (SPAdes) (version 2) | ecosystem: Environmental > Aquatic > Marine > Coastal ... | reverse complement strand
CTTTAGTGCCGCCTTTTATGTAAGTGACATTATCAACATGGTTTGATTCGCTACCTGTAAAGTAGTTATCTAGGCTATATACTTCATAGTTTTGTTTTTGAGCTAATCTTTCACACAAATGCGAGCCTACAAATCCTGCTCCACCTGTTACTAATATTTTCTTTTTCATTATTTATCACCACCAAGTATATCCCTTCTTAAATCTAGGCAACTTAAGCTTTCCCAAGTAAAAATTAAACACCTTTTTTTAATAGCTTACCTAGCACAATAGCTGAGAAAATTACTAGAAACGGTTCAAGCGGTAACCTGTAGCGGATAGAACTTATAAGAACCATGTGCACAACAGTAAAATACGAAAATAAAACTATTATAGGCAGTATTGAGTTGAAGTTCTCTCTTAAGTATTTAAAAACAAATACAATACTTAACAGCAAAGCAACCCCATAACTCAGCAATGAAACTATAATATAAAAAGGCGTTTCATACTTTGGTGCATAAGGCCAAAGCCTCCAAAAGCGCACAAACTTTAAACCAGCAAGTTCTACAAAGCGCTGAGGGTTGTTTTTTATATATTCAAAAGCTGATTCTTTGAAAAATTTGTTTCTTAATATGGGATCTACGATATGATCACCGAATGCCAGATCAACATCGTCACCCTTCGTACTTCCCCATACTCCACCGCCACTTTTGTTTAATGGATTGTTGCCTGAGTACCAAACGAGTCCCTCACCTAAGTTTAGCCTTACAAACTGGTCAAACTTGTTGTGCTGGTGCAGCCACCAAGGACTCATAATAATCATATAAATAAGCGTATATTTCAAAATATTTAAAAATGAGTTTTTATAACCTAACTTATGCACATAAAAGCTAAAAGTAAAAATAAGTATAGGAGCCAAAAGATCTAGTACAGGTCTATGAAGTATAGAGATAGTTATGACTATCATGGCCCAGATAAACTGTTTTTTATAGAGTAATAAAAAAGCTAAAAGAAGTAAAGCCACATAAAGTGTTTCAGTTAAACCTGTAATAGAGTAGAAAATAAAGTGAGGGTAAACAGACGCTCCAAGAGCGGCTATAGTAGCGTACAATTTTTCTTTAAAAATAACTAGTGCCAGTTGGTAAATTAACCAAACTGATGCAGTTGAAAGTAAAATATTTGCTAACTTAACCATGAAAGAGTTTTGGAGCAAGTGAACAAATATAGGATGAAGCGGCATTACGTTGTCATTATTTATTATCCCTGTACTAAATAGTTGAAGTCCAGCATTCGTATATGTAGTAAAGTCTGGAAACTCTATATTTGGCATAATTGTAAAAGCCACTAAACGCATAAAAAGTGCAAATAGTAGAATTTGATAAATATTTATTTTATGAATAGTGTTCATTTTAGACCTTGAATACAAAAAATTTACCAAAGAGGTAGCCATATATATAAAGCACACCAACAGTTATAAGTTTAGCCAGATAAATATTAAACCCCATATCTACAAAATAATTCACTAAAAATAGTGTAATAAAATAAGATATCAAAACGAGCAATAGGTACTTTTTAAGTTGCCATTTAGCATTGCCATTGGCTTTTTTAAAAGTATAGCTTCTGTGAAAAAAGAAGTTAAATACTAAACTCAAAATAAAAGCTAAACTAACAGAAATATCTAGTGTTAATGTTAGTATATTAAAAAACAAGAAAAGTAATAAAAAATCGACTAAAACAGTCAAGACTCCTACTAAGCCATACCTTAAAAAACTATATTTAAACATTATTTTTCAGGTAAATTTTCTATGTCTATACTTATAGCTTGAAGTAAAAACTGAACGCCTAAAATAATAGGTAAAACTGAGATCATAATAGAACCTGTTGAAGCTAAAACTCCTGTCGTAAATGAGCTATACCAGCTAATACTTCCGAAAATAATACCAAACATAAATAGAGGAAATCCTAAAAGCATATAAATAGATGCCATATTGAAGTCATAAATATAATATTTATAAAAAATACGTTTTAAAAACCCTTTGAAAAGTTTTGAAGGAAAGTCAAAAAGTACTTTGGTTACACTAAGTGAGCTCACTTCATCTTCATACTTTGCAGGAAAAGAAACATCTTTAACTACACAATTTTCTATGTTTAAGTTTATAAGCATGTCTGACTCAAAGAAGTAGCGTTTAGAGAGTTTTTCTAACTCTAAACCCAAGATAGCATCTTTACTTATAGCAGTAAAACCATTTGTTGGATCCATAATATCCCAGTAGCCGCTAGACACTTTTACTAAAAAAGATAGTGAACTGTTACCAAACAGCCTTACTTTTGGCATCTGCTTTAGTGCTTTTAAATCACCAAACCTATTGCCTTTTGTGTAATCTGCCAGATTGTCAATAATTGGTTGTATTAATTGAATTATATTACCTGGATTCATCTGCCCATCACCATCAACTTTCACTACTATATCTGAATTTAACTCTAGCGCTTTTTTGTAACCAGTCACAACAGCACCGCCAACACCTTGGTTATGTTTATGAAAAATAACAGTTACTTTTTCTGAATTCAATTCTTCAATAAAAGACCCAGTTTCTTGCGGGCATTTGTCATCTACTACTATAATATTATTTACAAAAGCCGGCATCGCTTTAATTACATTTTCTATATGTGACTTAACTTTGTATGCTGGTATTACTACTGTTATATTCATCTTAAGCCTTCTCGTCTAATAGTTTCATATCTTTGAATTATTTAACATCTTTAATGAGCTTACAGGATAAATCATATTAAAAAAAACGGCACTCCTGCCTCCAATTACACTAGCAAGGATCTTACCAGAGCCGTCATATAATAACTTGTTTATAAACCTGGAATTTAGGTTTTTTTTAAATTAAGAATTTCTCATCTCTTCATCAATTAAAATATCCAAAATATCAAAAAAAGAATCATCATAATCCCATTTTAAATCTTTTTTTGATTTTGAATTGTCTCCGTAAATCTCATCAATTTCATTTGGTCTAAAAAAGTCTTTATTTTCAACTATTAAACTTTTATCTAAACCAAATTTTTCAAAAACATACTCCACAATATCTCGTAACAATATAGCTTTTCCAGAGCAAATTATAAAATCATCTGCCTTATCAGATTGAAGCATTGCCCACATAGCTTTGACATATTTTGGAGCATAACCAAAATCCCTTTTGATATTAAGATTACCAACTACCAGCTTATCCAATTTTCCAATATTAATGGCTATAGAGTCTCTTATTACTTTTTTTACAAAAAAATTATTACTTCTTAAATATGATTCATGATTAAACAGTACTCCATTACACAAAAACAAATCATACGATTCTCGATAGGTTGTTACCATAAAATATGATGCCATTTTAGAAACGCCATAAGGACTTATGGGGTGCATCGGTGTTTCTAGAGATATTGGCATGTTTACAACCCTGCCATACATTTCACTACTTGATGCTTGATACAACTTTGTATTTGGAAAAAAAAGCCTGATACTTTCAAGTAAATTATTTACAGATGTTGTATTAAAAGAAAATGTTCCCAAAGGCTGATCGAATGAAAGCCCCACTGAGCTTTGAGCTGCAAGGTTGTATATCTCATCTGGGTTATATTTTTGAATGATTCTTATCACATTTGCCATATCCAAAAGATCAAGTTCTTCCAATATGACTTCTTTTTCAATACCAAGATATTTAAAGTTTTTACTGTTTGCAGATCTATAACTTCGCACTGTTCCAACTACTTTATAGTTTTTTTCTAATAGTAGTTTTGCTAAATATGGTCCATCCTGTCCACTAACTCCTGTGATAATTGCCGTTTTCATATCAACACACTCTCATATATTTTTTTTGTCTCTTCTGCTGTTTCTTTCCAAGAGAATTTGTTTAATTGTTCGTATCCATTTTTCATCAAATCTTCTCGTAAATTCGTATTATCCAAGACTTGTATAACCGCATTTTTTATAGACTCTTCACTGTATGGATCAAAGTAACAAGCTGCTTCACCAGTAACTTCTGGTAATGAACTTAGATTACTACAAAGAAGAGGGCATCCACAAGCAAAAGATTCCAAAACAGGAATGCCAAATCCTTCATAAAGTGATGGAAAGATAAACGCTAAAGCATTTTTATAAAAATAAGCCAAACTATCATCATCTAAGTTGTACTGTAATACTTGTTTTGAAATACCAAGCTCAGTCAGTAGCTGCATTTCACTACTACTAAACTTGCCACCACCTGCACATAAAACAAAAAGTTCATTATCTTGATTTAATAACTCTGAAATACTTTTAATAAATCGCTCAAAGTTTTTGTACAAACCACGACTACCTACAAAAAACAAATACTTTTTTGGTATATCAAAACCAAGTTTTATATCTGACTTTGGAAACATAGAATTACCAAGATAAACTACTTCAATCTTTGACTCATCTGTACCAAAAATCTCTATCAAATCTTTTTTTGTACTCTCTGAAATAGCTATTATTTTTGTTGCCTTTTCTACGAGCAATCTTTTTTTCTCTGTTGTTTTATCAGTAGCTGGAAACATCTCACTAAATTTTTCATGAATCATGTCATAAACTGTCAAAACAAAAGGCTTTTTCCCAATAAATTTTAAAAAATATGGGTCATAGTAAGTAGGATGAAAAACATCAAATTTTTGTTGTTTTAGTTTCAAAATATTACTTGGTTTATTTAAAATCCTAAAAACTCTGTTCTTGCCACGAAAATTTTTATTTGGCAATAAATCAATATAATCCACAAATTTTTTATCAGAGATATAATGATTGTTTGATACTAGCAAAGGTATTTCATATTGTAAATCTGAAACATCATCAAGTTCACGAACAAGCTCATAAAAATATCTCGAAATTCCACCGTATTTTTGTGATGTAAATATTTGATGATCGTATAATATTTTCATTTTTCGCTTACATTCCTAATGTAATCAAAGCTAGAATACCTACAATCTTTGCAAGTTCATATAGCTCATTGACTCACTGATTGGTTTATTGGCTGGTTGATTCAAGCTCATCAGTGAGTAACACGCATTGGTTGCTCAACTACTTCAGAGCTAATACAAGTAATCTCTATAATTAACAAGTGGTTAACTTTATTCTCATAGACTGAGTTTATAACATTCACTTCCATCATTATATTTTGATAGGTAGAATTTTCTGGCATAGATTCCAATCGATTTTGCAATTTTTATCCATTGATTATTTCTTTATAACTCCCTGTGTATACAAAATGATCTTTATCTAATTTTATTATGTTATTACAATCTTTTAAGGTTGTAAGCCTATGCGCGATGATAAGTATCGTTATTTCTTCACCTAGATCATCAATTGCTTTCATTACCGCCTGTTCAGTTTCATTATCTAATGCACTAGTTGCTTCATCAAATATTAACACGTCAGCTTGTTTATAAAGAGCTCTTGCAATACCAATTCTTTGTCGCTGTCCTCCAGATAGACGAATACCTCTTTCACCTACGAAAGTTTGATAGCCATCTTTCCACTGCTCAATTAACTCTGAAATTTGTGCTTGCTGTGCAGCTTTTTTTACCCTCTGATGATTGATTAACTTTTTTTCAATGCCAAAAGCAATATTTTCTTCAATAGTACTATCTGATAGATAGATATTTTGTGGCACATGGGCGATATGTGCTTGCCATGCTCTACGATTTTGATTATTAATTGTCTGATTATCGATCATTAGCCCACCCTCAGTTGGTGGAAGTAGCCCCATGATAATATCTATCAGCGTACTTTTTCCACTTCCAGTTACTCCCATAAAGCCGATACGGCTACCTTTTTTTAAAGAGAGGTTAATATTTTTCAATACCCAAGGTGAATCCTCACTATAACGAAAATTAAGATTATTCAGTTTAATCTCTTTTGCAAAAGGAATTGATTCTGGTAGTGGCTGATCTGCATATTCAGGTAGTCGCTGATCTAATAAATTCAGCACATCTTCAAATGATGATTTTGAGCCTTTGATTTGGCTATATGAAGAATAAGCTCTCTGAAGTGCTGGCAGTAATCTTTGTGCGCCAAGCGCTAATGCACCTAATACTGGAATTGCTTTCACCACGCCACCTTCTTGTTGTATCATCAGATAGGCAAGCCCAGCGATAAGCGTCATTCCAATTGCTTCCATGGCATATCTAGGACTACCGCCAATAAACACAATATTGCCTGATGCGCGACGCAGTGGCAGATCTGCACTTCGGTAAAGTTTGCAGTAGAATTGTTGTGTTCCATCGATAAGTACATCACGGATTCCACCTAGCCCCTCTTGAAGTGATTTAATCATCTGGGTGGATTGATCTGCAATCGTTTTACTGTTGTCCTTTAGATGCGTTTTGGTGTAACGAATAACCATCCAGTAGAGCAGACCAAAACCGATAGATGCTGATAGCGCTATGGTCAGATTTATTGCAAAAAGTGCGCCCATGATCCCTATCAGAAGAATTATCGAGCTGATTAGGTTTAGAGTTGGTGAGATCACCCCTGAGATTACCGTATTTGTTTTCGTAATAATGCCGTTAATGACCTCACTACTATTGCGAGACACATGAACTTCATATGCTTGGTATAGGGTACGACGATAGATATTGATACTGAGGTCTGCGCCTGTTGCAAATGAGAATCTGGTCATGGCATATAGCAGTGTTAAGCGAATTATACCGGTCAGGAGTGCTGCTGTTATAAATAGAATAGTTAGTGGTAATATTAATTGTTTAGGCTCGGTTAACGCTAGAATTTGGATAACAGGCTGCATCAATGAGTGTTGGTAGACCTGCTCTGGGGCAGTTAATATTCCTAGAAATGGAAGTACTGCGCCTATGCTAATAATTTCTGCTAGCGATGCTATGATCATCAGAATTAACAATAGTGAAAACTGCTTTTGACGACGTTTTGTCAGATGGTGCCAGAGGCTGACTAGTGATGATTTTTTAGTGATCAATTTTTGTTTGAATTATATTAATCTGAATTAAACAAGTCTCTTGTATAAACCTTGTCTTTAACATCACTAAGCTCATCTACCATTCTATTGGCAACAATGAGATCGCTAATCTTTTTGAACTCTTCTAGATTGTCAATAACCTTTGAAAGGAGGAACTCATTCTCACCTTGTTCAGTTAAAACTGGCTCATAGATTACCACTTTAATGCCTTTGGCTATAACACGTTTCATGATACCTTGAATGGATGATGCTCTAAAGTTATCAGAGCCAGACTTCATAATCAACCTATGAACGCCAACAACCTTTGGTTGTTTGGCAATAATCGAATCTGCTATAAAATCTTTTCTGATTGAGTTGGCGTCAACAATGGCACTAATCAAAGCATTAGAAACATCTTGATAGTTGGCTTTAAGTTGCTTGGTATCTTTAGGTAGGCAGTAACCACCATAGCCAAAGCTAGGGTTGTTATAGTGTGATCCAATTCTTGGATCTAGGCCTACACCCTCAATAATCTGTTTTGAGTCTAGACTGTGTGCTTCAGCGTAAGAGTCTAGCTCATTAAAGTAAGATACGCGCATAGCAAGGTAAGTATTACTAAAAAGCTTTACCGCTTCTGCTTCAGTAGAGTGAGTAAACAACACATCTATATCTTCTTTTATAGCGCCCTCTTGTAGAAGATTAGCAAACACCTTAGCTCTTTCAGATATCTCGCCAACAATAATGCGTGATGGATATAGATTATCATGCAGTGCTAAGCCCTCTCTTAAAAACTCTGGTGAGAAAATGATATTGTCAATATTAAATTTATCCTTAATGCTTTGAGTGTAGCCAACTGGTACAGTTGACTTGATAATCATTATAGCTTTAGGATTTATATCTACCACATCTTGAATAACCACTTCTACCGAAGCGGTATTAAAATAGTTATTATTAGTGTCGTAATCAGTTGGGGTAGCGATGATGACAAAATCCGCATCCAGGTAAGCCTCTTGCTTGTCGAGCGTTGCTCGAAAGCTAGAAGCTAATGATGAATGTTTCACCCCAAGGGTATTTCCTGACGGGGCAATGTTTAATGTTGAATGATTCTTATGAGCTGAAAGGTGTTCTTGTATCTCTTTATCTTCTATTGGCGATAAACCTTGATTGAGTTGTTCAATCTTCTTTGGGATGATATCAAGGGCAATCACTTCATGATTTTGAGATAACAGCATAGCATTGGAAAGACCTACGTAGCCGGTGCCTGCAATGGTTATTTTCATGATTTTCTCTCTGATAAATACCAATCATAAGTCTTGTCAAAACCATCTTTAAGATCTACACTGTAATTCCAGCCCATATTTGATAGTCGTGATACATCAATCAGTTTTCTTGGCGCTCCATCTGTCTTGCTTGTATCAAATGTAATATTGCCTTTATAGCCAACTACCTCTTTCATAGTTTTTACCATTTCTCGTATTGTTACATCTTTTCCTGTACCAACATTAATATGCGAAAGCATTGGTTTTGTATTAGCTTGGTAAGTCTCTTCATCTAATTCCAATACAAATAATGATGCCTCTGCCATATCAGAGACGTGTAGAAATTCTCGAAGCGCTTTGCCACTTCCCCAAATTTCCACCACAATGTTTAATGTTGTATTTTGAATGTTTAATTTAATACCTTGTTGCGCAAGAGTTTCTGTAATTTGGTCGTTACTAGATTGTCCTGTTATGCCTTGTATTGGGTTTTTGTTTATATCATCACTTATAGCTTGCCAGTCGTTATTTTCTAGGCATTTTGCTAGATGGAGTTTTCTCATGACTGCTGGGATGACATGGGAGTTTTCTAGATTAAAGTTATCACCCTCTCCGTATAGGTTGGTTGGCATGACTGAACGGAAATCTGTACCGTGTTGGCGATTGTATGATTCGCAAAGTTTGATGCCCGCTATTTTTGCTAGCGCATAAGACTCATTAGTTGGCTCAAGCACATCGGTCAATAATGCATCTTCACGCATAGGCTGCTCGATTGTTTTAGGATAAATACAAGTGCTGCCTAGAAATAACAAGCGCTTAACTTTATTCTCATAGGCCGAGTTAATGATATTAGCCTCTATCATCATATTTTGATAAATAAAGTCTGCAGGATAAGTGTTATTCGCATGAATACCACCCACTTTAGCAGCAGCTAGAATAACATAGTCAGGTTTTTCTTGTTGAAAGAAGTTTTGCACTTGCAATTGATGAGTAAGGTCTAGTTCTTTATGAGTTCGCATTAAAAGATTAGTAAACCCTCTTGACTCTAATTGTCTAACAATGGCAGAGCCAACTAAGCCACGATGCCCTGCAATATAAATTTTATCCTTAATATCCATGTCTAAATCAATTACTCGTTAAAGTCTGGCGCTTTGAAGCCGTGCTTTTTGACTAAAGAATCACGCTTAGCAATGTTGATATCATTTTCCATCATCTCATGCACCATCTCTTCTAAAGTAATCTTTGGTTCCCAGCCTAGTTTTTCTTTGGCTTTGGTTGGATCACCTAATAATGTTTCCACCTCTGTTGGTCGGAAGTAGCGTTTGTCGACTGCAACGATCAAATTACCTGTTTCAGCGTCATATCCTTTCTCATCCATGAGTTTACCTTCCCATCGGATTGTTTTACCTAAATGGCCCCATGCGAAGTTGATAAAGTCACGAACTGAATACTGAACACCGGTGGCAATGCAAAAATCATCTGGCTCGTCTTGTTGTAGCATTAGCCACTGCATTTCAACGTAATCTTTGGCATGACCCCAGTCACGTTTGGCATCCATGTTTCCTAAGTAGACGGTGTCTTGTAGACCTAATGATATACGGGCTAGTGCTCTGGTGATTTTACGGGTTACGAAGGTCTCTCCTCTAACTGGAGATTCGTGATTAAACAAGATGCCATTACAGGCATACATGCCATAAGCTTCACGGTAGTTAATGGTTATCCAATAAGCATATAGCTTTGCTGCTGCATATGGAGAGCGTGGGTAAAAAGGGGTAGTTTCTTTTTGTGGAATTTCTTGCACTTCGCCATATAGCTCTGAGGTAGAGGCTTGATAGTAGCGAGTTTTTTTCTCAAGGCCTGAAATGCGAATGGCCTCTAGTAGGCGTAGTGCACCTAGACCAACTGTGTCTGCTGTGTATTCAGGGGTTTCGAACGATACAGCAACATGTGATTGTGCACCCAAATTATAGATTTCATCAGGCTGTATCTCTTGAATAATGCGCACCATACTCATAGAATCTGCCAAGTCACCATAATGTAGTATGAATTTTCTGTCAGTTTCATGAGGATCTTGATAAAGATGATCAATACGATCCGTGTTAAATGATGAAGAGCGGCGTTTGATACCGTGCACTTCGTAACCCTTATCTAGTAAAAATTCTGCTAGGTAGGCGCCATCTTGCCCGGTGATGCCTGTGATTAATGCTACTTTATTACTCATAATTAATTTCCTAAAAATTTCACATGCTAATTTAGTCTAATATTTAATTTTTAATACGCCCATACATATCTTCAAATCTAACAATATCATCCTCACCAAGATAGGTGCCACTTTGCACTTCGATGATTTCTAATGATTTATTCGTTTGGTTTTCAAGAGCGTGTGTAATACCAATTGGAATGTAGGTAGACTCACCTTTTTTTAGTGTCAACACCTTCTCACCATTGATAGCTGTAGCGGTGCCATTTACTACTACCCAGTGCTCTGCACGCTTATTGTGCATTTGGAGTGATAACTTAGCACCTGGATTAACGTGCAATCTCTTCACTTGAAAATACTTACCAACTTCAATAGAGTCATACCAGCCCCACGGACGATATACCTTGCGATTAGAGTGGGCCTCATCTCTGCCCTTTTTTTGAAGAGATTCAACAACAGACTTAACTTCATGCGCCTTGTCTTGACTAGCAATAAAAGTAGCGTCAGGCGTATCAATCACAACTAGATTGTCTACGCCAACTGCAGTTACCATATGATGAGAAGCGTAAATATAAGTATTAGTTGTATCTTTTGCAGTTACATCCCCTTTGAGCACATTGCCACTACCATCCTTCTTGCCAATATCGTACAGCGCCGACCAGGAGCCAATGTCATTCCACTGAGCATCCAGTGGCACAACAACCACATTATCGCTTTTCTCCATGAGTGCGTAATCAATAGAATCAGATGGAGAAGACTCAAAGGCATGCTTGTCAAGTCTAATAAAATCAAGATCCTGTGTAGCATTTTTTACAGCATCGCCCACTGCTTTAACAATACCAGGCGAATGAACAGTTAACTCGTCGATCAATATTTCTGCCTTAAACATAAACATGCCGGAGTTCCAAAGGTAGTTACCCTGCTCTAAGTAAAATTCTGCAGTTTTTAGATCTGGTTTTTCAACAAAATCTTCAACCTTATACGCACCATTGACATTGTCTTTAGACCCTTTAATATAGCCATAACCGGTATTGGCATCCGTTGGCACAATACCAAAGGTTATTAATTTATCCTCTTGTGCCTGCTGGCTTGCTATGTTAATTGCCTCATGGAAAGCGTCAGCATCTTGAATGACATGATCGGCTGATAAAACTAGTAGCATCGAATCCTCTGAGTCTCTTAATGATTGCAGTGCTGCAGCTGCTATTGCAGGAGCAGTATTTCTACCAATGGGCTCTAATAATATTGTTGGGTTTTTAACCCCGATTTGCTGGCACTGCTCCGCGACTAAAAAACGATGGTCAGCGTTACAAACAATAATCGGATCTACAAGATTATCCAGTCCGTTAAGACGTAGAATGGTATCTTGCAGCATGGTATTATCGCCTGCCAGAGGCAAATACTGCTTAGGATACTGCTTGCGAGACAGTGGCCAAAGACGAGTACCTGAGCCACCTGAAAGAATAACAGGAGTTATTTGCATTTAGGTTTAATAGTTAGAGCTTCTGTAAATGGCATTTTTATAATTAATTAATTTTGCTAGGTTTTAGTCTGGACTTATTAGAGGTGATAATGGATATTATCACTTTTCATTAGCTGTTTCTTCGGATTCAAGTTTTAGCGCATTAATCTCTTTTTTTAGTATTTCATATTCAACAATCTTTCTTTTAAGAAAGGAAAAAGTTAGCCTTGACTTCTCTTCGATTCCACTAGGGGTAAGGAGGTACACATAGCCCATTTTATTTTGATTATGACTAAAGTTTGATAGTTTTATTAATCCCTTCACAGTCAGTTTTTTTATGCAATAGTTTACCTTACCCAGGCTCACACCCATCTCCATAGATAGCTCTCTTTGGGTAAAGTGAGGGTTTGATTCTAGCTTACGAAGCAGATCAAGGCGTATATCTTGGTTATTCATTAGTATAGGAAAAAATAAAATATTAGGCACGCTACCGCCACATCTTGCAAATGTATTTGCAAAAAATCGAGAAGAACCTATTCTATCATTTTTATTGGCTCGTGTTCAACAATTGAACACCTTTAATAATATTCCTAGTATAAGGTAATCTTAAAATATATCGGTGAGTATGTTTTATGGCTAGTGTATTTTTTATTTCTTAGTTATACTCTATAATGAAATATAATTTTTGTACAGGCAGTTACATGATAATGCTAGCTTTAATCTATAAAATTTATTCTTTTACTTTTGATATAAGCTTTATTGGTAGAGACTCTTATCACAATTTATAGCGCTCAATTTTGATCAACCTATGAATATTATCTGCATGAAATGGGGCAGTAAATTCCCTCCAGAATATGTAAACCGTCTATACGCAATGGTGTCTCGAAATGTAGACTCCAAGTTTAGATTTGTATGTTTCACTGAAAATAGTAATGGCATTAGGCCCGAAGTAGAGATACAAGATCTCCCTGAGTTAGAACTTCCATCTGGATCGCCTGAGCGAGGCTGGAGGAAGCTCACTGTATTTAAAGAAAACTTTGGTACCCTTTCTGGGACAACGCTGTTTCTTGACTTGGACGTAGTAATTGTCGGAAAATTAGATGCATTCTTCAGTCAGCCCGGTGATTTTTTGATTGCACACGACAAAAAAAACCCAAAGAAGAGAGAGGGGAACTCCTCAGTATTTCGATTTAAAATTGGACAATATGCTCATATACTTGAGCACTTTGAGAAGAACTCTGAACAAATAAAAAATGAGGTGCGCCACGAGCAGGCCTATTTATCTCGCGAAATTGATAAACTAGGGAGCCTAGAATACTGGCCAGATGATTGGGTCCCGAGCTTTAAGTATAAATGCTGCCCATCCTGGATTAAATCTTGGTTCGCTGCCCCTTCAATACCTTTAGGGGCTAAAATTATCCTGTTTCATGGCTTACCAAATCCGCCTGAAGCAATTA
>Ga0209816_1002394_pt1 | contig 13356 bp, 21 predicted proteins | sample CoawatmetaG01DNA_FD_187509 | JGI IMG/M metagenome (GOLD analysis project Ga0209816, IMG submission 187509) | Marine microbial communities from the West Antarctic Peninsula - Coastal water metaG017-DNA (SPAdes) (version 2) | ecosystem: Environmental > Aquatic > Marine > Coastal ... | reverse complement strand
TTGGCCTCATAATCGTATTGCGCTTGTCTCATCTGCTGGTAATTGGCTTGATTGTCCGCCTTTACTTTAACTGGATACACCACACCCTTTATCTTTGGGCTATTGGGATCAAGTCGTTTTAGCTCATTTTCGGTCAGGCTGCGACCTCCAGCAAAATTATTTGCTAATTCAATATTGTGCTGAGGTGCAAAATATATGCCCTTACCAGACTGGCCCCTTGTTGACCTGTTAATATCGAATCCTACTATATCTGGGTTATCTGCGGTTTGGCCACTAGACCTATAAATATAATCTGCATCTGATGGCATTGTTCCATGATAACCGTCCACCATTGATCGTTCGACAGACCTTTGCATGCGAGACGCCTCATCCATCGGGAGCGGAGTATTATTAAACATATACGTGTCGTCAGCCAGCGCCATCATATCTTCAGTCACGTCGCCAGCATTTCCCGCTGCACGCATCTCCAAGACCTTCTTGGCCATTGCTTCAGCTTCGTTACGGGGGGCTGGGAGGGATGGATTTGACGGCAGCGGATCAAGCTCAATACGGTTAGCCAAGTCAGCCGCCTTGCGGCCAGCAGCCTTGCGGCCAGCAGCCATAATTGGACGTGCAATAAAAGGGCCAGCGCCGGGGATAGTGCCGAGTAAGCCGCCAGCAGCTAGAATTGCAGCACGTTTGCGATCACCTTCGGACAGCGCGTGGCCGGCCTCGCCAAATGCAAGAACATCGCCGATGCCGGGGATGAAATCTTGGGATGCCTGCACAGCCTTAACACTGGCTGGCATCTCGTCACGATTGCGAGCAAGCAGGCCATCTTGATATAAATCCGCATATCCGCCAGACGGAGCCGCCGTGCGGTAATCCTCCTGCAAAAACAGCCTATCCCAAATGCTAGCCATTACAGCCTGCCACCGTTACGCACATACAGATTATATGCTGGATCATATTGATCCGGGCTAGATAGCATTCTCCGCACAAAACCTTGGTCATAGTTTTCCATAAGGTGGCGCGTAAATCCCTCAAACGAAAGCGGGTCTGCTGGCGCAGGATTCTGTGACGCACCAGCGCCAACAGGGCCGGGCATCGGCATCGAACTGGGCTGCATGTAACTGGGCGGCGCACCAACATTAACAGGTGCCGCTGAGTAAGGCGCTGGCGGATTCATACCAAAACGCTGGGCGTCAGTTGGAGGCGCAGGTCTTGCCGCTGCCGCCTGATTGTTATTTATCGCAGCAGGTGCTGGCCTCATCGCTGGCGCAGCCGCTGGCGACGCCGCTGGGCCGCCGATGTCCTGCGCACCGTAAAACGCATCACGAGATGCCATGCGGGCCTTATCGTCAGAGCCATATGGGTCAGCAAACAAATTACCGAGCATAGACAACAATCCACCGCCCTCAAATTTTTCGCCAGATTTGCCCATGCCACCGCCGTCAAGACGGTCTAGGAAATCAAGGAATTTTTGTTCAGCCACGGTAAACCGACCTTTTTCTGGTAAATTTGAAGCAAACGTATCACACTTCCCCCAAAGCTTCCATTACCTTTTTCATGCGCTTGTTTAGCTTCCATGTGCCAGCACGCCAACGGGCTGCATACTGGGCATCCTCTAAGTCTAAACCTTTCGCCATGTACTGCTTAATCCACTTCGTCATAACAATATTTTTCAAATGAGGCCGCAACTGGCCGAAGGTAACCTGCTTCATGCAATCCCCCGCAAATTCCGCCTAATCTCCTTCTTCCACGTAGACATGGAGCCAGACAGGGCCGTTGCAGCGTCAGATGCCATAGTTAAACACAAAGCGTCAGCCAAATCGGGAGACTTTAACCCACGCTTGCGCATATCATCCTTACTTTCAGCTTTCATCTTGCCGCTGGGCGTAAATGCGTAACGAATCGAGGTTAGCTCTGCCAGCAATTGATCGTCATTCGGAATTTTGCACGACCTATCCTCAAGCCAACCCTTAGTCTTAAACCAAAGCTCTGCCCGCAAATTCATGTAAGTACCGCCCATTGCAGGTGCCTCACCCACGTTAATGCCACGAACAGGAGCGCCAAGCTCACGCAGCCTATCCACAACACCACCGCCAACACCAATACTATCAACTAGTATCTCGCTAGGCCGCATAGAGGGCGATAAGCCCTCGTATTCGGCCATCACACGCCCAACTGTCTGCATCAAATCCAAGCCCTGCCATGATGAAATCTCAGTCACAACATTGCCGTACCGTTTACACAACGCAGTCTTATCTGCACCAAAGCGCGCAACATCCAAACCCCATATTGGTTTCGTGTCAGGCGTAACTTCAATATCGCGCTTAATTGCGCTGTCAGCCAAGTGAAACGGAATAATCGTATCGTCATCCGCCATTGGGAACTCACCCAGCACACGAATGCGAAACGCATTGCTCTCCTCGCCGTACCTAGCACGCATCTCATCAACAAACTCGTCAGACACAAGCGGGCTATCAACGCAGGACCATCTGCGCGTCCACCACGATGATGCCATACGTGTCTGGCTCTCGAAAAACGTGCCAGACGAACGTGTCGGGTTGGACATAAGTATCGTTGTTGCAGCATGACCAGACATTGAGCCAGCAGCAGCCTCAAACACCTTCTCAGGCACACCAGACGCCTCATCTACAACCAGCAGAACATTCGCTGAGTGAACCCCAGCCAAGGCTTCAGGCGTTTCTGCGCGTGACGTTCTGGCCGATATAAAAGCCTCAGACGACGCGGCAGTAAGCTCTACGCGGTCAGCCTTAACAGTAAGCAACACCTTGAGCTGGTCAGGCAGCTCGTTAATCCAACGCTTTAGCTCGGCAAATAAAGCATCAAACAACTGGCCACTCGTAGGCGCAGTCACAACAACCTTGTTGGGAAAGCGCAGCAAAACAAACCAAAGCATAGCCCATGATGCAGTTGTAGACTTGCCCGTACCGTGGCCAGACCTCACAGACATCTTGCGCTCGCCCGTAGCCAAGGCATTGAGAAACTCAGCCTGATACGGGTACGGCGTAGCGCCAAGCACCTCCGTCACAAACAATGCAGGGTCATCGCGGTAACGCAGCACAAACTCTTCTAGTGGATTATCTTCAGTCATCGGTTACATTCCTCATAAAAGCAGGCACGTTCTTTTCCAAACCCGCTGCATCGCGCCAAGTAAGATCAGACTGGCTTTTTATAATAGCATCACCAGATTTTACTGAATCAAAATGCTGCTTACCCATAACTGGACCAGTGTAGTCTCCGCTAACACTGTGAGGCGGTATGCCATTTAACCATTTCTGAATAGACATAAACACACCACCGCGAGGGCCGAACGCACCGCCATGTAAATCATTGGTCTCTACAGCAATTAAGCCGCCGCGCTTGTCAGAAGAACCCGGCAATAATATTAAATTATCAAGCCCCACCCAACGGCCGCCGTGTGAAAAGCTAACGTCCCCACCAATAAACATCTCATAACTTTCAACATTAGGATGCACATGCTCTGGTATAATGTAATTTGGAGGCACAATAAACAACTCAACCTGATACGGACCATGCCTCAACCACACAACAGCCGTTACATCCTGTATTTTATATGTGGCCACAACATCAGTCGGAATGTAACCGTGGGACTTTGCGTTTCTGCTGAAATCTATCGCAAATTGAGTAAGGTCAGGACTCATCGGTCACATCCTCGTAGTCAGCGCTGATAGCGTTAGCCTCACGCTGTCGGTCCTCAGCTTCAATCGCGGCAATATCAGAATTAACCTTGCGCAACGCGTCTAGGTGCATGTCGCTCACAGATATAGTCACGTTGGTCTGGGGCCGATTCCCGTACCGCTCCTGATTGTATGAGCCTGCCATGAACTTGCGCCACTGAACTTTCTCACGCGTGGCAGCAATCTCCTGTGTCGTGCTTTGGCCATCAAGAGCGTCAACCATAGTCAAACCCTCCTCAACCAGCGCATCAGCGGAATCCTGACGAGCCTTGACCAACGCATCGTAATACTCAGGAACACTCTTGAGCGAGGCGCTGAGGTACTGGCGGCTGCACCCATAGTCGGTGGCAATTTGCGCCAGTGTGCGACCTGAGCCAACCTGATCTAACACGTATTCAGCGCCGCCTTTCTTTTTGACATCCTCAAGGATGCGCTTGCGTAAAGCTCTGCCTGCCATTTGATGTACTCCTGTTTTATATTTTTTTTACATGGTTTAGTGCATGTATGGCAATGGGGTACAGGGGGGGTGTCCCGTGTGTGTGTTTTGTATAATAATAATAGTACCCCCAGAAAAGCGAGACGGGGGGGGCAAATTCAGCATATAGGTAAGCATTGTTGACCTACTTAATATAGGTAAGCATTACTGCCCTATTCAACATAGGTAAGCATTGTTGACCTAATGATTGACAAGCTTAGGGCTGATCAATACGCGCCCACATGTGTGTGTCGGTGATAGGCTGTGTGTGTTGATATGTATCCCTCTATATTTCTTTGAATTAGGTGTTGCACTATGTATATCTATAGTATATGCAAGTGGTACAAGTAGATAAACAAAGGAACAACACAATGGACAATTCAGCAATCATCTATCGCGGCCCTTCACTTATCGACAACACACCTATTGTGGTCGTTGCGACCTATTCAAAGCGCAACAAAAAGACAGGTACCATGGTTCAGACATATATCATGGTGGATGGTATGAAACCAACGGATGCTAGCAAGTGTGGTGCTGACTATTCTATTTGCGGTAACTGTCCACACCGTGGCATTGCAACGGATGATCCAACAAAGAAACAAGCAATCAAACGCTCATGCTATGTTGTGCTTGGTCAAGGTCCGACCATTGTTCACAAGTCTATTGAGCGCGGCGTATATCCAACGGTAACAGGTCACGACGCCATTGCATCGCTTGGTAGTGGTAAAATGGTGCGCCTTGGCACTTATGGCGACCCTGCGGCCGTTCCTAGTTACGTTTGGGACAGTCTAATAAGCGACGCGGAAGGTCACACGGCATACAGTCATCAATCGGGTCACGCTACCGCTGAACAGCGTCCAGATATCTATATGACAAGCGCGGACAATGTTGAACAGGCGCACGCGGCATGGTCACGTGGTGAACGTACATTCCGTGTTGTATCGTCACTATCCGACATTGTGCGCGGTAAAGAGATCAGTTGCCCCGCGTCAAAAGAGGCTGGCCAGCGTGTCACCTGTATTGATTGCAAGTTGTGTGTCGGATCGTCCATCGCCGCAAAATCTATCGCCATTGTGGCGCATGGTGCTGGCGCTACTCACTTTGCTACTTAATACCCAACCAAAAGGAAAATGTTACAATGACCAGCACACAACGTAAAATCATCCAATCACGCAATCAATTAATCCGTCACTTAATAATGGGTTCTTGCATGGGGTTCGTCATAAGCGCCGCCTTATTTCTACCAATCATTCTAGGGAGCTAAAACCATGTTCAATAAAACAACAATTATGAAGACGCCAAACGGTAGATTTTCATTCGTGGGTCGCGTTCATGAAAGCTTATTTGATAAAAGCTATGACACGATTGAAGATGCAAAGGTCGCGGCAATTGATTGCATGATGGAAATAGGTGAAACCTTTCCCGTCGCCCTGTCCCCTGATGTAGAGGCAATCAAGTGACCTACTTTTTCCTCCTTGTCCTAACGTACACATTCGACGGCACAACATACGTCTCGCAAATAGCGTTTAAGGATCAACCTATCTGCGCTAATGCAATGGATGAAATATTCCCCACGGTTCGCGCAGAGTATCCCGATAGCATGGCCCAGTGTACGGCCACAGATACGCCATCAGGGTTCAACATCCGGCCCCGATCACGCCCAACCAAATAAACCAAAGCCTTGCAATCATGCGGGGCTTTTTTTTTGTTTAGTGTATCGTTTCGCCGCTCATCATAGGGCTGTCGTTCAGCCCATACAAACATTCAGCCAGCGCTTGCAACATTATTTCAGGCTCTGCCCCGTCCTGCATGCGCTGTCCTACGTAATCTGCAAGCAAGTCCAACTCTTCATCAGCTTCCGGCCCTTCTGAGCAGTTTTCGAGCAGTATTTGAAATTCTATGGGGAACCCCATTTTCTCACCTTATGTAAAAAGCGCTGAGCAGCCGTGGGAAGCCGCTCAGCTAGTTGTGCGAGCCTATATGTAGGGAGGACGCCCGCATAACACCCATACCGCCTTATGCGTCCTTATATCAATCCCATGCATCATTTACGTTTGCGCTTCACAACATTAAGCATCCCAACCTTTCGGGTTATGATGGCCGCACGTTGTTCCTCAGTCCAGCGCGGCAATGTCGGATCAAACTGTCTTCGGTTCGCAAATCCCTCTAATTCGCCAATACACCGGCAAGCGTTCAGCCGATCGTCAAACCCTTGCAAAGGTTCCGGCAACTTATGAGTGCCAGCAGGATAGACAATTGCCCGGCCTGATTTGATCCCATGATCTACCCAAGCTTTGATCTTTTCTATTCTGCCTTGATCCATCTTATCCCCCTGCTCTGCCCAAGGTGTATGATGTAATAATAATTGTGTATTATCATACACAATATTATATTCATACACAGACACCCGATTGTAATATTAGTGTATGAATTGCGTAATAATTGTAATAATCACAGCCTCAAACCCCTTATTTATATAGTCCGGCAATTCATACACAATTCATACACCGGCCCAATTCCCTCAAATCATAGTTTCTGCCGCGTAAAGCGCAATTAGCACCGCTTCGGCACGTCCATCATCCTTTGCCCGGCTGAATTCCGACGCATAATCCGGCAACCTTTGCATCGCTAAACCCCGGCTTACGCCCTTGTCACGGGTTAGCCCAAAATGCTTTTTCCATTTTGCTGGCGTCACATATTGTAGCGGTAGCTTGCTTGCTGCGGCGCAAGCCTCAACAACCCCAAGCCCCTGCCCAAACCTAAACATGCTAGATACGCCCTGACCGGGCATTGCTCCAACTTGCTCAATTACTGCCAGCGACTTGCCGCCCTCATTTGCGAGAATGTCTAACACGCCATGCGGGTTTATGATCGTCTTGCCCTTTGGGTTCTTCATCACGGGCATATCGTGAACCTCGATTTTGCCAGCGTTAGGCCAGTATAGGGCAATTGCGCCCGTAAAACCTGGATCAATGCCATATATCAGCATTAGTCTGCCGCCGGTGCTTTGGCATCAACCAACGCACTAGCCTTTTCAATCGCAGCGCTGCGTGTAAATGCGCTGAAGCTTAGGCCGAGTTGGCGCGCTGCACTGCTGATTTGCTGTTCTGCCGCGTCGCTAAATCCGATTAGCTTTTTCTTATCAGTCATTGGTATTCCCCTTTTTATGTTAATTTGACTATATATTGTGGGGATATGCTTGCAAGTGAAATAAGCTATTGCAAAGATATTGCGGTTCTGATTTAAGGTAGGCACACACAAACAAGGAGTTTACGACATGACCGATCTACACAGCACACCAGAGTTCTGGGAAAAGATTAAATGCAAGTATATTGCACGCGGTAAAGACCTAGACGCACTTGGCAGCGATGAGCGTGAAGCGCTAGACGACTTATTCCATTCAAGCACAAGCCTTTCCGAATCCGTAGATTATTTCTTGGACCTCGAATACGACGACTTGGTTGTCTTCATTCGGTCCGCTGAATTGCTTTCAGAAAAATTCGATTGGAACCCGTCTTTTGCTGGTTTCTGCGAGGACAAGCGCTGCATATCCAAAACGTCTTCAGAGCTTGCCGCGCTTATTCAAATGCACGATGCCCGCCTCTCATTCCGTCAAGCTCAAGACTTCAGCTCTATTTCTGGCATGATATTCCATTACCTCAAGTGTAAGCCCAACGAGTACCAAATGGAACACTTTGCTGAACACGGCATCACATGGGAGGGCGAAGTCGATGACCGTTAATATTGATTTGCCGGATGTAACCATTGGCGCAATGATGAAGCTTACAGAGACTGACCGCCAGCTTATTGGAACACCTGATTATATGGGACTTGCTTGGTTCTGGAAATTCTCCAACCCGCAAAAGCAAGTGTTCTCAACCGCGTCCATTAAAAACCGCCGCAAGATACACAATGAGTATTTGGCGCAGGGTTTAGACTTGGACGGGGATAGCGGCATTCATCGCATGATTGTCCACCGTATCCTGAAGGATTAAACTATGCTCGTTAAGCTTTCACCAAAGGAAATGTCCAAGTGCAATCAGGCCGCTGCGTTACGCTGGCAGCTTGCTAGGGCGTCAGGCGTTGTAAACCAGCGGAGAGACAATGGGCGAAGCGATGCGGATTTAGATTTGCTGGGTGTTAAAGCGGAGGTAGCCGTGTCCAAGGTTTTCAACCTTGATCACGACTATTCCATGGGAGTTGATGACGGCCACGACCTTTGGCTTGATGATATTTCCGTTGATGTGAAGGCCACATTCCACAAGGGCGGGCGTCTACTGTTTAAGAAGAAGGAGGCATTCAAAGCAGACTGCGCGGTTCTGGTTTGCCAAATACGACTGGACCAATTCAACGTGGCGGGATACGCATCCAAGGCCACGTTTATGGATAAGGCAATCGAGATGGATTTAGGCCACGGCAAGGGCTGGGCTATGGATCAAGACCAATTGTCACCACTTGAGCGGCTATGGTTTGCCGCGAGAAAATCAAACTTAAACATATAAACAAGGAATTACAAATGTTAGCTGAAGTAATCATAACAAACGTCCACAAGCACAACTTCGCTTTTGGCCATGCCGTTGAACCAATAAACGAGCAAGTCTTTATCCCCTCACACGTTATTGAGGGGATTGATCTAAAACCGTCTGACATTGTTGAGGCCACATTGGTCCCCAATTATGCAGACAAGTCCAACTCAGGCACGAAATACATGGCCGTAAAGGTTTCATTATTAAATACCCCTGAGTTAAATATGATTGACAGCGTGGAAACGTCGCAAGAAGTGGATTTTAATCAAGTTGAGGCTGAAACCCAAGACCTGACCCGCGAGCAGCTAGACAAATTGGTGTTGGATTTCATTTATGAAACCGCGTATTGCACCACGTCAGAGATTAGCCAAAACTTAAATATTCCGCATAAGTCTGCTGGCAACTCGGCTATGCGGGCCTTTAGCAATGGCCTTATAAGCAAAGCTGAGGTCTATGGCAGGGTAGGGCTTCAACGCGCAACATTCCTAATGTGGGCCAAGGAAGCTAATCGCTTCATTGACTTTACGTAATGCCGGATTTCAGTTGCACTTTGCACTTGAATATATGAAATATATATGCAAACAATTATGAAAGGGGTTAAAATATGAAGTACGATTGGGAGAAAGATGTTGATTTCGATTTCATTCAGGAAATAGCTGGCTGCGAGCTTCCAGAAGGAATTGCACTGGTGGGACTTGCTCTTGCTCATATGGATAATGTTGAGGGTTGCCTTATCGCCGACACTCGCTGGGTTGGCGGGGATATAGCGCAAATGGACATTTGGCAAGACATTGATGGGGACGCAGGATCGTATTATCAAGAATGCCTCGACGCAAGCAGGGCAGACTACGAAAAGAGACGATCTGATAAAAAGAAGGGAACACAATAACAATGATTACATCTGATGGAATGTCCAACGAGCAATACCACGCCCGCCCGGCGCTTGGTTCATCGTCAATCAAAACAGTAGCAACAAAGTCGCTGGCGCATTGGAAAGGTCAGGTTCGTAAGGAAAGTCCTGCTTTTGCATTGGGCAGCGCTGTTCATGCCGAACTGCTAGAACCTGAAAAGCAATTGCTTGTTCGCGGGCCAGATACACGGCGCGGCAAAGCATGGACCGAGGGCAAGGCTGAAGCCGAAGAGCAAGGCAAGATATTCCTGACTGAAGCTGATTTCGATCTAGCCAAAGAAATGTCAAACGCTTGCCTTAAGAACCGCATGGCAAACCATTTGCTCACCAACCCCAAGATGATTGCCGAAGCATCGTTCTTTGCCACATGCCCTGAGACTGGGCTGGAGCTAAAGACGCGACCAGATGGCATCATCATGGACTCAGGACTTGTGCTGGACATCAAAACCACAATGGACGCCTCACCGCACGGCTTTGACCAGACGACACGCAAATTCGGCTACGACTTGCAGGCAGCACATTATTTCTATGTACTGAGCCTTTGCGGCGTGCGTGTGGAAAACTTCATCTTCATCTGCATCGAAAAGGACAAGCCACACGTCACCGCGTGCTATGAGCTTTCCGAAATGTATTTACAGCACGCCCATAATCGCCTTATGGACACGCTGCGCCTAATTCAAAAGGCCGAAGAGGACGACCACTACGGAACGCAGTGGCCAGACCTCGGCACCGTCCACCTTCCCGCTTGGATGGACAGCTCCGAAGCCTTTTAACCTATCCCAGCGTAGGGGTGCTACGCATACTATAAGGAGTTGCACATGCAACATATGCTAACAGGGGTCACAGCCCTCTATCCACGGCTCAACTCACCTTACCGCTTCGACACCAGCGAGAATAAATCTGTCAAGGCAGATGCTTTCGATGATGGCGCAGCATACGAAATGTCTTTCGTTATGTCTGATGAGACATCCAAGGAATTGCACAACTTGTGCATGGACGCCTACAAGAACGCGTCTGCATTGGATGCGAAGCGCAAGTGGCCTGAAAAGCCATCCATGCTTCCATACAAGCGCAACGACGAAGGCGAAGTCGTCGGTAAGTGCAAACTTAAAGGCGCATACGGTGGCGACAAGACACAGCCACCAAAGCAGGTTGACGCAGCACGTAATAAGCTGCCGGATGACTTCATGCTGACTACAGGAAGCAAGTGCAACGTCGCTGTTGTGATTGTTCCATACAACACGGGCAGCATTAACGGCGTATCACTTCGCCTGCGCGCTGTGCAGGTTTTGGAGCTTGCAGAAATGCAGGGTGCGGATGATCCATTTACCGCAGTCTCTGGCGGCTTTACCGCCAGCGCAGCGGTTAAAAACGACGATCCGTTCGGACTACCCGCTACAACTGCTACACCGTCCATCAACGATCTCGACGACGAGATTCCGTTTTAAGCTATACGCAGTATGGGGGTAGCAACTTCGATAGGTTGTTACCCCTTAACAAAACAGGCAGCTATGAAAGGAAACGCAATGGACCACACATCCGACACCAAGTACCCGACAGCAAGCTGGGGTGAATTTGGGAATGTCATCATTAGCAATTTAGACCTGAAGAAGACAGCTCAGGGCGAATACCACGGCCCATGTCCATCTTGCTCAGGCACAGACCGCTTCTGGATCAAAGAGTTCCAAGGCGAAGTTATGGTTAATTGCCGCAAGTGCAATGACTACAAATCCATTAAAGATAGACTGCGCGATTTGTCCCTATGGCCAGAGCAAGGCCATACTCCGCAAGTCGCACCCAAGAAAAGCGAAATAGATTGGCCAGAGCGTGACCCCATGAGTAACCACCCATATTTGGAAAAGAAACGCCTCAAGCTGCACAATGCAACGATTGACGGCGACAGGCTTTCCATCCCCGTCATTGACCCGACAGGACGCAGGGTTGGTGTTCAGTTTATCGACGCAGATGGCCGCAAGAAGTTCTCATATCAGCTACCTGTCGTCGGCAACTTCAGCGTCATTGGTGGCCCTGTTAAGGACTTCACATACATCGCTGAAGGTTGGGCCACTGCCGCTACTATCCACGAGGCCACTGGGAAGCCCTGTGTGTTTGCACTGAACGCGGGCAACATAGTTCCGGTAGTCGAGGCACTCCAGAAGGCTAAACCCTATGCGGAGCTGGTTATTGCTGGCGACAATGATGATGCTGGCCGCAAGGAATGTGAGCGTGCTTTCTCCGAGCTTGGTGTTGAGTATATCTTGCCAGACCAAGAGGGATGGGATTACTCCGACCTTTGGGTTGCACAAGGCCCGGAGGCCACACGCAAGGCACTGACTGTGCAGAGCGTAATGGACCAAGTGTTTCTCCCAAACGAAGCCATCCCGCAGCTTGGCCGCAACTACCTTGTCAAAGGCTGGCTTGGCGAAGGCCAGATGTCAGTGATTTACGGCCCATCAAACGTCGGCAAGTCATTCTTTGCGCTAGATATGTCTTGGCATGTATCATGCGGTGAGACATGGAACGGCCATAAGGTTATTGGCGGCTCTGTTTTGTACCTTGCTACCGAAGGCGGCATGGCTTTTCACAATCGTGTTGTTGCACTCAGTAAGCAATATCCAGACCATAAGGATGTGAAGCTTGCCGTGCGACCTGCACCTGTCAACTTGCTTGATGGTGAAGTTGATATGAACGTGTTGGAAAAGCTTTGCCGTGAGGTATCGCGCCGCCACGGTCAAGTTAAGCTCATTGTTGTGGATACACTCAGTCGGTCTATGGCTGGTGGCAATGAAAACTCGCCAGAGGATATGACACGCTTCATTGGCAACTGTGATAAGATGCGTGAAATGACAGGCGCACACGTCGCCATCGTCCACCACTCAGGCAAGGATAAGGCCGCAGGTGCGCGTGGTCACAGCTCACTTCGTGCTGCCACTGACACCGAGATTGAGCTGGACTATAATGAGGAAAGCGGGATGCGCTCGGCAAAAGCAACCAAGCAACGCGATATGGAGACAGGCGCGACATTCTCATTCAAGCTTGATGTAGTTGAGCTTGGCAGAGATGAGGATGGCGATGCCGTTACCACATGTACCGTCAAGCAAGCGTCCGAGAGCGAGATTGAGGAAGCCAATCGACCACGCATTAAGGGCAAGAACCAAGTCCTCATACGCCAAGTGTTTACGCAATTGCGTGGCGAAGGCATAGGGCGGCCAAACCCTGCTGGCGCAGGATTTCCCGAACCCCGCACGCACTGGATGATCCAAGAGGAAACGGTGAAAGATCACTTTGCTGGCAAAGTGTCGTCATCGTCCAACCCAAGGTCAGTGTATAAGCAAGCTATGGACGCCCTAATTGGGTCTGGCCATGCTGTACTTAACGATGGCTTCATTTGGTTCACAGATACAAACGGCAAATATAGGGAGGCTACACAATGATTGAATGCGAAGAGTGCGGAGGCACTGGTGAGTGTGAGGTTGATTATTACATGCCGCATTGCAGTGGCCGGGATGTCGGCGAAATCGAAACCCAAATTGAACAATGCGACATGTGCGGTGGCACTGGTGAAGCTGAGGAGGACGAATGATGGTCAATATAATTGGAGAATTTAAAAGTGTCAGAAACAACAATAATCACCCAGCGCCTGCTGCGGATCAACGAGATCATGGTGAAGCAGAGTGCATCCAAGGACAGGCCAAACCTGAAGCAGCAACTGGAAGAACAGAAAGCACTGTTGCAGAT
>Ga0209816_1002393_pt1 | contig 13357 bp, 11 predicted proteins | sample CoawatmetaG01DNA_FD_187509 | JGI IMG/M metagenome (GOLD analysis project Ga0209816, IMG submission 187509) | Marine microbial communities from the West Antarctic Peninsula - Coastal water metaG017-DNA (SPAdes) (version 2) | ecosystem: Environmental > Aquatic > Marine > Coastal ... | reverse complement strand
AATTCATCACCACCATCGCCAGAGAGCGCAACAGTAACATGCTGTTTCGCCATCTGAGAAACCAGAAAGGTAGGTATCTGTGACGAATCAGCGAAAGGCTCATCATACAAGTCTGGTAAACGTGAAATAACATCTAACGCATCATTAGAGGAGAGATACAACTCGGTATGCTCCGTACCAAGATGCCGTGCGACTTCTTTGGCATAAATCGCTTCGTTATGTTCCGACTCTGAAAAACCAATGGTAAAAGTTTTTACCGGAGAGACTGCTTCTGACTGCATCAATGCCACAATGGTAGATGAATCAATGCCACCCGAAAGAAATGCACCTAACGGCACATCCGCAATCGACTGCAATCGAATGGATTCACGTAAGCGTGTGTCCAGCCCCTCAATGGCATCATCTTCATTGTGAATAGAAGATTTCGAACCATGCTGAACAGTATCACCCAGCGACCACCAGCGGTGTAAAGCAAGCCCATCATATTCACCATCAACTGCAGGAGTCACAGATAAAGGCGTAACCACTGCAGCAGCAGTTAAAGAAAGACAACAACCGGGTTCCAGTTTGTAAATATTTTCATAGATAGAATGCGGCGTAGGTACATAGTTATACTGCAAATAAAGAGCAAGTGCATCACGGCTAATCGCGTTATTAAACCCAGGATAAGCCTTTAATGCCTTAAGCTCAGAGCCAAAAATAAATGCACCATCAACCCAGCCATAATAAAGTGGCTTCTCACCCAGTCGGTCACGGGCAAGATAAAGTTTTCTCTTCTGCTTATCCCAAAGCGCAAGAGCAAACATCCCAACAGTTTTAGCTAGCGTCTGCTCAATACCCCAAGCCTCAAAACACGCCAATAATGTTTCAGTATCAGAATGACCTTTCCACTGACGCTGTCGACTGTCGACTGACAACTGTTTTCTTAAGTCTAAGTGGTTATAAATCTCACCATTAAAGACAATTACATAGTGATCGCACGAGGAGTGCATCGGCTGATGGCCAGCCAGAGAGAGGTCGAGAATTGAAAGACGGCGATGACCTAATCCAAGCCCGATGGAATCATCAACCCACACGCCAGAATCGTCTGGCCCCCTATGCTGAATGGTTGTGGTCATAGTGCGGGTAATGCTTTCAAGCCTGTCCTGTTGTACCGAACACCAAACCCCTGTCATACCACACATAGCCTACGAACCCTTTACGATAGACTTAATAACGGAGGTCAATACAGGGCCGGTGACCTGCAAGGAATACTGACGTTCAATCTTTGCCCTCCCCGCCTGACCCATGCGATGACGAAGCTCAGGATCACCCATAAGCGTGCGTAAGGAAGACTCCCACTCTTCATCTGTTTCAACCAAGAAACCATTCACACCATGCTCAACAATTTCAGAGTTGACACCAATAGGAGAGGCAATTACAGGCAAACCACAGGCCATATATTGAATCAATTTAAAACCACACTTTCCACGTTCCCAAGGGCTATCCGGTAGTGGCATAACACCAATATCAAAGTTATTAATTTCATTAATCTCATCATCTTCATTCCATGGCAATTCAATAACATCAACATTTTTGATACATGGCGCTTTACCGCCAATAACAACAAGACGCACATCCTGACTTTCACCAAGAATCGAAAGAGGCTTAGAAATTCCCTTTAAATATGACGCAGTGGAAGGTGAGCCTATCCAGCCAACGGTTAGAGCATTAGTTACTGTTTTTTTCAGAACTTTATAACGAACTGTATCAACGACTGTCGGCAACAAAAAGGTATTTTCATTAATGCTGCTCGCATAGTTTTTCAGGGTATTGTTACCGGCCGTAACACAATATGCCCGTTTTATTACAGGCAAAAATTTATTAGCAAGAAATGGTGATACGAACTGAAATCTTTTGGACTGATACTTTAAGTAAAAAGCATCATCGAAATCATAAATATAAGGTATTTTTAAAATTCGACTTTCGATCCAGCCTGGTAGTAGTGGAACAATTTCGCAATGTACGATTGCACAGTCATACTTTTTTTGTTTCAGGAGAATCTTTATTCGATTAAAAGCCGAGACAAGCATAACAAGCATAACAAACAGGGAAACACGTTCGACATTAAACTTTTTAACCAAATACTCATTACTAAGTAGCGAGAAAACTTCCAATTCAATACCGTTCTCTTCCAATAAAGACTTGTACTGGGATAGTCGATAACGAGTACTGGCGGCCTTATCTCCATAGAGTGCTAAACCCATAACCTTTATCATTTTTTTATTCCAACGGCACACCAGTATGGTGCGTTATCAGAAAATTTAATATCAATTAATCCGCTACGTTCCATATATGATTTAATCTGTTGTTTCGTAAATCTCTGCTCCAATGGTGTACCGAACCTGTCTCGCGAATCAGTTCTCATAGTATAAAAACTATGGTTTCTATAATAAAACAATGGCATACTTGCTGCATTAATCCCAACTTTATCGAGAAGTAGTGATAAGCGGGCAAGCGGAAAATAAACAATTGCAGCAATAACGACAGTCACAAGATGTTTAAATCGTGATGGTAACTTACATATAATTCGTCTAACTAGATCAGAAACTCTCCATAACACACGATACACCCAACCCCTATTATCAAATGCATAATAAAGATAAAGAAGCAAAGGCGCACCTGGCTTTAGTAATGATACGCATGATTTAATTGCTGAACTGGTATCCGGCAAATGATGTAACACGCCTAAGGAGTACCCAAAATCTTGACTATTGATAGGTAATGCCTGATCATCAACTGAGGCGCAATAAAATGTTACATTTTTAAATGAGCCTAAGGCGACCTTTGCAACATCTAAAGCAGTAGACGGATCAATACAATGCAGATGTCCGACGTTAGGAGCCACCAACTTGGCCCATCGACCAGTACCGCACCCCATATCAAAGCCGCTCGCATTTTCTGGTAGCCTACCCCAAGGAAAAATTGCAAAATACTCATCGAATATCTTACGCGCCTCCTCCTCGGAGAGCATTGTCTGATCGAAGCGTGACCACTCATCACTAAAGCTGTTGACAGTTTCTACATCCACATTCTTCTTCACTGGATTATCCTCCGAGACGTTCATAAATACTCCGATACCTAATTGCACCCACATCTAGAGAGAAATGTTTCTCTGCTGTTGACACGCAACGCGCTGCCGTGGACGGATCAGATACCAACGCCAGAAGTTGCGCCATACCGACTACCAAGGAAGCTTGGTCAAACGCCTTGAGCAACACGCCGACACCCTCGCCTTCCAGCACTTCTTCAATGTCGGCACCACTATCCTCGTGGCTTTCACGATGTCCAAGTATGCCCTGGTCACTACTGTCGCAAACTAGGCACGCCGAGTTCCCGGCATAAGAGAGGCCTGAGAAATCTGATTTTATCATCGTTATTCTTTCCATTTTATTTATAGGGTCATGACAACTTAAGCGGCTCTTTACTGAATATTTCAAGCCATTATACCCTCGCCACCCATCAGAATGAATAACGCTATCAATGCCAGTCTTACCCTTGATAATCCTTTGTAGAGTAGCACTCTTACAGTTTGGTACAATTTCAGTGTAGACCTTATCGCCTCGTTTTAATAAACCGAAAACAATGGTTTTACCCAGTGCCCCTCGACCACGTTTACCACGGACACGTCGTGCAACAAAGTAACTCTCATCAACTTCAATCTGTCCCACTAGTGAAACAGATTGAAGTTGGGATAATTCTACAATTCTCAGTCTAAAAGCAGTCAAATATTTGTTAATTGTTTGTCTACTTAATCCTGTTAGTTTCTTTATCTGAACAGCGTTTAAATCAATAAAAAAATACTTAATTATTTCTCTAAATTTCTTCTCTGAAATACGAGAACGAATTACATACTTGTTTTTTACTTTCATAACAGTACTTTGACAGGTTTTTAAACATGCTTAAGTTGTCATGACCCTATTTATAATAACCTTTGAACAATTCAAACCGACCTCAGGCCTGAGTTTTCTACAACCATCACTCTTATGCTGTATCCTCACCTAGCAAATCTAAGTAAATCCTGTTGTACCTCTTAACACCAGTTTCCAGTGAGAAATAATCCTGTGCCACTTGCCTACACCGTTTATCAATATCTGGCTCCCTAGAGAGTTGAAGTAATTGGGAAATTGCATTTTGCATTGAAGCCTCACTGAAATCCTCCAGTGCAACCCCTACCCGTTCGCCTTCAAGGATGGTGGCCATATCACCCACTCTGGTATTACCAAGACAAGGAACACCACAACCAAGAAATTCTCCCAGTTTAGTTGGAGCTGAAGCTATCTTAGAATAGGCCTGTTTAATAAAAAAAATACCAGCATCCATATGACACATAGCATTGGCCACGCCGGTATGGTTAGTAATTTCAAGCCGAACAGCTGTTGGGTCAATTTGGTGATAATTCAACCGTTCGCGTATATAAACATGTTCGCCACGGTTAAGGATATGCAATTGCGCATCCGGGACAACTTTTCTCAAAATTTTGAAACATTGTAACGTTTCATCAAACAGATATGAAACACCAGCCGAGCCTACATATCCCAGAGTAAATGGTCTGTCATGTGCCGGCTGTTCATGCTCAGTTGTATCGAGTTTGAAAAGTTCGAGATCGGCGCAGGTGGTGATAACCTCGAACCTTGGCATATGGTCTTGTAAGTAAGGAAATTTCCGCATCTCATCAACGGCTGCTTGAGTAAGAGACACCACCTGATCCGCAGCAAGCAAAAAACGACGTTCTAACCACTTTGCTGCACGGTAGAGGCTATTTCCTTGTGACCATAAACCACAATCCACTCGTTCATCAGCCCAAAAACCGCGCATGTCAAACACAAACTTCAATCTAAACACATTCTTCAGAAACAATGCTATTACAGAAGGAACATAGCTCCGCGCATGAACGATGCGCAAGCGGTGGCGGACCACCAGCCACATGCCTAAGGCAATGCCGCACGCAATGTTCCACGCCGTGGCCAAGGCCGTGGGCCGCTTGTGATAGCGCAACGGGTGCCAAACGATGCCAGACGCCGTGATGTCACTCGCCAGACGCTCGCGCGCGACCACATTGGCCCAATCTTCAGCCTTCTCAAAACTAATAAGATGAATACGCCGGCCATCCGCCAGGCGCTTGAGATAGGCCAACACCTGGGACTGCCCCAAGGGCTCCAGCATGCCGTCATAGCTAATATAAAGAATATGAGTCATTTAATACCAATACCACCTTAAAAACCAAATATAAATAACAAAGATCACACCATCAAAAATTCGACGTTTTTTCTTTTCTTGCGAGCAATCGATATATGTTATAGATTTTCCCCAGAATGGATTCGTTATTTGGAAAATCCTTATACCACTTGGGAGGCAAACTGACGATCGCTTGAAGATCCGGCCCCGTAATGCTGCATCGCGTCTCCGCCCTAACTCACCCGAGTCCAACCTCTCCGCCCTCTTCATTTCTATCGGTCATCAACTGCATGCCCAAGCAGATCCCTAAAACAGGCTTCTTGTGGATCATCACTGCTTCTGTAAGTTACGCGACCAGCCTCCTGTCCATCAGGAACATCATTGCAGAACGATGGTGACCGACGCCTAGCAGGATCAGGCAGTCTGCACTGTCTATCTTTGCCGCGTTAGATGAATAGACTGAAGAAGCATCCAATTCGGCCAATGCATTCTTAATCAAGTTGGCGTTGCCGTGCCCGTAGTCGATGATTGCCACCCGCTTTGTCATTTGCACCCCTCTGGCACGATACCAGACTCCGTAACGCCGAGAGCTGGCAGTGCGTGTTGATACCTAAACACCCCTCGAAACCGGTTGCCGAAAGTAGTACCAAATAAGTGCTTACCCCCGATAAGTAGTGCGATGCCTGCGATGGCACGTTTAACTGTGCCACCTTCGGTATAGGGCCATCCAGTTTCGTAAACAGTCCAAGATATCAACTCAAGACGTGGTTCAGTAAGTAGGAAAAAAGCCAACTGTTGCTTGGCACCCGTTCGGAATAAGTGAGTAGGTGCATCGCTCCCGACCAAACCTGGTCTCAAAATCCGTTTGAACGCGCCGAAAGTGCGGGCTGCCCAATAAACCGGACTTGGGTTTATCTCCAACGGCCCTTCAACAAATAGCACACCGCCTAGCTTCAGGTAGCATAATAAGTTCTTGAGGGTGCTCGCAGGATCGGGCAGATGTTCAAGCACATCGCCCAAGTGGATTGCATCAAACTTTGGCTTATCGGTTAACGCCAGAAAGTGATCAACGGAAAATGTTTCGCAATTTGCATTCTGCCCGGCAAATCTTGCTGCATCTTCATCGAACTCGACTCCATATGGTTTGAATCCCTCTTGCGCCAAGGCTTTTAAAAATGCCCCTACACCACATCCATAGTCCATAACTTTCGCAGCGGTTGGTAGATAGTTCTTAAGTAAGTTTGCGGAATCAGCATAGGACCAGCCCGCAGGTGCTTCATAATCACAGTCATGATAGACGGCCTTGGCATACATTTTTGCAAAGGTTTGACTGTCCGGCACAGGGTTAACAAAAACACTGGAACAGGCAACGCACTTAAGATATTCAAATTGGACTGCGTTGAATTTAGTAATATACGGAAAAGTGACGCCGCTTGTTCTGGCGTCGCAAAGTGGGCAATGACGTACGGAGTTAATCAACATTTAGCTTTCCTTATGCAAACCAAAGTAATCGAGATATTTATCAGCAATTGTGCTGACCGAGAAATCGCGCGCGCGCCGCATCAGCAATTCCCGGTCGACGGGAGTTTTGAGAGATTCCGTAATGCTGGCTGCAAGTGCTGCGGGATCTTGTATCGATACGAGCCGGCCAATTCGGCCGTTCTCAAGGATCTCTGCCGGACCACTCTGGCAATCAGTGCTCACGACTGGAACACCACACTCCAACGCCTCTACGATGACGTTGCCGAAACCTTCCCACCGCGAGGACAGAACAAACAAATCTGCGGCGCGGTACCAAGGGTAGGTATCAACCACAAAACCCGGCATTGCAACCTTGTCCTGCAAACCCAACTGCTGGACCAACGCCTCCAGTTCAGCACGAAGAGTGCCCTCACCCAAAATCGTCAACTTCGCGTTCAGTGACGCAGGTAAAAGGGCGAACGCTCTTATTAAAGTTACATGATCCTTTTGCACTTTAAGGGTGCCTACTGAAAGAATGTGATGATCGAAACCACCGCCCCATAATTTCTGTCTGACACTTTTCGGTTCCGGTTGTGGCGATACGTCAGTCGCAGCAGGGTTGTAGATAACACGAACTTGCGAGTCAGCAAACCCACCCAATCGACACATATCTTGTTTGACACCCTCTGACACAGCAATCAGTCCACTTGCGGCAGGATAAGTAAGTCGCATCACTGCCGCAAGAAGCCATGGTGACATATTGAGTTCTGGCCTACACGAAATGCTTAACTGCGTGTGGTCGCTCAAATACAGACGTCCCAGCTTGCCAGCCAACCACCATGACACAACGGCCGCAGACGTTAAGGGCCACATGGCAGCAATAATGATATCAGGGCGGGCTTTTCGCAAGTACCGTGCAAGCGGCAGAATAACCTCCCGAATACGCTCCACGCCCAAGTCAACAATTCCAATACCATCGGGCAATAAGCCAATTAAGTCGCCACGTCGTCGCATCAACACAAAGTCAACTTTGATTCCTTGAGCATGCCAGTGGTTTGCCAGCAGAATATGAAGACGCTCAGCACCACCACCGCTAAAATCGGGCAGCAAAATCACGATGCGAGGTTGGGGATCGCTCGTGGTCACTGTTATCTCACCATTCTTGAGATGATCGATCAACTTAGCCGCCTCCGTAAACCTGTCGCATAACTCTTTATTTGCCCACCTACAGTCCAACCTAAAACATTAACTTTACCTAAAGACTCTGCCCAAAGGTTTGCGTGCAATTGGCAACCTATGTGAATAAAAATATCAATCTTCGGACACAAAATAAACCATTGTTTTCATTTGTAAGGTAGGAAAAATATGATCAATAATGCTGTCCATATTAAAATATTATTGTGAATAATTTCTTTGTTTTTCTGATCAAATAGTTGAAGAATGACCAATAAAAACGAGGGTATAAACAATTACTTAATATTAAATTTAATGGTTTAATATACTTGTAACCCGATTGATTTTTATGCACAGCCATGTAGACTAGGTCTGGTATAAAGTTACTAAGTGCAATATTTCTATATTTACAATATTTAATGTATGGTAATCCATTTTTACGATACTCATTAAGTGCCTCTAGCAAGCGAATACTTCTAATAAGTGGGTACATAGGCCCCCATTCTCTAGCTCCACTCAAACAAACACTTAACGGATTAGGGTTAAAATAAGCCTTAGATTGTGAAAATCCTTTTGCAAATATTTTAATTTGTGGAAACGTATTATCGAAGTGAGAAAATACTCTTACATCGTAAAGTGCATCATTATCAAGTACATCTGAATTCTTAAGCCAATTATCTCTTTTAAATACATAAAGAAAAATCCCCCCAAGAAAATCAAATGAAATTTTTGGATTGATGAGTTCTAAAAAATCCATTTGACCTTTTTTTTTCCATGATGAAAATTTATCCATTTTAATAGGTAAAAACTTAGTATCAAAGGGCTGAGGATAAGAAAATATCTCCTCGGTTGTTAAGTGAAATGAATTAGTATAAAAAAAATCAACGCCAGGGTTATTATCGATCATTTCTTCCAATTCTATTAACGCAGATGGCATTAATAGATCATCATCTCCAATCAACCAAACAAACTCCCCCCGTGCCATATTAACCACATTTAGAAAGTTTCTAGACATGCCAATATTCTCTTCATTTTTTTGATACTCGATGTCAATTTCACGTTGAGCAAGGCGTACAACTTTTTCTGTATCATCAGTCGAACAATTATCTGATACACATATTTGTATATTTAGATTTGAAATATTTTTATTTAATATGATAGAATTCAGACAATTAGATAGATGCCTAGATCGATTATAGGTTGGAATACAAATAGATATTATTGGTTTCATTGCTTATTTAATAAAAAATCTCATCCAATCCCATGACCCATTAATCTTTGAAGAGAATGTTTTAATATCATCTGTAGACCATATATCGGTACGATTTAAACAATAATGATCCGTACTAAGGTTATTGCCTCCAGGCCTACTACTAGCCGCCATAAGATAACCAGCTTTTTTTACCGCACAAAGTACACGTTCATTTACATCGCCGTGTGGATACGACATAACGTTAACCGACGTTGACAACAAATCCTCAAGCCATACTTTACTATCTTCCAGTTCAGACTTTAATTTATTATCATCACAACTAGTTAAACGGCAATGACTATAACCATGTGAGCCAATTGTACAACCATCAACCTTGGATAATTCTAACAGCTCTTGAATATCAAGATAGTGATTGTTTGATGACTGGACAAAAACTGGAGAAACGAATACAGTAAAAGGAATTTTTAATTCCTTCATGATTGGCATAACAACTTTATAAGTATCTTGATAGCCATCATCGAAAGTTATAGACAAAGTGTTTTTTTTCTTAAAGCAATCAAAAAAAGGAACTATATCAATATCTACCTCTTTCAAGTGCTCCATGTGAAGCTTGAAAAGGTTTTCATTAATACTGTAAATGTCATCATTTTCTCCCAAACTTTTACTAACTGAGTGGTACATTAGAGTGTGAGAATCATTTGAACGTATAACATTGCCAATAGTTTTACTAATTAAATTAGAAATTTTTAGTTTTTGTTCAAAGGGCATATTCTATATTTGTATATCTTATATTACAGAACTACAAAGAATTACATGTCTCTCTAAATACAGGCAAATACAAAAGACCATTATAAATTTCTTATTTTAATCCTGAATCTTCTAAATAGTTAATTGATAACTGCATCCCATGTTCTAATGAAATGCTCGGAGACCAGCCTAATTTACTTAATTCAGAAATTTCTGCAATAATATTTGACACTTTAGACTCATGATTACGCATCTGCTTTTTTCCAAACAATAAATTAGATTTTGACTTAGTTATACGGTGTGCCATTTGAACAAAATCATAAATCGAAGTCATGGATCCAGTGCCAACATCATAATGCTGATTACCTTCTATATCATTATTTTCTAGAACTGTAATAAACGCTCTTACGGCATCTTCAACATAGATAAAATCTCGACTGTGTGTTCCCTCTGTTAGTTCTATGTCCTGGTTTATTATTAGTTGTTTCAATATGGTATTAACAAATTTTGAGTCATTATCCATTGGTCCATAAAGATGAAATAGCCTCATATTTATAAACTTTATGCCCACCAACAAAGAAAACTTTTCGCCAATATCTCTAAAATGCCACTTAGAAGAAATATAGTCTTTCATATGCATATAGTTATTACTAACTTTAGATAAAGTATAAAAAGTATCAGTATTTATAAACACATCACACCCCGCCATATGAAGCGATGAGAGTAATCCAAACGGGAATGCAACGTTAGTTTGGAAAACATCATTTGCATTACTATTAGAGCCGTAATTAGTGGCGGTATGCACGCATACATCTATCTTAGGATGCCTATCATATAATACATCAAGAGAGTGAATATCTACATCAAACATATCTATTTTTGATATATATTCATTAATACGTTGTAAGTTAGAAGTTGAACGCTTTAATAAAATAACCTGATGTTTATAATTCAGCAGGCCTTTAATAAGGTAACTACCAAAGAATCCGGTGCCTCCAGTAATAACAACTATCAAATTCTTCCCTTCAACCAATTGTATATAATGGCCATATATTCATATAGAATAACTTTTATATTGTCTAATTCCATACTCCATTTAACATCTTCAGATTGAGAACCAATCATTTTTGGAACGACAAGATCAATATTTGGCGCATAACTTTTCCATAGTAACACTGAACGCAATGAATGATAAGGTGCTGTTATAAATAAAATAGAATCTATATCATTTTTATCAAGAATTTGATTGACCATTACTACATTCTTGTAAGTACTATCGGGATACTTGTCCAAAATATATATAGATGACTCTGGCACGCCTTTGTTTGTTAAATATAACTTAATTATTTCTACATCTGCAATAGTTTGCTCTCTGCCTGACGACAAAATGATTTTATCAGCATAACCACTATCATAGAATTTAATGGCATCTAATGCTCTTTTCTGATAACTTAAGTTTTGGTAATCTACCTCTCCATCTCCACTAAATACTACAATTGCATCTGTCTTCTTGAGAGCATCTTTGACTATTAACTGATCTCCCATAAACCAAAATAAAGGCGTATGAAAAATTATTAAATAACTCAATAAAACAAAGGATAGCGTTCTTTTATAGAATTTGTTTGCTTTAAAAAAAGCATTAAAGCGATTCTGCCAGTTAACTTTTGACATAGATTTTTCTTTAAATCTAATATTCTCTTCTAGAATTTTTGACATTCCTTTAAAGCGAGATTCCCAACTATTGGCCTCTGCTGCCTTTATTCGTAGTTCTTTAAATGAGACACTATTTTCTACAACTGATTCTCTAACAGCGTCTACAAACTCCTGAACACTGTCTGTAATAATGGCAACTTTCGCAAAATTATTAGTAGACTCTCTAACTTCTCTCAAATTTGTAGAAACTGATGGGATACCCATAGCCAAATACTCATTAAGTTTAGATGGGTACACGCCCTCTGTAAATTCATTACAAACATATGGAACAATGCCAACATCAAATCTTTTAATATAATATGGCAATTGATCATGAGGCCGGGCACCTAATAGAACAATATTTTTTCTTTTCTCCAATTCCTTAATATTTGTATACTTCGGACCAATCAATACAATCGTAAAATTGGAACACTGATCGGCAATTGCGCATATTATATTCTGGTCCAGTACCCTTCCCAAAGTTCCAATATATCCCACTATGGGTCCTGAAATATCATTAAGATCATCTGGAATATTTACAGAGGATTTTATTGCAATATCGAACTTATCAAAATCAATACCAGGAGGGAAATAGAAAACTTTTTCTGAAAATTTTGAGGCGTATTCCTGAATAACACAAGCGGCCGTAAATACAATATCTACATCACTAAAAAATTTATCTTCATAGGACGAGACTTGACTAGCAGAAATAGATGATTCTGCCATATTATTTGCACAATAATAAACTGATAATTTTGGAACTATATTTTTTATTGCATTTTGGATTAATGGAGTTGGAAGAAAAGAGATAACGACTGGATTATTAAATTTGGCTGCACTTGTCCACCTAGATATAGATTTATTGAAAATTAGTTTGTTGATAAATAGAGATAATTTTGAGTAAGGAAATGGCAACAACAATGGTGAATATACAGTTAAATTTTTATCAATGGCGGAAAAACCATGGGAACCCTTATACCACTGAAGTACACGCTCTTTTAAGCGCTTCGTGTCGGAGATTTTTGCAGAACGAATACCTGTATTATCGATATAAAGAACTCTATTTCCAGCAGAAACAAGAGATGTGGTTAATTGATGATGTAGCTGCCAATGGATCGTCCAATCAATAGATGAAAATATAATAACGTCTTGTTTAGTTAACGCCATTCTAATAGTGTATAAATTGAGTACATAAGCTTAAGTTGATTATATTGATAAACTGAGACCGACTCATACGAAATTAACAAACCAAATGTTATCATAGCCCTCTTGGTCTGATATGCAATCAGGCAAATCTGGCCACTTAAGAAGATCAAGACCAAGCCACCTAACTCTCTTACTAAATAGCGCCGCCTCTTCTTCAGTGGCTCTAAATGGGAAACCATATGGCACTGTTCCGTCAGGAAGATAATCAAAGATTGATACCAATCCTCTATTTTGCGCCATTATAGAGACTTTGTGATAAAGTCTACGTCTACGATTAATTTCATTCTTTTCATCATAATTATAGCGCTTAAGTTGATTAAGTAATGTTCTATGCGGATTTCCGATGTATGGAATCTCGTATTGATGAGACTTAATCATTGTTGGGATAGCATGGCCAGTTCTTAACTTTCTGAACAATCTAACCAAGATTACAAAAAGAACCCATAAATAAACACCGATAAATGGTATATCTTTAATTTTACATTTAATTCTAGCAGTTGGATTAAAGCCTTTACCAGTAGGTGACAATTGTACTTTCATTGGAATACTTGCTTGATTCTTGTTTAAAACTAGTGCCGCCCCATCAGAAAGACAAAATGTCTTTCTGAAACTAAATATTCCTATATCTGCACGCATCCCAAGCCATTG
>Ga0209816_1002388_pt1 | contig 13391 bp, 10 predicted proteins | sample CoawatmetaG01DNA_FD_187509 | JGI IMG/M metagenome (GOLD analysis project Ga0209816, IMG submission 187509) | Marine microbial communities from the West Antarctic Peninsula - Coastal water metaG017-DNA (SPAdes) (version 2) | ecosystem: Environmental > Aquatic > Marine > Coastal ... | reverse complement strand
ACCTTGCCCTCTGTATTTATTTTTATATCCGCTTTGTCCTTGCGAAGCATTTTTAGAATGAATTCCCGGACGCTTACTAGACTTAGATATATAGTTTGATACATTCACTTAGGGCATGTTAATACTTAGGATTTTTTAGATTTCTTTTTTTTCTTTTTAGATTTTGGTCTTCCTACTTTAGATCCGTATGTTCCTTTTCCTTGTGGCATAATTTATGTATTTTTACAAATATACAAATTAAATTTAATGAAAATTAAAGGTGTTTACAAAAGAAAAAATACACAAAGACGTAATCCTACATACAATTATTTAAAATATTGGAGAGTTATTCGGTATTGGGTTAAGGCTAAATACAAATTAAGCACTCCAGATCTTGATATGCTTTTGTTTTTATACACAGAAGAAATATTTAACAAGAGTGAATTTAAAAAATATGAAGAACTAATGAGCTGGGATATTAAAAGGTTTGGTAGATTACTTCGTGATGATTGGATTCATGTGTGGAGAAAACGAAATGGTAAGGAGACTACGCTGTATGAACTATCTTACAAAGCTAAACGAATTATTACTTTAGTTTATAAAAAATTAAATGGAGAAGAGATTGCGGAGACTGCACATGCAAACCCTTTGTTTAGAAACGATGTGTCTTACATGGATAAGGTATACCGCAATAGTATTATTGAAATGAATGAATTTATAAAACAACAACAACATCTCTTTCAGAAATAATAGTATAAGGTTTGTCTTGGATAAGCATGGTGTGACCTGCATTTTTATCGTAATAGATTAAATCATTCTCATGTATTACTGTTACGTCACTACCTGTTTTTACAACATTCCCTTTTTTATATCTAAATTCATCTACGTCTGAAGCTGATAATAAAATACCTGAAGCTGTTTTTACTTCTTCCTCTATGGTATTTATAATAATATATTTACCTATTGGTTTCATTATTATTTTTTAGTTTAGGTATCCTGTAGTTGCTTGATTCTTTAAAGTCTAAATCAAATTTATCTTGTTTCTTTAAATTATCTTTTGTGATAATGTCTCCTTCTAAATCTATAATAGTATAATTATGTTGTGTTAAAAATTCAATACAATTATTAATTTTATTAGCATTATCTCTAAAGTGTTGAAAGATTTGATTTTCAAATGCATGTGGTGTGTGTGCCATAATTTAATTATTTATGCTCTTGCGTGTGTCACAATTGCGTTAGTTGATAGTATTGTTGTTGCTACAGACACAGCGTTTATAAGCGCATTCTTAGTAACCTTAAGGGGATCTATAATTCCCATGTCGTACATATTTCCTACAACTTCATTTTTTACATCATAGCCAATCTCTTCAATGCTAAACGCTGTGTTTATTTTTTCTTCTATTTCTTTTAATGAAACACCAGCATTAATAATTATTTGTTTTAATGGGGTTTGAAGTGTGTTGTGTAAAATATGAAGTGCAACATCTTCATTAATGTTTAAAGTTTTATCATAAGAATTTAAATAAGCAGCTTCACGATACAATGCTAACCCTCCTCCTGTAATTATTCCTTCTTCTAATGCACTGCGCACAGCGCACACCGAGTCATCGACTCGGTCAAATTTTTCTTTTTGCTCAATGTCACTATTAGCTCCAACATAAATACAACCAATAGACCCTGCTAAACTAGCAATACGTTCATTTATAAAATCTCTTTCAGGTTTATTCGTCATGTTTTCTTGTTGAATCTTTAGTTCATCAATTCTATTTTTTAAATTATTATTATACTTCAGGTCTTTTTCATCTTTTATTAATACACTGGATGTTTTACCAACTATAATTTTATTTACATGCCCTAGATCATCTATATTAATTTGGCTTAAATCATCTCCAGTCTTTTCAGAAAAATACTTAGCGCCTGTTGAGAACGCTATATCCTGCATCAGCTCATGGCTCTTGTATCCAAACTGAGGAGGAATAATATTACATATCTTTAAATTATTACGAACCACATTAGCCGCTAAAGTGTTTATCACATTAACTGAACATGGAGCTATAATTAATAACTTCTTGTTTTTCTGTATGATTGGCTTAAGCACATTCTCAATTTGTAAAATATTACTTATCTCCTGGTCACATACTAGCACTAGCACATCTTCCAGAATACATTCGTCTTTACGCTGGTTGTTTAAAAATAAATTAGAAGTATAACCTCTATCAATTTTAATTCCTTTCGTTACTTCAGCGTATGTCTCATGGTTCATACTTTTCTCTACAGTAACAATTCCGTTTGTTCCTACTTTTTTATATGCTTCTGCTATTATAGATCCAATCTCTTTATCGTTGTTAGCTGATATTGTAGCAACATCTTTTAATCTAGAAGCGTTTACTTTTTTAGATTTCTTTTTCAAATACTTAACCACCCGTTGAGTGTGAGTGTTGATGTATTTAATTACTTCTGTGATATTATGTTCCGGTAATAATAATTTTTTACCCTCCAACACTAAAGCTTCTGTTAATACAATTGCTGTTGTCGTTCCATCTCCAGCTGTAGATGCTGTTTGATTAGCTGCTTCCTTCATCATCTTGATCGCTAAATTCTCAATTGGATGATCTAAAAATATTGATTGTGCTACAGTTACTCCATCCTTGGTTACTGTTAGCCCTCCAATATGTTCTGTTGATTCTATTAGAACTGTTCGGCCTCGTGGCCCTAATGTACTTTTAACTGCTTTGGATATCTTGGATATTCCAGATATTAATGATTGCCTTCCTTCATCTTCGAATGTTAAATCTTTGGGTACATAACCTTGTTGACTCATTTAAATTGATTTGATTTAAAACAAATATAGTAAATATTATTAAATAAAAGTTTGGAAAGTTTGAAGTAGTTTGGAGAACTTCAATGTTTTAAGTTTTACAGAACACGAAAAAAACACGTTTTAAACACGTTTAAAAAACATAATGTCCATGTCAACTTTGTTGCGCTATTTACAATATATATTTTTACTACTCTCTTTCTTTTTTTTTGTACAAAGTCATTACTCTTTTTCTTGACATAGTTGACATAAGTAGTAAATAGAGTAGTTAAAGTATTGGTAATTAAGTATTTAAAATATGTCAACTTTCAAACATAGTTGTCATAATAATGTCAGCTCTTGACATTTTAAGCTGTTTTTTAGGGTTGCCTAAAAATAAATTTACTATGCATGCATAGTACTTTGAAATTCTTGTCATACATATATGAATAGTTGACATAAAAAATATTTGTTTTAAACGCTAAGAAGTGAAGGGTAGGACCCTAACGATCAAATTAATCCCTAAACATTTTAGCGTTAATATTTGTTCAATTTTTTACTAAATTGCAATTAAGCATTTTTTAAAACTATTGGAAAAAGATATTAAATATTTTGATTCTGCATCATCAACTAAAGTTGATGAAAGAGTACTAAAAGCCATGTTACCATACTTTACTGAACATTATGGAAACGCTTCAAGTAATCACTTGATGGGTAATAAAGCAAAAGATGGAATAAAAATATCTCGGCAGGAAGTTTCAAAATTAATTAATGCAAATCCCTCAGAAATTATATTTACATCTGGAGCTACAGAATCTATAAACTTAGCTATAAAGGGCTATGCTCAAGAAAATAAAAATAAAGGAAATCACATAATTACTTTAAAAACAGAACATAAAGCGGTTTTAGCAACTTGTGAGTATTTAGAAACTATAGGTTTTGATATTACTTATTTGGATGTTGACCAATTCGGACTTGTTGATTTAGAAGAATTAGAAAAGACTATTAAAAAAGAGACTACTTTGATTTCAATAATGTATATAAATAATGAGATTGGGATTATACAACCAATAAAAAAAATAGGGGAGATTTCTAAAAAACATAATATTGCTTTTTTTTGTGATGCTACTCAAGCAATTGGAAAGGTTTTAGTTAATGTAGAAGAAGATAATATTGATATGCTGTGTTTTAGTGGGCACAAGATTAATGCACCTAAAGGGATCGGAGTTCTTTATAAAAGAAAAGAAATTCAAATAACACCACAAATTCATGGAGGAGGACAAGAAAATGGATTAAGGGGAGGCACTTATAATACTCCACTTATAGTTGGTTTGGGTAAAGCATGCCAGATTATTATTGAAGAATTTGACGATACTATTTTAAATCTTCTGAGTGAAAGAAAAAAGCTAGAAGATTATTTTGAATTTAATAAAATAGGAACTGTAAATTTTAAAAATAGTGATAGGGCTCCGCATATAATAAGTGTAAGTTTAAAGGATTATAGTGCGGAAGAATACTTAATGTTAAAATCTAAAGAAATAATTGCTTCAACAGGGAGCGCTTGTAATTCAGAGTTAATTGAGTCTTCACACGTCTTAAAGGCTTTAAGAATTGATAATAAAAAAATAATTAGGATTAGTATATAATATTTATTTAAAAAACATATAAAATGAAAAATAATAATGAAATTTTAATAGAAGAGGGATTTGTACAACAAGATACTGCGCTTGAGAGCATGAGGGCATCAGATTTTGATTGTTATTCAGCATATGGAGAAATTATTGACAACTCTATACAAGCGTATGCAAATGATATTAGAATTGAATTTAGTGAAGCTAAAGATAGAACTACAAGATCCAAAAAAATAGGCAGAGTACTATTCGCAGATAATGGTTGCGGAATGGATGCAGAAGTACTCTACACTTGCTTAAAGTTAGGAAAATCAAGTAGATATAATGATCGCGATGGAATTGGAAGATTTGGAGTTGGTATGACTTTGGGTGCGATACATGAATGTAGACGTGTAGAAGTTTATTCCAAAGTTAAAGGAGGTGTATGGAATTACACTTATTTAGACTTGGATGAAATTAAAGATGGCACCTTGAAAAAAATGCCAAAACCAGTTCAAAAAAACCCTAAATATGATATAATTAAATACATCGAAGACTCTGGAACTCTTGTGGTTTGGACAAAGTATGATAAACAGATTGATCCGTATGAAACAATAATAGAAGAATCTAAAATTTGGATTGGACGTACTTTTAGAAAATTTTTATGGGGAGAAGCGAAAGGATATAAAGAAATAGATATTATGTTAAATAATACTAAAGTGAAAGCTATTGACCCACTATTCTTTAATAAATATAAAACAGGGTTTGAAAATGAGCCTTCCTCAGTTCTAGATAAATCATCTGAATTGGATTGGTTAATTCCAATTGAAGCAAAAAGTAATAATCAAAAATCTAAAATTGTAATAAAAACATCTCTTTTGCCTGAAACCTACAGAAGGGAAGGTGGAAAAGGTGGTGATACTTTTGCAACAGAAAGATTTATTCCAAGAAATGAAGGATTGTCTATATTAAGAAATGACAGAGAAGTGTATTATGGTTTTATTCCCCATACAAAACCTAATCTTCACGGGGATGAAAGTGATAGAAATGTCTCTAGGTTTATTGGTTGTGAAATTTCTTTCAATGCAGAATTAGATCAAGAATTTGCAGTTAAAAATATAAAGAGAGGAGCAGTTCCTATTAGAGGTTTAAAAAAGCAAATAGTAGAAATTTTAAGACCTACTTTTAAATCAAAACTTGATATAATTAGAGATAAATGGAAAGAAATTACAAGAGAAAAAGAAGAAAACACTAACAATGAAAATGCAGATTTAAATATTTCTGACACACATGGTGTAACTAATCGTATATTAAAAGATAACAAAGCATCACTACTTAAAAAAGACAAAGCAGGTAAAGAAGAAAATAATTCAAAAATAGTAAACAAAGTTAATCCTAACGCAAGTGAAATAGAGCTTGATAAAATTATAAAGGGATTACAAGAAAATGGTATAACTATAGACGAAAGAGAATTTGTTGGAGATGCCTTTATTGATATAGAACATGGTAACGCTTTAAAAACAATGTTTTACAATACTAACTCTACTTTTTATAAAGCTTACAAAGAAATTCTAGATGAAATAAAATCTAAAAATAATTCAATAGCATCTGATTATAAAGTCTTAATAGACCTAATCTTTGTTGGTTACATGTTAGCAGAATCTCAAATAGATCCTGAAGAAAAATTTGATGGTGAATCGTTTATTGAAGAATTAAAGTCTAATTGGGCTATAAACTTATCAAAAATATTAAAGAGATGGAAGAGTTAATCTACAAAATTGGCACAAAAAAAAATCCACTTTTAATTACACTAAAAGAATTTAAAGGAAGGAAATTAGTTGATATTAGAAAATTTTTTCAAGATAAAAATGAAAAAGAAGAAAAATTAATTCCAACTAGAAAAGGGATTTCTATGAACCAATTTCATCTCGAACAATTTATTGAAGTTTTAAACACAGAGTCTAATGATATTTCTAATTTTTTTGAAAAAGAAAATATTTCAGAGAAAAAAATTCAAGTAGAAATCACAAAATCATCTTTTGGAAGAGGATTTAATCTCGAGTATAAAAATAAGGAGACAGTTCTAAAAATAAATGAAGATTTTGAAGAAAAAATTGGAAAAAATAACGTTACTTTTTTTAAGAAACTTTTAAGCTGTTTGCATCAGTCAGCTAGCGATATTATCGAAGATCAAAATGACATAGAGTTGTTTTTAGATATACTTAATAAAAATATTAATAAAACGAAATGGTAAACAAAGTTTTTAAAAGCTTGTCGCTTTCATACCTTAGTGATCATATTGGAATTAAAGATTTTAACCTTGCAAAAAAAACTTATGAATTAGTTTGTGAAGATGGGCATTTTGATAATAACGTGTCAGACAAAGAATTAGCTAGTTTATTATTTCAAAACAACATTCCTGACGATTTCCTCAAGAAAAAGAGTAACTTCTCCAAGTTTTGTGATGCTTTACCTAAGCATATCATTCTTAAAACCTGCCAAGACTTAGATTCTGATATAGCTTCATTAAAATGGGACTTAAAAACCTCGGAGTACTTTGTAGAAACAATCGGGGTTCCTAAAAAATTTTTAAATAAAAAAAAGAATACTATAAAAAAACAAAATATTGGATTTGAATCATTTGAAAAACCTGAGTATGTTTTTAAAAAATTAAAAAATTACCAAGCATTTGTGTACTACAAGGTGTATTCCTACATTTCAAATACACCTAATTCTAGATGCATAATACAAATGCCAACTGGCTCAGGTAAAACTAGGACTTCAATGGAAATTGTTTGCGAAACTTTGAATAATACTAATCAAAATGTTTTATGGCTTACAAATACTGAAGAATTATGTGAACAAGCTTTTGAAGCATTTATCGAAGTTTGGAGGTTTTTAAGTAAAAAGAAAGCACAAGTAATTAATCATGTTAATTACAAAAAAGATTATGATAGTTCTGCACAAACCTTACATATCGCAACTTTGCAAAGCTTTAATGTTAAAAATAAAAAAGAGAAAATCGAATTACTACTTAACCAGAACAGTGGTTTAGGACTAGTCGTTGTCGATGAAGCTCATATTTCAATTGCTAAAACATATATAGACACAATAAAAAAATTAATAATAAAAGGAGCCAAGCTTATTGGACTTACAGCAACTCCAGGTAGAAGTTTAAGTAAAACATCTGCAGATAGTAATATAAAAGATAAAAGTGAGAACGAAAAGTTAAGTGATTTTTATTTCAATAAAAAATTTGAAATAGACACAGGAAAATTACCGCCAATTGATTATTTGAGGAATGAAGGAATATTATCAAATGCAAAATTTGTTTCTATAGAGGGATCAACTGTTGAGAATATTTTAACAAAAAAGGAAATATTGAAATTGAATACAGACCAAAAAATTCCACAAAAGATAAAAGATATATTAACGAATGATCATAGTAGAAATTCGATAATTTTTGACAAACTATTATCATTGTTAAAAGAAAATAAAAAAATATTGTTTTTTGCGACTAGTTTGAAGCACTCAAAGTTAATGACCACTCTAATTAATCTGAAAGGAATAAAAGCTGCACATGTTGATGGTAATAGTGGTAATTATAGAAGTGAAATCATTAAATCATTTAAAGACGGTGAAACTCAGCTATTATGTAACTATGGCGTATTGAGTACAGGTTTTGATGATCCTAAAATAGATGTTGTTTTTATGGCTAGACCAACTCAATCATTAGTATTATACTCACAAATTATCGGTAGAGGATTAAGAGGGCCAGTGATAGGGGGAACTGAAAAATGCGAAATATTCACAGTATTTGATAACATACTAGATCTTCCCAAAAATAACGAAATTTACTCATATTTTGATGAATATTTCATCAGAGAAAATGAGTATTAATAAAAATATATAGTGTTTCTATCTTTAAATTGGGATTTTAATATTATTTTTTTTAATGAAAAAAGAAATAAAAATTTAAACTATGATATTTCGAAGTGGTGATAATTTATTTAAAGAATCCAAAATCTTCATAGATAGTAGTGATTCTATAATTCTATTTTCTGCTTATTTAAAATTAGAAACTTTAAAAAAAATCAATACAAAAGGAAATATTAAACAAATTATAGTAAGATGGGAAATACAAGATTTATGTGTCGGAGCATCTGACATTGAACTTTATAATTATTGTTTAAATAATAAAATTTCTTTGTTCAGAAATACTAGGCTTCACATGAAAGCAATTTGGAATAATAATGATAGTTTATTGTATGGTTCTGCAAATATTACAGGAAGAGGCATTGAGGAGAAGGGTAACTACAACTATGAACTTAACGGAATCCAAAGTACATTATCTTTTAATGATTTGATTTATCTTAAAAAAGTGATAGCTTCAAGTGAATATGTCTCAGAAAGATTATATAATAAACTTGAATCATTATTAAAATCTATAGAATTACCTGTTTTAAAATTTCCTGAACTACCTTCTTTAAAAAAAGAAATCGATAACTTTTTGATCTCTCAATTACCTATGAGTTCATCCCCAAAAGATCTTTATGAAGTTTCTGTAAATAATTTTGATTATGATAGTCTTCAATTAAATTATGCTGCTCATGACACTGCTTTATTTTCTGTTAACTGTACTTTGGAATATTCGAACTTTATAAATGAGTTAAAAGAAAAATTCAATTGTCATCCTTTTATAAAAGCATTAAAAGAATATATTAAAAGTTTAGAGTCTAAATCTCTTCGTTATGGGGGAGTAGTAGAATGGATCCAAGATAACACCACAACGGTTCCTGTTCCAAGAAGATGGGATATTAAAAAAGACCAAATAGTAAATATTTTATATACTTGGATTTGTTTTTTTGATGATGATTATACTTGGGAGAGACCTAATCATTCACAAGTTATTTTTTATAAAAAAACTGATTAACAATCTATAAATTGATATAGTTTATTTAAATAAAGCAACTAGCGCATCCTTCTCCCTCAGCATCTAAAATTTCATCCTTCCAGGAATTACTTGTCATTAAGTTTTTTTTCTTTCTGTTCATTCTTAAGTAGTGTTCTTTTTTAATAGCGGCAATACGTTCTGGCTTACTTATTCCCACTAAGGTTTCCTTCATCCAACTATATCCTTCTTTCTCATAAGTAATAGCTTTTTTGAACAGTTCTGGATGTTGTTCATATAGCCACACCCATTCGATTTTTTGTTGATAAAAACAAAAGAAACATCCGGATCTACTTCTAGAGTATGTTCCCTTCTTAATTTCCCCATTTATTTCGACTTGGTATTCAATAGGTTTATAGTAAGCTGGAATCCCTACGCCAGATTCCTCTAGAATTGAAAAAACATCATCTAAAACAATTATATCATCATTTTCAATTAATGGAAAGCTGTCTAGTTTTCCAATAGGGTAGTCCGTTGTTTTTAAAAAATCAAAAATAACTTTGTTAAATAACTTTATATCTGCATCAAGAAGAGCATTTAGTTTTTGATTTTGAGTAAATTTTATGCTGATAGGTTGATCAACGTATTCTAAAATACTTTCATTGTTTTTCCCATTAAAATGGTTGGTGTAATAGGACTTAATTTTTGAAATATTTTCATTTGATAAAACCTTCCTAATAACATCTTCACTCCATATGTTTTTTCTAAAAGGAAATATTGTTTGTATGTTTTCTTTTTTTGATATGTATCCTTCTCTATTTTCATCTCCCCTAATACCCACATAAGAGATTGTAGGGTCAGAACCAATATTGTTTTCAAATGGCTCTAGCTTCATTTTATTTGTGCACCATCTTGACATTGGGGATGGTAAGTAACCACCATACATTGCAAGAAAATGATCAAAAGGATTTTTCATTGGAGAATTGTCTTCATCCATTGACTTGTATAGAGCTATGTTTTTTCCAAGAACAGAATTTAATCTTCCTATCAAGTCGTATGTTTCTTTTAATTCTTTTCCCGTATCACAAGTGTAATACTCGATGTCTAGTTCTGAATATTTCTGGCTCATGTAAATTGATAAGGCTGCGCTGTCTTTGCCACCTGATATTCCCAATACATGTTTAATTTTAGTCATTTTTAAAATTCCATTTCTTTAGACAATAGTTCTATGAGCAACTCCTTTTTTTCGTTGTTATTTAAAGTTCCCATTGCTTGTTCAATATTTTGTTTTGATTTATTAAAATCTTTTGAAGTACTATTTTTAATAAAAAACTTGTTATCCTTTGCTTCCCCATTCTCTCCAAAAAATCTAATAGACAAAAGTTTCCCCTTACTTGACTGTTTGTTGAACTCACTAATTTCAGCAGCTTTTATTAGACCAAGTATGAGCTCTTCTAAATTGGTGTATAATAATAATTCTTCGTCATCCAAAAGTTCCTCTAGAGGTTTTCCAACGGCAACATCAGCGACTGACTTAATCCAACTTACCCTGTCATCAAGTGGATTGACTAGACGCATATTAAATATACTTTGCTTTTTTGACAATGCAGATGAATTAACAGTATTTAATGATAAAATAATTTCTTGTTTATATTTCTTAAAATCAGTGCTAGAACATGCAAAAGATTTTAATATAACTCTTTCAGTTCTGTTTATTAAGTCATCATAGGCTGTTCTAATTTCCCTAATAGCTTCTTGAATATTTGTTGTAAAAGAACTTAGAACCTTTTCATCCTCTTTTAGTGCAATAGTGTGATAACCTAGAGCGCTTGGAAACTGGTTAAACAATGCATCTTCAGGGTCTTTTGAACTCATTATCGCTTCTCTTAACTTTATTGCAGAATTTGAAAGTTTTTTAGTGTTAAGCGTATAAAGATTTAGTCCTCTTTGAAACCTTAGAAAATTTCCAAATATTGATAAGAATGTTGATTGTATTCCTTTTGAACTAGAGTCAGTTATTTGCACTAGCTCTTTGTAGCTCTCTAGAAGGTTTAATTTTAAGCCACTAACATCATAACTTTTAATAATATAATCTTCAGGTTTTTTATAAATTAAATCTAGGGTGTCTTCTTGCAAAAATGGTATGTAATTTCCATTTTTATAAAATAGAGCATAATCCTCTTTTTTTGAAATTAAAAATATGGGTATCCAAAAATCTACAAATCCTTTTTTAAGTTTATAAGGTTGATTTAAAAGAATATCATATAACTCAGATAAATTTTTTTTATTGGATAAAGCAGAACTTAAAAATTGTTCTGAAATAACCCACAAGAGATGTAAATTGGAATTTTTTGGTGGTATTGACAGCTCAAAATATCCTAATTTTTTATTTAATTTATGTATTCCACTCTGCTTTAGAAGACTAATATAAATAGCCTTTTCAGGTGGAAATTTTAGCTTGTCAAAACCTAAATCTTCTTTATTTGAATTAGCTAACAAGGCTCTCAATAAATATTTTTTAGAAACTAATATAGGAGTGCTAAGTGTATTGTTGTTAACTAGCTCATTATTAAAAACTGGACAGTCTCTGTAAATTTCGTAACATATATCTGTTAAAAACTCGTATAAGGTATGTTTGTTGTTTATTTTTTTAATTTTTCCTTTGTATATCCACTCATTTTTATTTGAATTAAAAAGCTCGTTAATTACTAAATTATTTAGCTGCTCTAGATAAAACACTCTTTCTTCATTCAATAATTTTACTGCATTTATATCTGAGTTGTGTTTTTTAATTAATAAATCAAACTTTATAATTGTTATAACTAACGACTTTATTTGTTTGGAATTTTTATATAAAACATAAATTTGATCGTTGTGATCTTTTGACTCTTTTATTATTTCACTTGAGGATGAATCTTCAAAAATTAAGTTTATAAACCCATCTAACAAGCCCTCAACTTCTTTTGCTTGATTCAATGAGTTGAAAATTCTATATTCAAAAAATCTTTTTGTTCCAGTTTCAAAAGAATATCTCTTGACAAGTAAAACGGGAAGATTTACTAAATTTAAAATTTCATCAGAAATTCTAATATCTGGGTTAAGCTCTTTGCTAACTCCAATTAATTCTTGCTCTAGGTCTATGTCTGTACCTTCGAAGAAATTGATTTTATTACTATGCCTGTAAAATCTTATTAGGCCAGCGGTTTCCAGCTTATCTAAAATTATTTTTACATCAATTCTACTAGTTAATTTGAAGTATTGAATTATAAAGTTAGAATCAAATAACCCACCTAATTTTGAAAAAATATTAACTAGTCCAATAGTCTTGATTACTTCCTGAGCAATTTCATAGTCATCCTCAAAAATTAATTCAGCCCTTTCAAGAGTTCTAAAAGTGGTGAGCCATTGTGCTCTGTGTGGATTATCAGGGCCATTTATTTCTGCAGGTAGTGTGTTAACTAAATAATCATAAACGTTAGATATAGCATAAAAATTAGTTTTTAACTGCTTTATAGAATATTTCGTATCGTCATTTAGAAAAGAAAACAATGACCGCTCATTTTGACCGTAACGTTGCAAGGAATTAACAAGAACATTCGCAGAGAGCCAATCTAAGGGGTATAGAGACTTGCTTAAGTCTTCACTTACCGTTTTGTTGTGGCTTACTAATTTAGAATCTTTAATCAATCCTAAAAGCACCTCAAAATCTTTTTTTAAATCTGCGGCAATGTCGAACTCTTTAAGCTTTTTGCTTGCAAAATAAATAAGCTGTTCTACCGGCTCATTAAAAACTAAATCAACAAACCGTCCTTTTACTTTTTCCCATTCTAATTTATCTTGACTATTTAAGTTTTTACCGTAATTTGAAAAATTTTGATGAAGCGTTGTGATAAAATAAGTGTCATTATCATCGTTATTAGACCACTCAGAAATCTGTTGTAATAAAAACAATTCCTCGGACGAATTATTTTCTGCAGCATATTCTAAAAACTTTCCAAATTCATCAATTATTACGACTAATCCTTTTTGTTTTTTTAATAAAGACTTCCTTTTTTGTTCTAGTTTTTCAATTATTTTAATACTTTCAGAATCTTCTTTTATTTTAAGAGTTTTA
>Ga0209816_1002384_pt1 | contig 13399 bp, 13 predicted proteins | sample CoawatmetaG01DNA_FD_187509 | JGI IMG/M metagenome (GOLD analysis project Ga0209816, IMG submission 187509) | Marine microbial communities from the West Antarctic Peninsula - Coastal water metaG017-DNA (SPAdes) (version 2) | ecosystem: Environmental > Aquatic > Marine > Coastal ... | reverse complement strand
GTTGTACACCTTTTGCCATATACGTTTTACGCATCCAAAAATGATGACAAGCACCACCACCTTTATATAACCATATATCATAAGTAGCAGCACCACTTAAACCCCATCCTGCATTTACAGCACGTTGATTCATTTGCATTATATCTTCTTTACGGTATATCTTTTTAGATTTTACCATTTTCTTGCAAAACTCCCTACTGTTAGCTTGTGTTGTTAATGGTGCATATTGATAACGTACCTTAAAAGCTGTTAAGTCATTTGTTACTTCGTCTTGTTTGCTTTTAGCGTTTGGTCTTGCAGTTCCTGTAGAAGCAAGATTAATCATTTTATCTAAACTTTCTTCTTGGTCATAGTCTACTTCACGTTCATCTACTAAATTCCAGTTTTCTAAATCTTCATCATCACCAAAATTTTGAAGTAATTCTATCATTTTATCATCTTCAAATTCAGCACTTAAATCATCTTTTATATGCTTTTCGCAAGGCATATACCATATCTTACCTTCATATTCATGTTCGTGATAACTTTCGCAACCTATATTTTTAGCTGCTTCTATTGCCATTTCTTTTTTAGCATAGCCTAACCTATCATCTATAATTGCAAAATCATTATCTACTATTTGACTTGATAAAGAATATTCATCTTTAACACCTGTTTCTTGTTCACGTGATTCGTCTGTAATAGCATTATCTGTATCAATAAATGCTAAAGGTTGTAATGTCTTAAAGTAAAGTTTTAAACTAATACCGTTAACCGCCAATACGTCGTCTATACACTCGGTTATTAAGTCTTGATATGGTTTTATAGTTATGTTGTCAAACAGTAAAGCAGCGGTCTTTATTTCGTCTGCATTAGAGCCTAAACCATTGTTTTCTGTTCTAATTCCTAAAAGTAAAGGACTTGTTACCCTATGTGCTACAATTAACTTATTTGAACATTCATTAGAAAGATATTCATAATGTTGTGGTGCATCGTTTAATGGTATATCATCAACTGTTGTTTTGCTTTCTGCATTGTTGTTAAAAGCAATTACTACTTTTTCTCCACGTGAGCCAGTAAGCTTACGCATAACATCATTCTTAACTTGTAACTGTTTCTCTACATCAGGCACGCCGTTGTTAAAGTTTACTACTTTTGTTCCACTGAAGCCGTTTTGAACATCGTTAATTAAGTAATCCGCCACCTCACTTTCTAGTTCAGCGTATGCCAAACCACCTTGGTAGTCCACAGGGCAATAGTAGTCATAACCACTTACATATCTTTTAATAATTTTTATTTCAGGTTCTTTACCATTACCAAAACCAAATGATGATATTCTTTTAGGTTTATCACTACGCTTTATGTTTGCCCAATCGTGAAAATAATAGTAGGCTTCAATTTCACCATCTTTATTACAGCGTTCTGCACGTAATGTTTGTCTTGGAAAGTGTTCTGATTTAATTACTTTACTGTTTTTGTATAGTACCTGGAATGAACCTTCGCCTAATAACTTTAAATCTAAAACTACTTTGCGTAAACAGTTATCAGAAAAGATAGAACGCATAGCTGCATATTCATTTGTTTTTCTGCTGCTATCTAACGCATCCAAACCTTTACCGTAAATCATGTTTGTAACACCATTAATAATAGCATTATTTGTTGTTGATTCCGTGTAAAGTTTAATTAGGTAAGAGTAGTAGTCGTTATCTACACCATAATTGACCCAATCCCTATTCTTATCTTCGCTTATTTGTGGTCTATTATATGAAGCTAAATTAACTATATGTAGGTTATCCATTATACTGTAATAAATTCGTTATCTGAAGCATTAGTTACATACTCACCGCTATTAATTGTGTATTGTGGTAAGTCTGTTTGATTAGTACAAAATATTTTATCCTTAAAAATTTCATTTGTACCTGATAGTATTGTAAGCATATAATAAATATCTTGTTTTACTGGGAATACAGCACTATATCTATTAAAATATAAACTTTGTGATATTCCGCTTGTTGCTTGACTATACACTTGTTTGTTTTGGGTTTCATCTTTTATTTTAACTGTGTAAGATGCACCTGCTGTAAATTCTCTTGGTATAAAATCAATGTTTTGCGCTGAACCGCTTTCTTTTAATACTATCATATATATAACAATAATATTATTTGTTTTTTGTTATTATTAAAGCATAAAAAAAGGCAGCATATAGCCACCCTTAATTATCAAAATAAATTATTATTACGAGTTTGTACCTAATGTAATTAAAACAGTTCCATCTAACCCTGCGAAATCTTGCACACTAAATGGGAAGTCAATATCTTTAGTATCTGAATCCATAAAGTTAGCAGCTGCTGTTTCTTGTGCGTTTAGCGTTAGTGTGTACCCTGATAAATCAGCCATTGATGCTCCCGAAGAAATAGTACCTCCATTTACATCTGCTCCGTGTACTGTTCCCATCATAAACACATTACCATTGTAATCTTCAACGGCTACGTGTGGTCTACCGTAAGCCAATAGTTTCAATTCTTTGTTATCTTCTTTAGTTAATTTTTTCAAAGTAAGCGTAAGAGTTTGGTCAAAGAAAGTAGTACCGTTTTCACGGCTTGAAGTTATAGTTTGCTCAAAGCTACTATTCCCCTTCAATTCATATTTATAAGCAGTTAAAGAATTTGCACTTCCGCCGATAGTTGTGCCTGTCATATTCGTTATTTCATCATTTGCTATGGTTACAGTTCCTAACCCTCCAAAATCTACAAAATAGACGTTTTTCAGTCCCCCAACAACGTCTTTACAGGGTTCTTTTCTCCCAAGTGTTAAATCGCATGCCATCTGTATATATTTTTTTTTAAAAAAAAAGGTGAGTAGGCGATATTGGCTTACCCACCCTTTTTATTAGTTAATTAATTATTAAGAATAAAGTACGATATCGCTACCGATGCCATATTGAACACCAGCCGTAAATCTCATTACTACTCTTACATTCTGTGATCCATCAATGTCCGCCATATCAATTACTTTAACTTCATTTTGATCCGATAAAAGACCAGTGCCAAAGTATAAGTTAGATTTTTCTGCTGCAACCATTCTGTTATCAGCTAATCCATTTGCTACTGCAATTGATACACCATCAAAAGTTAGTGCTTGACCGCTAAACCATTGTGTTCCGCTATTGTCTGTACCTGCATTAGAAGTTGCTGCTACTGAGAAACCTCCAAGAGCTCTTACGTATGCTCTAGCTACATTCTGTGAAACAAAAATTGTCATATCCTCAGAAGAATATAGGTTAGAACTTATTGCATCTACCACAGCCCCTAATTGAGCTATTACATTCCCTGCATTTACTCCACCACCAACTGCTCCAACATCTGTTACATCACCATCCGCTAACATAAGTTCTGCAAATCCTGCGAACTGTCCATTAGTCGCTGCGGCTCCATTCCAAATGCTTTGTTCAGTTCTTTGTGCTACTTTAGATGCTACGTGAGCAATTAAAAAATCACTAAAAGAAGTTGGTAAAGACTGATGAGCGCTATATCCCATAGAAATTGCATCCCAGTCATTTTGGAAATCTTTTTTACAAAGTTGTAGATTTACACTTTGGTAAGTTGGTTCAATTGTTCGTTCTGTTAACGTTAGAGTTGAAGTAGAATCAAAGTCACAAGAAGCATCTTTTACGATGTCATCACTTGATACCTTTTTAATTACTTCTTTAAATTTAATATTAGGTTTAACGGTAATTAATCCGTTATCTAAAGTTGTACCACTTAAAAGTGCAGCAGATATGTATTGTCCTGCAAATTCACCTGCATAAGAAGTAGTTATTGAAGTTGTTGTTGCCATTTTATATTTTTTAATTTATTATTTATTATGATTCAGATGCCCAAACTCCATCACCGCCAGTAATATACCAGTCAGTAAGTGATACAGCTTTAAGTGTACACCAGTCACCTTTATTTGCAGATGCTTTAGTGTTGATCCAATTTTTGTTGTTTACACCTCCAGAAGAAACTGCAGCAATTGTTCCGTGTATTGCATCAGTTGCAGCAGGTGAAATTGTAATAATGTTATTACCATCTGCTCCTGTATTACGAAATGTAAATTCTGCACCTATATTTTCTGCTGTAATTGCAGGTAGGCTCATTATTTTTGCATCTGTAGCAATATTAAATTCTACGCCTGCATCATTTGCTTTAATATCTTGAGTAGTAGTCAAAGTTGTTTGCTTTGATCTTGCTCGCAATACGCTGTTACTTGTTGTTATTGTTGTTGACATTTTTTATTTATTTAAAGTTTGATATTCTATCCATTACTTTATCCAAAGTGTTACCACTTCTTTTTTGTGAATAAAGATTTGTATTTTTTTTAGATTCGCTTTCTGGATTATGAGATACTTTTTCTACTTCACTCATTTCTTCTTTTTCAGCGTAAACGGTTTTAGTAGTTGTTTCTTCTGATTTAACACCAGTTGAAATATCATCAGACATTTCTTGGTCTTTTGGTTCAAGCAATGCTTTTATTTCTTCTACCATTGTTTTAACTTCTTGAAGTTCTTCTTTAGTAGCATAACCCATTTCTTCTTTAGGCTTATCTTCTGCTTCTACTTCTTCTTCAGCTGGTGCTTCTTCTTCAGCTGCGCCAATAGAAGCTATAATACCTTCTTCTTCTACAATTAGTGTTTCACCATCTACAAGTTTGTATTCACCTACAGGAAGAGCTACACGCTCATCTTCTGTTACTATAAATACTTCACTACCTTCTGCAAAAGATTCACTTTCAATGATAGTACCATTTTCAAGTTCAGCTTGTGCTAATTTAACTTCAATTGATGCTTCTACACCAATGAGTTTTTTTACTTCGTTTAACATATCTTGTGCTTTCATATATATTACAATAAATTGTAGTTTATTTTGTTATATTTTTAAGTGGTGGTTTGCATATAGTTTAATATGTCGCTTAAAGTTCGGAATCTATCTTTTGCTTTATCAACGCTCTTAATTAATTGGCCCATCATAGGGACATTGCTATTAGATATTCCTAATTGTTTTAATTGTTTCTCTACTTTACCGTAGGTTTTTAAAGCATCATCTATAGATCTTTGGCCTACTTTTTCTAGACTTAACATATCTTTTTCAGATATAGAAATTTGTTTTCTTAATTGATCGTGTTTCGTTAATAATTTATCAGCGGCTGTCATTTCTTTTAAAACATTTTTAATAAAAAAGTCTACATCAAATTGAGCTTTATCTAAATCTTCAATACCAGCTAAATCAACTTTTTGTGTAGCTAATTTAATTTTTTCGTTATTTAACTTATTAAGTATTTTATTTACACTTGGTTCCATAATTTTAATTTAATTTATTATTATATTTTTAGTTTGCTGCTTGACATGCTGTACAATTATTATAAGCAGTTGCTGCACTTATTTCAAAGTGTCCGTTGGTTCTAGTTGCTGTTATTGTATAGCAGTCTGTATGGTTATGATGAACAAAGGTTAAAAAATAAACATTACCTACTGTTAAATTAAGATCATGTGTATGTATGTGCTTCGTACCACCATTACAATTAGTAACTGTGTAGTATCTTGTAACAGATGATTTAGTTATGTTACCAATACCTTGTGCTTGAAAGCTACCATCACAACATTCACGTGAATATGTTTTACCATCTTTACACAAACATGCTCTTTTATCGTTTTGTGGGCTTGGAATACTACTCACTAGTTAATAATTTTTTAAGTTCTTTAAGTTTAGCTTGTGCTTTTAATTCATTTGATTCATTAGGTCTCTTCTCTAACTTGTCCGCAAAGTATCCTTCAATACTAAAGCCTTTTACCTCGCCTGCTTGAACTTTTTTCCAAACATCATCGTTGTTTACCTTCATAGATACCATCCAAGTGCCCATAGGCACTTTTAAATCGTACATTCTACTTTTATCTTGTTCAGATTCAACTATCCAACTTTCAACCGCTGTAAGACCTTTTAATTTAAGTTCGTGTTCAAGCGTAGAATTGTTTTGATTGCCATTAATAAAGAATAATTCACTTGCTTTACGGACTGTGTTTTTAGAAAAGTAGATATAATATTCTTGTTCACCGCTTTGTCGGTAAATAGGTTTGTTTGGAATAAGAGCGGCACCCATCAGTATACGCTTTTCCTTATTTACTTCAGCTAGTTTAAATTCTTGTTTCTTTAATGCTATAAAATCAGATTCAATAGCAGGATTTTCTACCACACTAATGGCTTCTATGCCTGCTGCTTCATCTGTTTCATCTATAAATAATTCTATTATATCCATAATTAAACAATAATATTTAGTGTTTTTTGTTATTAATTAACCTATTGAAGCACCTTCTACAATGTTTCTATCTAATGCTTGTGCGTTTGTTACATCATTACTTACTACAAATGCTTTTATAGGTTGTTTATTATCTTCACCTATTGCTTGTGCTAATTGGTTTTCTGGTGCTGCTCCTACTACATTAAAACTTGGTGCTTGTGGTGCAGAAGGTGCTGAACCGCCACCACTTACACCGCCACCTTTACCACCAACCATAGATTTAGCTGTACTAACTGCACTTTTAATGCTCATTGCTATTGCTGCTGCTTGTACTGCAAATATTGCTATTAAAGGTATGTTTGCAGGTGGTGGTGCTGCTGAAGCTGCTTTCATAAATCCTTTTGCACCGTCTACACCTGATTCCGCTGCTGAAGCTATAATTCTTTGCATAGTTGCCTGTGCTGCTAATATTTGTTCTTTAAGTATCATACCAGTTTTTAAAAGAAATAATGCTTTAGCTATTTTACTTTCTTCACCTGCTGCCATTGCTACTGCATCCATAGCATCCATTACACCCTGCTTTTTTTGCTGTTCTAATTCAATTAACTTTTCAGCATCTTCTATAGCTTTTTCATCTGCTTCTTTCTTTATATCTGCTGCTTCACGTTCTAAAGAAATACGGTTTATTAATTGTTCTGATCTAAAACCTTCTATTTGAGCAAGTACTGCTTCACGTTCGTTTTGTGCTTCTAATAAAGCTATGTAATTTTCTTGGTTATTGTTTTTATCAAATTCTAATTGTGCTGCTTTAATTTGTAAGTCAACATTTTGAAGCATCTTTTCGCTTTGCTCATCTAATATTCTACCAAGTTCAGTATTAGCAGCAACACGTTGTTCCATCGTCTTGGTTTCATCATCTCGTATTTGCCTTTGTTGTTCTGCTTGTCTATCATACTTTTCAATTAACCCTTGATTGATAACAGCAGCTACTTCTGCTTGTTTGTTTAGTTCTACAGTACCTTGTGCAGCCTTTATAGTTGATTTAGCATATTCTGTAATACCATTAACAAGGTTTTTTGTTCCTTCTGTAACTTTATCTACTGTACCATCTACACCTGTTAAAACGTCTATGTATTCTTTACCAGCGTTTTTTGCAGCTTCCATTGCCCCATCAAAATCACCTTCAAATACTTTTTTAATTGCTGTACCTAAAAAACCTATAACTTCTAAAGCACTATTAAAGCGTTCTATTAGATTATTTTTAATAGCAATACCTAAGTCTTTTAATGCTTGTTGTGGGTCGCTAAAAATACCTTTAAAGTAACCAATTACATTACCTACATTTGAATCCAAAAAATTAAAAAAGTCATTAAATGCTAAACTTAAACTTTCAAAGGCTACACTAAAAGCGTCTGTTACCTTTTGATTTTCATTAAACACTTCTGCAAGTTTAGAAAATGCTGCAATAGCTAAACCAATTCCTGCTGCTTTCATAGCATTACTAATACCCTTTACGCCTTTAGCAACTCCACCAGTAGTTTCTTTAACTTCGGTTAGGTTATCATCTATACGTTGTACGCTTTTAGCAACACCTTGTAAGTCTTTTTCTGCCTTGTCTACTTTTGCTTCTAATTCTATTGTCTTTTTAACACTCATAATTCTTTCTTAAATTGTTGATATGCTTCTTTAATTGATTTAGGGTATTTGTTTTTTCCCATAGCAATATCCATATACTGACCAGTCCACTTTTCTTTTTTTGCAAATTCTAATAAATCTAATATATTCTGTATCATAATTAAGTGCTTGAAGTTGTTGCTTGTTTAATATTACTTAAAACAGATTTTATAGTATAATTTGTATCTGTATTTGTAAATACATAAAAACGATAATATACAGTCTGTGAAGCTGATAAACCAGAAATAGCTGCATTAACTGTTCTTGGGTTAACCCTTTTGTTTAGTGCTGTTGTTATAAACTTGATTTCATTAACTGAAGAAATGCCTCTTAATATTGTAATATCATCAATAAGCATATTAGCCTGAGAAGTTGACCAGAAAAAACCGTATTCATCAAGTTGCTTAACTTTTCCTAAAGTTCCTAGTTCATTTACAGTAGCTTTTAAGATCATAGTATTTATGCTTTTTACAACTACATCATCTATAGTAATTTTTGCTTCTGTAACTATAGTAGGTGCTGTAGTATCATCTGTCTGTGGATTATTACCCACATCTAAATCGTTAGGAATAACTTCATTTGTTGATATGATATCTAAACCTTCATCATTACAAATAGTGTCTACCGTTATTACAAAGTTGTCTGCTCCTATTATTCCATCATCCGCAGTTATACAAAATTCATTTGGTTTAAATTTATCTGGTACAATTGGTTCGTTAATAATTAGATCACCTGCTTGTGACTTGATATTTATTAATTCTAAAGATGACTGAGAGGTTTCAAAATTAGTAGTTACTTTGTTAATTTTAAACAAACCATTAAATATCTGTATTTTATCAGCTAATGTGAAATTCAACATTAAACTTAAAGGTAAATAAGCCTTCATAGTTGTCAACCTTCTTTGCGGATCAAATATTTCCTTTACGTAATTTTTATAATAATCAAAAAATAAAGTCTGCTTAAATGGAGTTCCTTCAAATTCATTAGGCTCACCATTAAAATTTAAGTTTTTAGAGTCCGTGGTTCTTACTGAATTACTGGGTATATATACACTAGGCTGAGAAGATAAACTGCCATCTGTATTAATTACTCCAAAAGTTTCTGTTTTTAATATAGGATAAAAAAGCAAAGGCTTTCCAAGAACTGCTCCTTGATTTATATCAGCACTCCATCCCCATTGCAAATTTTTAGTTACTGATCCTGCAACATCAATAAATCTTTCGTATTTAAAATGTTCTAATGGTATCTTAATATTATAGATCTGTCCTTCAAACTTTTCGTTAGATTGAAATTGTAATTCGCCCCATTTTTGATTGAATAGTTCATTATGATTTTTAGCAAAGAAATTATCTAATCCTTCATAAGTAAAATTCACCTGTTTAAATGGCAATACACTATCTGTACTAGATTCTGTTTTGTCTACAAATTCTGTTATATTCCAAATCTTAGTACTGCTTTCATAAAAATTATCTAATGTTTTAACTTCTATTATTCCAGCATCATTTTGAAATGAGGTGAGATTAAACATCTTATAAATTGACGTAAGTAAATCTATTACTTTAATATCTGGGAGTTGATTAGAAGTTCTTAACTGAACATTTGATAATACTGCGGCAGATCCTTCAAAGTAAGCTTTATTAGAATTATTTATTTTTACCTGCATTTTTACAACATAAGTTGAAGGAGTTCCTGAGTCAATTGCAAAACTATAGGTTCCGGGATCTATTTCTAAATGGCTTATTTTAAAATTACCGCTTGCATCTCTTTGAACATCACCATATTTTTCAAATACAATACCGTTATTATATATAATAAAAGTGAATTTATTAGCAACACTTGGTTCAATAGTTATATCAAGATACCTTTGTTTTTTTCCTCTTCTAGATCCAGAAGCTAACTGATCTGCTTGAGGAGTTGTAAAAGAATTATCTCCTAAATTAATTACAGCACCATTTGCTTTAATGTTTCCAAAGTTTCCGACTGGACTTTCGTTTCCTTCATCTGCAAATAAACCGCCTGTTTTATTATGAAGCCATAAATACAAATTAAAAAAAGGCTCATTTGATATATTAAAAAAATCTGTACTAAAATTCACTAAAGGATACTGAGCCTCTATAGCTTTAATTATAGGGTATAATCTTAAAGCAGGTTTAAGCTGAGACAATTGCAATCCGTGTTGTGTTCCACTTTCAAAAGCTATATTGTTTTGAGTTGCTGTGTTTGCACTAGAATCACCTGAATTATAAACTAATCTTTTAGTATGTGAAATTAATGGAAATAAAATTGCATCTGTATAAGTAACACCCCTTGCAATTACATCTAAACCATTAGACATATAAGTCTTAACATTTGCATCACTATAATTAAAACTAAAAGCATCTTCTTTTAATAGATCTAAAGCATCTAACTTATCTTCACCAATAATATCTTTTAAATTAACACCATTACCAAAAAAGGTAACCTTATAAGTATGAGGTCTATTATCTTTCTTAGATACTCCTTCTAATTTAATCTTACCAATTTTAAACGGTTCATTGTTTAAATATAGTTGTGCTTGTTTTTTCTTACGAGCATCAAAGCCTATGATATGGTAATTATAAAAATGTTGAAATAACTTGTTGTTTGATTTTGAAGCAGGTACTGAAAAAGTTCTGGTAAAATCAGAGAATACTTTCTCTAAGTTTTTAACATCTTGTATTGACTGTGTTAAAGTTACAGATTCGTCATCATATAAATCTACCTGTTGGTTTTCAATAAATAGTTGAATACTTAACATTACCGTACATTGTTTATTTTATTAAAAGCAAAATCAAAATCTACCGTATAGTTTGCTAACTTATCATTTAAACTGGTTTTAAAGGTCATAGATTTACTTTTAGTAATTAAGGGTAAGGTATTATCATTATATCTGATCCAGATGTTTTCAGACAAGAAAAGTTCTTCTATTGCAGAGTTACTATCTTCATTAATAAATCCTGTGTTTAATGTTATGCTTTTCGTTGCATTGGTGTTATATCTTTCTTCCTGACCAGAGTACTTATTGTATTCAACGGTTGCATTTTTAATTGTATTTCTTTTATACTTTTCATCTGTTACATTAAATGCTTCTACAGTTTTCTTAAAAAACCATAGGTCTTGATATGCACCGTATTTATTTGTAAACGTTATTTTATAAGGCGAGTACTTAGGTTCACATACATTATTTATTACAAGAGTTCTAAGCAATGTAGAATCGTTTGTAGCATAAACCTTAATGCTAGATTTATTTGCAGGTATTGTTATATATTGAATTTTCTGGTTTGAGTTACCACTATCAATTATTTGTGTAGTAGTAGAGTCTATGATTATTTTTCCAACACCTTCAACAAACAATGGTAATTTTCCTGTAGTATCTTCTGGAAGATAAATCGTATTTGATGTCATTAACAAATCTCTTGACAGTTCAGGGTTAACTGAGTCTTCAAAATAACCGTAGCCATCTGTAGCTAGATAAGTATTAATTTCTGGTGATCCATAAGAAAAAACTACATTGTTTTCATCTAGTAAAATACCTACTGTTGTTACCCAAATTGTCTTAGACAAATAATCATTATTAAATGTCAAGTCTAAATAATCTCTTACAAGTTCAGCTATTTCAAAAACAACATTAGTGTCTGTTCCTATTAAAGAATTTTGTAAAGTGTATCTTAAATCTGTTCCAGAATAAGATCCAGAAGTGCCTTCGTAAATATATATCTGAAGTTGTACCGTTTTTAATGCCATCTAACCAATTTTAATAAATTTCTTAATAGTCCATTCTGCTGACCAAACTTCTACAATCATTCCTGACGGATTAATTAGAACATAAAAACTTTGTTGTAAATCGTCTGGTGATTGAGTGAAACTTTGCTCGTTTCTTCCTATTCTAAAATACATCCCTCCAGATGAATTGTGATAGCCTCCAGATGTTTTAATTCCCTTAAATATATTGCCTTTAAAAGAATCTGTTAAACGTGCCCTAATAACAAATGTATTAACGTTTAATTCTGCGGTGTCACTTGCTAAAATTATGGGAGTTCTTGTAGGTTGCAAATTAACAACTGAACTGTAGCCTCTTTGTTCTGCTGATTTTTCTTTACTTAAATTTGATCTTTGGGGTTCACCAGTATTTGGATAAGCTGCTTGTAATTGAGCATCTGTCATAAACACAGCATTATCACTATTTGCTATATACCATTGTTTAGTTCCTACAACTGGAACGTTTGCAGATTGTGTTAATACAAGTCTACAAGTTAGTGCTGAACCGCCACTATTTGAAAAACCGCTTGAGGGTACTGTGACCGTAAAATCTACATTTCTTGAAGTGTCTTGAGTTACAGCATCAAATCCAATTGGACTAAAGGCTGTAATAGTTCCCCTGTTAGCAATGCCCTTTCCTATTGATCCAAACGATGTAATTGATTGAGTTGTTAATGCTGCAAGCGAACAAGTAAACGTAGGTAGTGATGCTGTCGGTTGACTAAAAACTTTGCTGCATTCTATACTTGCAGAAGTATTACTGTAGCCAGTTGGAACTGTTATAACAAAAAACAAAGTAACATTTCTTGCACTTCCAGTTGTGTTTGCAGGGTAGCTTGTTATTGTAGAACCACCACTTGAACTTCTTATGGCTGTAATTGTTCCGCTTAAAATTGGATTTACTATAGTTCCGTTTTGTGCTATAGAACCACCAGAAAAATATGTATCATTACAATCGTAAGCTATAATTGAAGTAGTTGTTATTTGTACTGGTTGCGTTGCATCACAAGTTGCAATCTTGCCATCTGTAGCTTCTACATATAGTTTTTTAGTTCCTGCTTTTTGTTGTGAAAATATTGTTAAAATGTTCCCTGCTAGAGAATGTTGAAAAAAATCGAGGTTGTTATTCGTGATGTTATAAGCAACAATTGGATCACTACCTGCTGAAAAGAATGAAGCAAGATTTATTGTAAGCGAACCACCGCCTGTATTAAGTGCTTTGTTTGGAATAGTTCCATTATTAGTTACACCACCAGAACAAACAAGAACAGGTTGACTAACAGTTACACTACAGTTTATAGTATCATCTGAAGCATTTGAAAAGTTTGTTGGAATGCTAATTGTAAAAACTATTGTTCTATTTGTTGCGCTGCTTACGGTTGCATATCTGCCATCTACAAATCCACTATCACTTGAAGTATAAGAAACTATGTCACCATAATCAGTCTTTGGTAGCTGTACATCACCAAACATATTAACCCCTGCAAATTGCAAGTTTATTAATGTACAAGTTAATGCTACACTTGGTAGTTCAGGTTCGCTATATTTTAAATAAAATGGACTTCTTATGTTTATTTTTGTACTCATCTTAATCTATCTTCGTTAAATGTAAAGGCAAGGAAATCTTCAACATCCAAACCAAACTGCTGTACTAATTCATTAGGTAGTTTTTTAAAGCCTTGTTCAAATGGTTTAG
>Ga0209816_1002373_pt1 | contig 13434 bp, 11 predicted proteins | sample CoawatmetaG01DNA_FD_187509 | JGI IMG/M metagenome (GOLD analysis project Ga0209816, IMG submission 187509) | Marine microbial communities from the West Antarctic Peninsula - Coastal water metaG017-DNA (SPAdes) (version 2) | ecosystem: Environmental > Aquatic > Marine > Coastal ... | reverse complement strand
TCTTGCAAGACAAGTGAATTCAGCCTTGCTAAACTGATGCTGTTTTCGTTCTGTATTTGCGAGGCTAAAGTGTTTCACTGCAAATCTTCTGTTACCGGTTCGGCCACTGGTTTGATTTTGGCAATGCTGGCCGGCCTGCCAGTCATGGCACAGGGGAATACTGACAGCGGCAATCAGGCTGCCGGTCAGGGCTCAGGGCAAGCGCTGGGGCAACGTTTTGGACAGGGCGGCGGACAAGGAATGCTCCAGGGCAATCGTGCCGAGAGATTCGCTAAACTGCAGCAGTTGATGCAGGCTAAGAAGGCCGCTAATGCTGCAAAATCGAACAATCCCAATGTCATTGTTTCACTGCAAGATTGGACAGACCCCGCTCGCAAACGCACCATTCCAATTAAAATCTATCAGCCTAAAAGTGCTGGTCCTTGGCCTGTCGTGATCTTCTCTCATGGTCTGGGCGGCTCTCGCGAAGCGGCTGGATACTTTGGTGAAGCCATGGCTGAGAATGGCTATTTGTCTATGCATCTCCAGCACCCTGGCAGTGATTCAACCCTCTGGCAAGAAGCCTTCAAAGACGGACGCATCAAAATTCAGCCCGGCAATTCGCAGGGCATGAAACAAGGCCTCATGCGGGAGATGAAACAGGGGATGACCGGCGAGAATTTGCGCGCCCGAGTTGATGACGTAAAGTTTGTACTTAATCAGCTTGAGCGGCTCAATAGCGGAGCTGGGGCTTGGCACGGTAAGCTCGATATGAGCAAGATTGGTTGCTCCGGGCACTCATTTGGAGCGGGCACCACAATGGCCATTGCTGGTCAGAACTTTGGTACGGGTGCCAAGCGTATTAATGAGGCCGACCCGAGAGTGAAGGCGGCGATTTATATGAGCCCGCCTGTCAATCTGGCGGGCCGTGATGCCAAGAATATTTATGGCTCAATCAAAATTCCCGGCATGAATATGACCGGAACTGAAGACAATTCGCCCATTAACAACAACTCCGCTGCCGATCGTTTGATTCCATACAAAAATATCAATGCCCCTGACCAGTATCAGGTCATTTTCAATGGTGGCGATCATGCCATTTTTGGCGGAACTCAGGCCCGTGCGCTGGGTCAGCGGGACGTGGCAAAAGACGCTCAGTTTCATGAGCTTATCAATAAGCTTAGCGTGGCCTTTTTCGATGCTTATTTGAAGGGTGACGCCAAGCAGAAGCAATGGCTCAAGCAAAGTGCGGCGGCCTATCTTGGAAAACAGGCCACGTTCGAGTTTAAGTAGAGTTTGGTCTTGCCTGACACGCTTTGTTACGCCTGGCAACTTTTGCCAGCGTCTTTGCCCTCATGGCAGGGTCAATGCTTTATTCTTTAGCGAGGCTCCATTGAGGGCTGACGCTTTATCCAGGTGGATAGTTGAGGTGCTTATGCGCGGTCGCAATAACAGATGCAAATTGGTAAAAGTCGCTTTGTCAGTTGGCCTTGCGCTTTTTGCTGCAGCACCAAGCTGGGCGGGAGTGACTGTCGATGAAGCTTTGCTTTCGCCGCAGAGTTTGACTGCTAGTTCTGGCAATGACGGCCGCGACGAATTGCAGGGTATGCTAGACCGTGTGCGCAAGCTCAAAGGCTACACCTACGACAGTGTTCTCACTACCTATACCGGTGGCAAACCAATTGTTGAAATAGGCAAGCTCTATTTTAAGAGCCCCAATTTAATTCGCTTTGAAGTAATCAAAAGCGGCTCCCGCAGCGGAGCTGTGGTGGTGAAGCAGGCCGATGGTAAGATTCGAGGACATATGGGCGGAGCCTTCCGGGGCATAAAACTTACCCTTTCGCCAGATTCGAAAATACTAAAATCGGCTAACGGATTTAGCATCATGCAGGCTGATTTAGAGAGCTTGTTGAGTGGTGCCGATAAGAAAGCTAAGGGTGATCTCAAGTGCTTGGCGGTTGGTCCGGGCTCTGGTCGGCCAGCCGTGGTGGAGCTTTTAGAAAGCGACGGCGATGTTAAAGACCGTATTGCTGTTGATTCGCGTGTGAAGTTGCCATCTGAATGGAATATCTTTAACAGCAACAAGCTTGTCTCTGCTCTGCAACTCAATAATGTTGAAGCCCGCAGTGACCTGTCGGACAATCTTTTCTCGTTTGATAATGATAGTGAATCTAAGTCATTAGTTTGTGATTCGCTCTCGACCACGTCAGGCTTGGGAGCTCTCAAGGCAGTGCCGGAGCGTCCAGTTGATGTTGCTACATGCAAAGACATCGAGCGCATGATCAAACAAATGACTGTTCTTGCTGATTATATTCCTGCTGAAGTGGCTCAGGGCGACGGCTGGGCAACTGGGGCACGAGAGGCGCTACTTTCTACTTGCGTTGATCTTGAGTCTTTGCAGTATGCCTTGAACCCTGTTAGCGCTGCCATTGCTAATACTAAAGGCGGTGCTAGTGCTAAGAGTAATTCTGCGAGTATCGCCAGTCAGTGGAACAGCTCAGCAGCTTCCTTCCACACAGCTCTTGATCAATTGTTTGACCAGCTCTCCAATGACCAGCCTGATAGTGCTGCAGTGAAGAAAGCTGCTAGCGATCTCAAGGCCGCAGTTAAAGCTCTTCGCGCTGCTAGTGAGCGTATCGAAGATTTGATATAGATGGTTATATCATCTCGCTTTGCTGCATTTTCTGCCCTGGTTTTCCCGCTAGTTATTGCGTTCTCTAGTGAGCCAGCTTGTGCAGCACCAGCGGCGAAATTACCGGAGAGAATTGATACTGCCGAGCTCGCCAAGGCGAGGGGTCTCAAGCCTTTGACCAAGCAAGAGCGAGAGTTCCCCGTAGAAGAGGGGCGGAGCCTCGTTTCGCGTGGTAACTATGGGCGGGCTCTGTTCGTGCTGCAGAGCAATATCGATTCTTGGGCTAATCGCAGTGCCAAGAACCCGATGACTATAAATGTCGGTGACTGGCACGCCGATCCCACTGGTCAAAATCTGGCTCTGCGTGAGCTTAGCTCTGAGCAGTTGCTTCGCATTCATTTTTCTGATGTCTATAACTTGCGCGGTATTGTTTATACCTGCACGAAGCAGTTGCCTGAGGCCGCTGAGAGTTTCCGTAAGGCTGTTGAGTGCAATCCTTTCAATGGTATAGCTTTAGGTAATTTGAGTTCTATCTATTTTCGCCAAGGGCGTTTAGACGATGCCATTGCTACTGCTAAGAAGGCCTTGCGCATTAGTGATCGCTTTATTGACTGCCACAGCAGTCTTGCCACAATTTACCGTGCTAAAAACCAGTTTGATCTGGAGCGACAAGAGCTTGAAGCTGTGAACCGCTGTAGGCAGCTCAGTGCCAAGGATCATTTGAACCTTTCCAATTTGAGTCGCTCTAAGTATATGTATGACTTGATTTCGCAGAAGCCTCAGTCGGCAAAGAAGCAAATTGCTATGGGTGCTATTCACAAGCAGTTGAATAATTTTGCGGAGAGTGAGAAGTGCCACCTGGCGGCTGTAAAGCTTGATGGTAAGCTGGTTGAGGCCCACTGGTCTTATGGCTTGTTGCTCATGGCTGAGCATAAGTATGCCGATGCTGTGAGAGAGTTTACCCAAGCGGTTAGCCTTGATTCCACTTACGCTATGCCTTACTTCAACCGGGCTGTATCATACTATTCGCTGAGAGAATATACTGAGGCAATTGCTGATTACAGCAAGTTTCTGCAGCTGGGGCCTAAGTCGCCTGGTCTCGAGCTTGATGCTTACATGGGTAGAGCTAACAGTCATGGCCGTCTTAAAGAGTATGCCGAAGGTATTAAAGATTTCAATAAAGCTCTTGCCTTTAAGCTTGAACCAGCTCTGAGAGCGGGAATACTGAGCGGTCGTGGCACTCTCTATGAGGGTTTGGGCAACAAGACCCAGGCCCTAAAAGACTATGAGGCCGCGATGGAGCTGGCTCCCAATAACAAGGTAATCTCGGGCAAGCATGGCAAGATCATGCTGGCGCAAGGGGAGTACGAGCAGGCTACTGTTGATCTTAGCAATTCTAGTAAGGCCGATGTGGCTGAGGTATCTAAAGAGCCTCCTAGTGCCGCTGATTTGAAAGCGCAGATTGCTCACTACGATAAGTTGATTAAGATGTTTCCGCGTACTGCTGTGGATAGTCTTTATAATCGTGGTCTGTTATATCTCACCATGGCTGATGCCGCTAGGGCTGCCGCGGATATGCAGGCGGTGGTGGCAGCGGCAAAAGAGAGTAATGATACGGCCGAATATGCTGTCTGCTATGGCAGTATTGCTTTGCGCATGCAAAACAAGATTGCCGAGGCCGATAAACTGTTATTGGCTTATGGTGCTAAACCTCGTCGAGTAGCCGCACCACCTGTGGTGGAGTATTTCTTGAATAGGCCTGCCGCATTGAACATGAAAAAGCTGTTGATCGGCGACAATAAGCAGAAGACTAGAGTGTTGACGCTAGTTGGTCTCGATTGCTATTCGCGCAACGATAAAAATGGCGCCAGAAAATACTTGAGTCTAGTAAGGAATGCTGGCGACCCTTCTATGGATGAGTATGCCATGGCACTGTCGTATCTAAAGCGGCTGGGCCAGAACTAGAGACTAAAGATTCGGAACGACAGTCTAGGAAGTCAAAGCTAAAAACCAAAGCTAAAAACTAAATCTAAAAACTAAACACCGGTCTATCTGGCAGCTGTTCGAATTCTTTTTGATCGAAGCGATAAAGTTTGGCCGGGCGAAATGAACCTTGCTGCGTGGTTTCGTCTAATTCTTGTAGCACGCCTAGTTTTAAGAATTTTTTGCGGAAGTTGCGGTTGTCTACCGGTCGGCCAAGAACCGCTTCGTATACCGATTGCAAGTCGCGCAGAGTAAATTTTTCGGGCAGCAAGCTAAAGGCTGCGGCTGAATATTCGATTTTGTATTTTATTCGCTGGTGGGCATAATCGATGATTCGGCGGTGGTCAAAAGCTAGCTTTGGTAAGTCGAGAACTGGCCACCAGGCTACTCCGCTAGCATCTGAGCTGGCAATTAGCTTGAGGTCGTCCTGACGCAATAGGGCCAGGTACGAGACCGTAACTACTCTGGCGCGCGGGTCGCGATGTTTGTCGCCAAAGGTGTAGAGCTGCTCCAGGTAAACATCGCCGACATTGGTTTCTTCTAGAAGCACGCGGGCTGCGGCTTGTTCGACGCTGTCGTCGTGTTCTTGCAAGAATCCGCCGGGCAGAGCCCACATGGTCTTAAAAGGATCATGCTTGCGCCGGATCAAGACTATCTCTAGTTGGCCTTCTTGGGCTGCTAGAGCGACGGTGTCAACGGTTAGTTTAATAGGTTCTACGGTCATTTCTTAAGTATACCTTAATAAGCGTATTTGTAACGTTTGTCTCGTCTCTTTAGGAGTTTATCGGACCGTAGGATGGGGTGTGGAGGCAGTGCCTGGAGCGCTGGTCGTTCCCAGGGGCTATCCGGAAACACCCATACCTTGGCCTTCCCGCCAGTCTTGCTGAGCGGGCGAATGATTAGGTGCTTGGCCGTCCGGCTGCCAACTGGAGCTCGAAAAGCAAGATTAATCTGTTTCTAGCCCCGCTGGCGCAATATTTAGGTGCATTGTCAAACGGTAAGTGGTAAAACAGAAGTAGTAAAACGTAAAAAGTACGTTTACTCGAAGGGAAAGTCCCAAAACGAGTTCGACCAAGAAAACTGGTTCAACGCTCAAATATTGAAACCTAGCAGGAGCGATAAGGCTGCGCTAGAGAAAGCAAACGAGGATGAAACAAATTCGATGAATACTTCAGCATCCGCATCGACTTCTAAGACAGAGCCTAAGGCAGGGTCTAAGCCAGGAGCTGGGACAGAAGCTGGAATAGAATCTGCAACAGCAGCGTCAACTGAAGCGGCATACAAAATCGATAGTCATACTCAGAAGCTTGTTGACGAAATTAAGCAGCTGAGCAAGAAGCGCAATGCTGTCATTCTCGCTCATAACTATCAGATTCCCATTATTCAAGACATCGCTGATTTCGTTGGTGATTCGCTCGGTCTCTCGCAGCAAGCGGCCAAGACTAGCGCTGAAACTATCGTATTTTGCGGTGTGCACTTCATGGCTGAAACCGCTGCAATTTTGTGTCCTACCAAGCGTGTGCTCATCCCTGATCTTGAGGCTGGTTGCTCCTTGGCCGCATCGATTGATCTGGCTGGCCTAGTGGCTTGGAAGGCTGAGCATCCTAATGCAGTAGTGGTGTCTTACGTTAATACCACTGCGGAGATTAAGGCACTATCTGATTATTGCTGCACTTCTGGCAATGCATTGAAAATCGTTCAGTCAATTCCTGAAGACAAAGAGATTCTCTTCTTGCCTGACCAGTTCTTAGGCTCGTGGGTGCAGAAGATGACTGGCCGCAAGAATATGCATATCTGGATGGGCGAGTGCCACGTGCATGCTGCGGTGCATCCAAGCAAAATCGACGAGAAGATGAAAGAGCATCCAGACGCTGAGCTTTTGATCCACCCTGAGTGCGGCTGTCTCACTCCTTACCTTGACCGGGTGGCGCGCAATTCTCCTGATAGCAAAGACGTTTTGAAAGTGGCATCGACCGAGGGCATGCTCAAGCTTGCCACTACTTCGTCTGCGAAGAAATTTGTGGTTGCCACCGAAGTTGGTATCTTGCATAGACTGAAGAAAGAAAATCCTGAAAAAGAATTCTTGCCGATCAGTTCTGAAATGAGCTGTCAGTTTATGAAGATGATTACTCTAGAGAAGCTGCACCGTTCGCTAGTAGAAGATGTCTTCCATGTGACAGTGCCTGAAGAAACAGCTTCTAAGGCGCGTCTGGCTATCGAGCGCATGATCTCGATTTTCTAGGAATAACTTCGGAACTGCTTAGGAGTCACTCGGTAATCAATTAGGGATCATTTTAGGAATTACTTAGGTACAGAACAATGCCCAACTCAAATATAGCTCCAATAATCGATGCCGATGTTTTAATCGTCGGCTCAGGTTTGGCTGGTTTGATGCTGGCTCTGCGTTTGCAGTCGGCCGGTAAAGGTTTGTCTGGTCTGAAAGTGGTGCTGGTTTCTAAGGCGGGATTGCTGGACTCTAACAGCTCCTGGGCGCAAGGTGGAGTGGCAGCCGTAACTGGAGCTAATCCCTTTGACTCACCTGAGATTCACCTGGCTGATACCATCAAGAGTGGTGCCGGACTAACCGATATTGATGCCGCTCGTGGCATAGTATTTGCCGGGCAGCGCTTGATAGAAGAGCTTGACCGTCTGGGTGTTGATTTTGATAAGAATCCCCAGGGTGGTCGCGACTTGGCCCTTGAAGGTGGGCACAAAGAAGCTCGTGTGGTGCACACAAAAGACACCACTGGCCGTTCGATTACCCAGGCGCTGGGCGATAAAGTTCTCCAAGCTGCAGCAACCAATGAAAATTTGGTGGTGCTGGAGAATACATGCGCTATCGATCTAGTTATGGTCGATGGAGTTTGTTGTGGCGCCCAGTTCATTGTCAGCGACCAGGGCTTGAACAGCGAGATTCTAGTTCGGTCCGCCTATACAGTGCTTGCTACTGGTGGTGTGGGCCAGATTTTTGAGCGCACTACCAACCCTGAGGTTGCTACCGCTGATGGTATTGCTTTAGCTTACCGGGCTGGTGCTGCCTTGAGCGATATGGAGTTCGTGCAGTTCCACCCCACTGCTTTGATGCTCGAAGGCGCTCCTGCTTTTCTCATCTCAGAAGCGGCTCGGGGAGCTGGGGCAACCTTGCTTGACCACAAAGGGCAGCGCTTTGTAAAACGCTTCCACCACGATGGTGAATTAGCTACTCGCGACATTGTTTCGCGGGCAATTCATTCGGTCATGAGTGAGAACGAACTAGCGCAAGTCTACTTAGATATGAGACCAATTGGCGCCACACAGATACGCGAGAGATTCCCCAATATCCTCAAGACCTGTGCACAGTATGGTATTGACCTGTTGACTCAACCAATTCCTGTCGCTCCTGCTGCCCACTATATGATGGGTGGAATCAAGGCGACTTTGAGTGGTCGCACTAGTGTTGATGGGCTTTATGCTATTGGTGAGTGCGCTTGTACTGGTTTGCATGGCGCCAATCGTTTGGCAAGCAATTCGCTTTTAGAAGCTGGTGTCATGGCTCTCAATCTTGGTGATGAGCTATTGGGTGGCGAAGTGTTTGGTGGCCAAATTAATGCCGCCGGTGGTGCTGCTTTCAACTCTGATGAGCTCAACTCTAGTGATTTGGAAGCGGCCGGTGCCTTTGCGGACATCAAGTCTGTGGCACTAATTCCGACACTGCGAAAAGACCAGCAGATTTTGCTGCCGGTTGACTTGCAAAGCTTCCGCTCGCAGATGTATCGCTATGCTGGGCTGGTGCGTTCGCAGTCTGGTTTAATCAGGCTCTTGAACTATCCTGGTCAGTCTGTGCCGATTGCTTCTGCTTCTTGTTTGGGTTCTAATTTGGGATCTGGTTCTAATTCTAGTTCTGGATTAAGTTCATCTGCTGTTGCCGGACTGACAGCGGCTCACCACAGTGCACGTAACATCTATCAAGTTGGAAGGCTGATTGCTCAAGCCGCGTTCTTGCGAAAAGAGTCTCGTGGTTCACATCTGCGTGAAGACTTCACTTCGGCCGATGATGACAACTTCGCGCGCCATCTAGGGGCTGCTACAGGGACCTTCGTTTCTACTGTTTGACATCCGCATGACACAATTATATAATTGTGTCATGATACCGGCATTCGACGAGAATAAAAATCTACCGCCGGGCAATTACGTTTGCACGATGGACGAGATTGAAGCTCGGTTTGCAAACAATGAACATCGTCGTAGGTTGTTCAATCAGCTTTTGCGGGTAATCGATATTCTCACGGAGGCCTGTTGTCGGGAGGTTTATCTCGATGGGAGTTTTATTACTGCTGAACCGAGACCGAATGATTTTGATCTCTGCTATGAGCCAACTGGGCTTCAGCCAACTGAGAGCTTTCGACCGTTACTCGCTCTCGATTTCGAGACCAGGCAAGCTTTATACGGTGGTGATATTTTCCCTCGAATGCCTGAGCCTCCTTTTAGTTCCGACCACGTACGGCTTTGGCAGATAGATAAGAATGGAGATGCAAAAGGAATCATTCGTATTTTGTTAGGGGAACCACTTCATGATTAAAAACGATAGACAGTATCAAGTTAGTTGTAAAAATCTTGCTGATTTTAGGGCTAGTCTTGCGCTGTTGGAGGAGCGTGGCGCTGGTGATTCACCTAAGTGGCTTTATGAGGAGCAGCTGAAGACCGTTAAGGGTGAGATAGCGAGGCTGGAAAAACTTATTCTGGATTTTGAAAACCTCAAGGTAGGTAAGGTAATACTGCCTGCACTAAGTAGTGCCGTTCAGCATGTGCCTGATTTGTTGATCAAGTATCGAATAGCAAAGCATTTGACTCAGCGGGAGCTTGCTCAACTTCTTGGTCTGCATGAACAACAGATTCAGAAGTATGAGAGTACGAATTATGGTGCTGCCTCCCTAGATACTATTTGCCGAATTGCCGATGTGTTGGAAAAACATGAAATACAGTGAGTTTTCAGACCCACGGCTAGTGGCCATCTACGATACTGTCAATCCAATAGGCGAGTATAAGGCCTTCTATCTTGAGCTTGCTGCGAAGTTGGCAGGCGACCGTGGCACTTTTTCTATCATCGATCTTGGCTGTGGCAGCGGACAGCTGACTTGTGAGTTGGCTAAGCAAGGTCATCACCTTATTGGCGTGGAGCCATCTGACGCTATGCTTGGATTGGCTAGAAAACGGGCGACCAATGAGCTAGTGGAGCCGTTGGCTGCTGACACGACTTGCGGTTCGCAGTGGCGCAGTATTTCTCCTGTTAAATGGCTCCACGGTGGAGCGCAGAACTTGGGAGCATTTGAAGCTGATCTAGCCATCATGACCGGTCATGTGGCTCAGTTTTTTCTTGAGGACGAAAGTTGGCAGCAGGCATTGCGTTCTATTCATGGAGCGCTGAAGCCTGGTGGCCATTTGGCTTTTGAGTGCCGCAATCCGCTTGTGCAGCCCTTCTTAAAAGCGTCGCGTCAAGGGGCGCAGCGAAAGCCGCAGATTTCAGCTCGGATTTCAGCTCAGATTTCACCTCAGATTTCCGAAAACTCAGATTGCTCGGAGCCGTCCGAACATATAGATTGGCCTTCCGACACAAATCGGCGCAAGGTGTTCGACCCTTTGGCGGGAGCTGTGGAATGGTGGTTCCAGCTTTTGTCTGTTGAGGGTGAGCGCGTACTCTATGAGATTCATTATCTCTTTGAGAGAACTGGCGAGAAAGCCATATCAGTAAACGAGCTGCGCTTTCGCAGTCGCGACGAGCTACAAAGCTCTCTTATTGATGGAGGCTTTACTGTCGAATGTGTTTATGGCAATTGGGATTTTCAATTGGCTGACGGCGATAGTCCGGAGTTCATTTTCGTAGCTCGCCGCAGCTGAAGTTTAACCATTAGGGAACTGTCGCCACGGTGATTGGTAGCAACTGGAACCTTTTGAACATTTACTCAGTCGGTACCAGTCTGTAGAATTAGATTGTCAACTGGAGCCTTGGTCATTGATAAAATCTGATTTGCCATTAGAATCAGGTTTGCAGCTAGAATCTGGCTCGATACTAAACCTGGCTAGGTACTAAAATCAGGCTTAGTACTAGAATCAGGCTTGATACTAAAATAGTCATGCCGGAAAAACGGAGCGCTTCCAAGTTTATAGCTTGACCTATGCCAAATGAAGCCACTATTCCTAATATAGGCACCGTTGTTGCTGTGCGTGGCAGCGTGGTAGATGTAAAGTTCGAGCAGCAGTTGCCGGCTATTCATTCACTTTTGCGCGCTGGCGATGAAGAGCAAATAGTCATAGAAGTATTATCTCAGCGCGACGCCCATCATGTGCGCGGTATTGCCATGACTCCGACCCAGGGTCTGGCACGCGGTATGTCTGTGAAAGACAGTGGCGGGCCGCTCAAAGCTCCCGTTGGCAAAACGATTTTGTCGCGTATGTTCGATGTTTTCGGCAATCCTATCGATAGAGAGGGTCCAGTGACTGATGTGGAGTGGCGCTCTGTGCACCGGTCTCCACCAGCTCTTTCGAAGCGCTCGACTAAATCGCAAATATTTGAGACCGGCATTAAAGTTATTGATGTTTTGGTGCCCTTAGAGCGTGGTGGCAAAGCCGGGCTATTTGGTGGAGCTGGCGTGGGCAAAACTGTTTTGCTCACTGAGATGATTCACAACATGATTGGGCACCAAGAAGGTGTCAGTATTTTTTGTGGCATTGGCGAACGTTGCCGCGAAGGCCAGGAACTTTATACCGACATGCGAGATGTTGGTGTCTTGAAGAATATGGTGATGATTTTTGGTCAGATGAACGAGCCGCCCGGTAGTCGCTTTCGTGTCGGGCACGTTGCTTTGACTATGGCTGAGTATTTTCGTGATGATGAACATCGCGATGTGCTGCTTCTGGTTGATAACATTTTTCGCTTTATTCAAGCGGGCATGGAAGTATCCGGCCTGATGGGGCAGATGCCCTCGCGGCTTGGCTATCAGCCTACTATGGGCACCGAGCTCTCTAGTTTAGAAGAGCGTATTGCTAATACCGATGCTGGTGCCATTACCTCGATTCAAGCAGTGTATGTTCCAGCCGATGACCTAACCGACCCCTCGGCGGTTCATACATTTTCGCACCTGTCTGCCTCTATTGTTCTTTCGCGTAAGCGTGCTAGCGAAGGTCTCTTTCCTGCCATTGATTTATTGCAATCAAATTCACGCATGGCCACAGCTGGGTTTGTCGGCCAGCGGCACTATGATCTGGCCCAAGCGATTCGGCGCACACTGGCACAATATGCCGATCTCAAAGATATTATTGCCATGCTTGGTCTGGAGCAACTTTCTCCAGAAGATCGAAAAGTGGTGGCAAGGGCCCGTCGTCTCGAGCGCTTTTTGACTCAGCCGTTCTTCACCACTGAGCAGTTTAGTGGTATCAAAGGGAAGTTAGTTAGCTTGAGCGATTCTTTAGATGGTTGTGAGCGTATTTTGAACGATGAGTATAAAGACTATCCGGAAAGCGCACTCTATATGATCGGCGCCATTGGCGAAGCTGATGCGAAACGCGCGGGCAAGCCTTCAGAGAGTGATGCTCATGCAAGAGTCTGATTTGATAACCCTAAAAGTGCTTTTGCCCTTCGGCGTATTTGCTGAGAAGGCAGATGTTCTCAAAGTCGTGGCCGATACTAATGTTGGTTCGGTTGGCATACTGCCGCATCGACTCGATTGTGTGGCGGCGTTGACTCCTGGCATTTTGTTTTACGAGAGCAAGAGTGACGGCGATGTTTATATCGCTGTCGACCAAGGAATTTTAGTCAAAGTTGGTCTGACTGTGCTGATTTCAGTTAGCAATGCTATCGCCGGCAAAGACCTGAATCAACTCAAGCAGGCTGTGGAAAGTCAGTTTCTCAATTTAAACCAGCAAGAAAAGAATGTTCGTTCTTTGATGGCTAAGTTGGAAAGTGGTTTAATTAGTCGGCTAGCGGGGTTGCAGCGTGACTAATTCTAATTTCGAACCAGATTCTAACTCTGAATTTGATTCTAACTCAGTCTCTGATTCAAACTCAGTCCCTGATTCTGGGCCGCAGGCTGATGTGAAAGTTAACTCGTTGAGTGAAGAAATAGGCGCCAAGGCTGCTCTCAAGCTCAAAGCTCAGCGCAGCGGCACCCCTGGTGTCTGGTTTGGTCTGGGCATGACTGGCCTGATTGGATGGTCGGTAGTTGTTCCGACTTTGCTTGGCACCGCATTTGGAGTCTGGCTCGATAGCAAGTATCCGGGCTTGCACTCATGGACTCTGATGGGACTTGCCTTGGGTATTCTGGTTGGCTGCTTGAATGCTTGGCATTGGGTGCAGTCGGAAGATAAAGCCATGCACGGCAATGCAGAGGCTGGTACTGATAGCAATAGAGGGCCGCGACCATGACTCTTTCATCTAGTGCAATTCTAGTTTTAGCTATTGCCGCTGTGGTCGGTGTAGTTCTGGGCCTGGTATTTTACGGCGGCCTTTACTGGACAGTTTCTCGCGGTCTAGTTTCTAAGCGCCCTGCTCTATGGTTTCTTTTCAGTCTACTTGCAAGAGTTAGCATTGTTATAGCTGGATTTTATTTCGTCTCGAGCTATCCGTTACAGGGCTCTTTATTTGCTAGTTCTTTAGTCGCTAGTTCTTCTCTCGCTAGTTCTTCAATCGCTAGTCCTTCTTTCGCTTCGGGGCTTGTTTTGTCTCACTCTACCGCGCCAGTGCTGCAGATGGAACGGCTGATTTCCTGCCTTCTGGCCTTCACCATTACTGGTTTGATTATTCGTTGGCTTAGTCGACCGTCTAAATTGGAGCGGCTGCCCCAGTTATCCGAGCGACCTAAATCAAT
>Ga0209816_1002372_pt1 | contig 13437 bp, 12 predicted proteins | sample CoawatmetaG01DNA_FD_187509 | JGI IMG/M metagenome (GOLD analysis project Ga0209816, IMG submission 187509) | Marine microbial communities from the West Antarctic Peninsula - Coastal water metaG017-DNA (SPAdes) (version 2) | ecosystem: Environmental > Aquatic > Marine > Coastal ... | reverse complement strand
TAACTGTTATCCTCGTGTTAGCAAGGTTCTTATGTATAACTAGCTTGTGTGTTGTTACATTAAAAGTAATCTTATCATCTAAAACTAAAGTAGCTCCAGGTGGTATATCTACATTACTAATTATATAGTGTTTCCCAACTAGGGTTAATGTATTCCCAGTACCACCTGATAATATTGTAGTGTTAGCGCTTAATTCAAACACCGTAGCACTAGTAACTGAGTCAACAATAGCTGAGGCGGGTATTCCAGTTCCTGCTACTTCCATCCCTGCTACTATACTAGTATTACTAGTGTGAGTTATTGTAGAGTCACCACTAGCAGCGTATAAAGCGGCGAGCACTGAAACCTCGAGTTGTTCAATATATAAACTTACTTTTGCAGTGTTAGAGGCATGGTAGTTTGTTATACTAATCTTATTTGTAGAAGCATTATTAGAAGCTCTCCTATTGTTAGTTCTATTAATCAAGGTATCAGCAGCTACTAACAAGTCTGCGTACTCATTAGCCGCTGTGTTTACTAGATTTAAAGTCTTACTCATACTATATATTTTTATTATGCTATTCTTACTATGCCTCTACTATTCCATAATGTCCCTGTAGCTAAGCTCCTAGAGGTTGTAGGTAAACTACCTCCAGACGTTGTGACTAACAATTCCGCACTAATTATATATCTCCTAAGCTCATCTATATCCTCTTGCATCTGTTGCATTTGATATAGCATAGCTGCCTCAGGTGGGTATGCTTCTAATTCTGTATGTTTGTTGTTGTCAAAACTTGATTTTAACGCTGCTTTAGCGCCACCTGTTCTGCGATGTACTACTTCTGATTTCTTTGCTGCTAGTGCCATATCTTATACTGGTGCTATTGTCATTATTCCTCCGTTAACTTGTTCTCCTGATGTTTGCACTAACTGTATTAGTATGTAATTAGTAGAATTGGCTGTAGTGTTTGTGATAGCTAGATTAGTCCCTATATTCCCTGTACCTAAACCAACTATGGCTCTAGCATTTATATCAGCTCTATAAACTGTCATAGCCGAAGCTACAGTTCCATAAATATGAACGTGAGTTGCCTTAAATCCTAAAGGTATTTCTACAGAAGCAAACATAGTATGAGTACCATGACTTTCTAACCACCTATCACTACCTGAGTCATCTATAGCAAGAGGTCTACCTCCATCATCTGCTATGAAGTCACTTGGTAATATTTTTACTAACGTACCTTGAGTGTTTGCTACAATAGCTGCAGCTTGCCCAGAAGTTATCGTAGCTGTGTTTCCTGCTAATGCAGTAGAGTTAGTAGTTCCTAAGGAAAGTAAAGAAGTATCCCCTGCAAGAGCCGTGCTACTGCTAGTACCTATTGCTAATAACGCTGTGTTACCAGCTAAAGCCGTTGAACCACTAGTACCTATAGTTAACAACCCAGAAGTGTTCTTACTTACCTTGCCACTAGCATCAACCACTAAGACGTTACTGTCTGTAGTTGTAGCTAAAGATTCTAGGTACACATCAGATCTAAACCTAGATATTAAGCTCCATATATGTTGACCTATCCACTTCATTTATCTTTGTATGTATATCTTCTTAGTTAGTGTACCATCACTTGCAATATATATCCCTCGTTTAGGTATAACAATCTCACCTAGTAAATTGTAATAGTATGTAGGTTTAAACTTTTCAGCCACAACCTCTTCTATCCCTATAGTTAAACAACCTACATCTACTATAGCTTCCTTAAACTCCTGAGGCCAACTGCCAATAGAATCTATCCAGTTAACGTCTGATAAAAATCCATACTCCTCTTCATTTATATATAGATAAGCTCCATTCCATCCATCTCCATAAGAGTCTTGCATGACTATCTGATAATACTCAGGTAATACCACCGCACCTAAATAAGGTGCTACACCTTCTAGCAACAACCCACCATTGCAGGTTATGATCTGCCAATTGATTTCAGCAGGGTATTCTCCTGTCGTACATTCTACAAATACTGTTTGTTGTTGTGCATTGACTGCCGTAGAAGCACCGATTAATATGAAAATAAATAATGCTATAACTGCTGCAAGCCAAGCTAACTCTTCAATTTTTTCTTTTACCATTATTGGAATTTGTTAAATATTATTTCATCTATTACTAATTGTAATTCACTTCTGGTGGCGGGTAGTTCCATCATTATGCTAGGATTAAACCTACTCTGCTCTACTCCATTGTCAAAAATAATTACAGTGGGAACAGATACTACTTTGTATTCGCTCTGTATATCCCCACTTTTTGCTATGCTAACTCTATAAGCCTCACAGTCTTTCAAGCTGCTTAAAAAAGTAACTTCATTACTTTTATTCCACTCCACCCAAAACTCTATAACAGTAATACCTTTAGCCGTTTTAGCTTCAAATGAACTAGAGGTAACGAACTCCTGAGCTACAGTGTTTGTAGTCAGTAGTAATAAGAGCAGAAACTTATTCATAAAGCTTTTGTTTAATGAGTTTCATATCTTCTTTTATCTCAGAAACATCCTCTTGAGTATTCATTATAGTTTGCCTAACAAGCTTATCCTTCATGTCAAATTCCATACGTGTTATAACAGGGTCAGCTGGCAATGGCAACTCTCTAGCCTCTGCTATGTCGTTCTGTAATGTAAACCACATACCAACTAGTGTTGCTATTAAAAATGCTATACCACCTAAAGTCTTGAGGCTTACCTGTACTGCGCTGTTTTCACTTAACTCCATTGCCATCTATTAAAATATTAAATAGTTTATTCCTGTCTTCATCTCGTAAGATTTAATATCCCAATACCTAAGGTATCTACCTTCTACAAACAAGCTAAAGTGCTTATTGAACCTAAAACCCGTCACTAAACCTAAGTCCCAATCCGTACTACTACCTGGGTATTTATATGACCACTCACTTATACCGGTGTGTAGTGGATACACTGAAGCCCAGCTGTGAAACCAAGCAGAGTTACTGCTATAGTAATAATCTAAGCCTAGCACGACTGAGGCTTCTTGCTGCATTCCTAAGAGGTTTAATTGCTCCTTGTTATATCTATTAACTAAATCACCAAAATGGTACATGTAGAACTCTCTATCTGATTCAGCAATCCATTCAGCAGTTCCATTTTCAAGGTCAATCTGCATCCAATCTTCGCTACCTCCTGTCGTACTAAATACATTGAACTCTTGAGCTAGTTGCCACCAGTGTTTGTTCTCTGGCTTAGAGAACCAATCGTTTATTGGGGACTGACCATAAACTGGGTGAGCCCTGTGAGCTACACCTGCCGTAACGTCTAGTCCGCCAAAGTTCTTTCGTAATCTAAACTCAGCTTGAGTATATTTAAGATCCACCAGGCCATCATCAACATATGTAGCTCTAGTAGTAAAATTGTTTGATATATACCTAACCTTATACTCGTGTTGCTGGAACTTAACACCTCTGCTGCGTATTGATGAATACTCAAATAGATACTCTAAACCCGGAGCGTTAGATACTGTAGCATAATCACTGATCTCATTCTCGGCACCAGTGTAGAAATTACCTCTCTTTACTTGGTAGTCAAATCTAGCTACCTTCCTTAGTCCGATGCTTACGTTATAGTTCGGTTGACTAACTTGTGTAGTTTCCACTAAGTAACCTGAACCAGCTACTCCATCTACTACAAACTCCTGGTTCTCAGCGAATGGTGTACCAGTTGAAAAACTAGCATAAAAGGTTGCAAACCTAAGCAGTTGAGCATTGGCTGTAGCGCAACACAATAGCAGCAAGCATAACAACCTAAGTCTAGCTAACATCTCCATCTTTTTCTAGCAGCTATACCTCTTTCACCAGTCCAACCCTTTGATCTAGCACAGAAAGACTTTCGGCGACCGGCATCTTTACTACCTGGTTTTACGGTGCCAGTTACAGCAGTTTTCAATTTACTCCCAGGGTTTTCTTTTTTGTAATCACTAACACCTTTCTTTGTCATGCCAGCACCTTCCTTAGCAGTGCGGAATGTCCTACCCTTACCAACAGTGGTCTTTCTCATCTTGTAACCCATTACTTCTTCTTTTTAGGTACACAGTTAGGCACTTTCTTTCCACCCTTAGTTTTAGTACCTACCATCATATGAGTCTTCCAGCAGGGATCTTTCTTCATTTTATAACCCATTACTTTTTCTTTTTAGGTTTAACATGTGTAAATCCCTTGGCTTTTAAAGCTAAATGCTTTTTGTTGGATGATACTACCTCGGTTTTACTACCTTTATACATTGAGTGTTTCTTGTATGCCATATTATTATAAGCTTTAAGTTGTTAATAACTATTATTCATCGTCAGTATTTGCTGCGATTAATGCTATCGCTTCTCCGTTTGTCATAAGACAATTACTAGGGTACTCTAAAGAATCACCTAGAGCTAGTAAAGCCGAAACCTCACCGCCCAACCAAGAGCAATCAAGCTCTAATACGTAGTGAGTGGCGTTTTCTATACTAAGCTCTATAACGTTACCGAACTTAACTCTGTTATCAATAGTAACCTCTTTGAATGTGGTATTTAATACTTCAATTAAATCTCCTTCTTCGTCGTAGCTTTTACGAGCATATTGCCCTTGTAGTTCAGATGGTATTGAACCATTGTATGTCGCCTCATTAAGGCAGATAAATATATTTCCTTGCATAATTATGAATGTTTAGATAAACCTACTTTATAGTTGTTTAATACTTCTGTTGCTGATAACGCCCTGTCGTATATTCTTGCTTCATCTATAATGTCACCATATTGTTTTTCAGCATTATATCTACCAATTTCTACATCTCTTGTTGTTGCCTGTATATTACCCGAATTTGAAGCAGGAGTTCCACTCACCGAACCATTAATATATATAGTTTGCGTACTACCATCATGAGTGCAAGCTATATGTTTCCAAGCTCCTGTACCTGTAAATGATGCAGAATCAGCTTGAACATTCGAGCTACCTAAGCGTAAATAAAAAGCCACTCCATTAGTAACTTTTTGCATTAAGAAAGACCTAACACTATTACTTCCACCCCACTTAGCTATCAATCCTTTTTCGTTTTCAGTGTTCCACTTAACCCAACATTCTAAAGTTACCGCAGATGTTACATCTAAACTAGCGTCATCAGCTACCTCAGCATGACCAATTCCATCTAAATTGAATCCACCATCTCTTAATCTTAAATCGTTACTTAGAACGTCTTTACCTATGTCGTTAGGGTTTTGGATTAGTGTAGCATCTATTGCGGCGAAACCTGCTGTAGCTATGTATGAGCCTAACAGTCCTAATTTTACTTGAGGTCCGTAAATCAATACATCTGCATTTTTAGATGTACTTTCGTTACCTCTAATCCTCAGTTTGAAATTGTAGCTTGTAGATCCTGAAGTCCCATTGACATTATATCTTTGCCATGATTGATTTGCCGTAATATTAGTTCTAGCTCCAGCAACGTTTAAAAGAGCTAAATCATAACTGCTTGAATCGTTACTTTTTATATATAAAGACGTGTTATAATCTTCTTCATCTTCTACTGTTAAGCTGTATTGCAATTGAGAAAAGTCGTTGCTAGTACTAGATCCAATATCGAAAACAACTCTAGCAGCATTTTTCACCCCTGTAGGAGATATACCGTAATTACTAGTAACCACAGGATTAACACCTGTTCCGTTAGCAGGTCCACTAACTGTACCCCAAATATTTGACGCTGTTATATCATCACTAAACGCAATTAAATTACTACTCTTACTCCAATCCATCATTCCCAATTGAGGGATAGTAGGTTGTTTATCTACCCAAGTCGCTCCTATAACTGCAGGGGTTGCGTTCAAGAACGCCCCTGTTCCATCGTCTGCTTTGTTTAGTCTTACTGAGATGTTATCAAAGAAAACTGTCGAACCAACAACGGCACTACCGTTCCATAGTGAAACATGACTTTGAGTAGATGGGGCATTGAAGCTAAAGGTAAAAGTTTCAAAAATATTCGAAACTGTAAACACACTAGAGTTAAAAACTTGAGTACCACCAGCCGAAGTACCTACCCTAATTATTGCTTCACTTGAAGAACCTGCCTTTATATCTACGCTTATTGTATAACTAAGACCTACCACAGTTGAAACATGAGATAACCTAACGTTTCCGTATGTGCTAGTATTAGTTATTTGTAAAGTGTCGGATACGTTTAACATACCAGCTTCATCACTAGCTGAAAATCCATTCAACCCATTTGCGAAATCACCATTAGTAACCAACTCAGCACCTAATCCTGTACTGTCAAATGCTATGTTACCGCTACCCTCACTTAAGGCGTAATAAGCTAATAGGTTGGATAAAGTTAAGGATGTAGAGGGGTTGTCTGTTGCTAAGTTATTCGGATTAGCGTAGTCGTAAGCCACATCGTCTGAAGTCCAGTTCTTGTCGTAGATTTGAAGGTCTGAGAGTAAACCTATTAAATACTTATTATCATCATGAGACCCTATAAAGCTATTCCTCAGAGTTGTACTTATTGCTATACTACTTTTAGTTTCAAATAAAATGCCATCAATATACAGGGAAGTTTCTAATCCTGATATTGATAAAACAAATCTTTGCCACTTCCCTGTTGCATCGGGTATAGTAAAAACAGTAGCATCTCCCGTGTCGTTGGGGTATACATGAAGCTGAGTGTTGTGGGAAAACCAAACATTAAACCTACCATACCTCAATACATTTGTATCTCCAGAGTTTGATGCTAATGTAGGTTTAACCCAAAAAGCGCAGGAAAAAGCTGTTGTATTCGTTGGCCCTTTACTACCAAGAGAGACCGTATCATTCCCGTTAAACTCTAAAGCCTTACCAGTTAGCAACTTAGCGTTGTTTGTGTTTATAGATTTGTCTAGTACGAACTGATCACTTCCTATAAAATTAGACGTAGTAAAGCCATGCCACATTTGTAAACCTTTCTTAATTACACCACCTAGGGTAGCGCTTAGCTTAGCTAAACTTAAACCTAGACCTATCATTATTTTCCGAAATAGAAGATGACACCACCATCTGTATCAGCGGTAGGGGTAAATGATGTCCAGCGGCCAAATATAGTCATACCCGCTGGGAATATATTTGCGACAGCTGTTTTAACAGCACCAGTACCGTTACCGGCAACCGGATCAACGTGGCTAAAGAATGCTGCGTCATCACCTTGTGATGTGTCGCTAATTAAAGAGGTGAGGGTTGTCTCTGCTAAGAATTGTATAGCAACTATTACTTTACCAGCTGGAGCAGAAACAAGGGTTGCTGTATTTATAAAACCACTACCTAACTGGCCAAAGCCATAAGCTACTTCTGTTGAATTCATTCCCATAATTATTTCCTTAAAATTATTTACTTGTTTATACTTAGAATATTACATATTTACAGTGACAGTTAGCCTTATTTATGTGCATAACATTTTTTGCTGGAGTTCTCCGTTCTGTTGTTACACCTTTTACCGGAGCCAGTTACTGCTCTACACTGATATTCCTTTATACCATTGTTATTTCTATCACTACTCTCGCTTGGTTTATAAGTCTTATGGTAAGTACACTTCGCAGTTTTAGCTTTAGTCTCTACTTGTATGCTACACCTACTACCATCTGACTTAGTACCAGAGCATCTAACTGTTTTAATATTAGCTTTAGCCTTCTCATTGTCAGCCTTTTTTTGCTCTGACTTCTTTTTTGAAGCCGCTTTTCTATTAGCTTTTCTATCGGCTTTAACTTCAGTCTTAGCATCGACAAGCTCTTGATCTTCTACACCTACAGACCAGGCACTCCAACCCATTAATATGGTTACTCTCTTCCAAGTTTCCATATCATTAGTGAGGGCTATTTTAACGTTGTTGGCTTTGTTGAGCAACCTAGCTACCGGAGCATTGGTTGTAGCTTCAACTACGTTAGCAAAAACACTCCAACCTGGGTTGTTTATACCAGGTCCCATTTTCTCTATGACGTCTTCGTTATAGGAATATGTTTTAACGGCATTCATAACTTTACGTACCTTGGTGCTTATTGGTGGGGATAAACTCGTTATCTCCACCGCTACTTTGCTCCAGTCTCGCTTACCATAACCCTTAGGATTTTCTTCATGCCACTTAAGGATTACATTCTTTATGGTAGAAACAGCGGCGCCATAAATACCAGTACCTCTAAGTAAGGTATCTAACATCCCGTTAGCTACTCTCATCTCTTTAGTCTGAGTTTTCTCCTCGTCTTCCTCGTCACCAAATGCTAAAAAGGCTAAGCCAGTTTGAAGAGATCCAAATATAAAGTTCTGTATCACACCGTAGTAAAGTATCTTAGATACGTTAGACTTGACATCACCTCTACCATTAACTAGGTCAGACAGGGCTTTTTTAGTCAACCTGGTCATCTGCATCGGTGTATTTGCCCACGCAAGTATGATACGACCTAAAGTTCCAGATTGTTGCTGAGAGATCATATCTGGACGCGAAGACTGTTGAGTTTCCTCTGCTATCTCTTGGAAGTCTAGAAATGCTTTAGCTTCAGCATCAGCTTTAGACATACCATCTTTCATATACTTGTTAAGCATGTTCCTATAGTAGGTGGACCCACCCATTGATATAGCAAAACTATCTGCAATTTGAGTGGGGGTAAAACCAATCTGTAATAAATATGCAATAACAGCTTCTGGCCTACTCTTTCCTTTAGAGAAAGCATCTGTGAGTTCCGATGCTGATACATCTATCTTTAAGCCTGCACGTCTCTGCTTTAACATATCAGAGTTATATATCATCGCGAAGTCTGCCCAGAATTGCTTTTGATTAGCAAAACCTTTAGCTGCTGCAAATATATTGTTCTCCTTAAAGTTAATGAAGTTTACTACCGATAGAGTCTGCAGTACTGCTGATCTAGTATTGAAGAACATTACGGCACCTACAGATCCATTGATCCAGTTCGTGAAATTATTAACATCCTTATCTTGACCAGACGGACGGTTACTCCCGCTCTCCATTCTAAATAGTATATTTTCTAATGCCTCTCTAAAGTTAGTACCATAAATAGATTCTATCTTGTTTAGGTTTTCCTTAGAAAATACAAGATCCTTACTCTCTATCCACTCAGATAAGTACTGTGCTCTGTTAACTCTGTTTACGATGTTAGATAAATCAGATGCTATGGTTTCTGCAACCCAGAACTCGCTAGGTTTAGTGTAGCCGTCAACAGATCTAGATATTGCACTTAGGGCTTTAGCGAAAGCTGTGTTAGTTGCATCAGCATTAACGGCGCTCCACAAGGTGTTAACCTCTTTTTCTGATAACCCAGGAATTTCGAAACCAGCTTCTTTCCATAAGTAAACTCTAATTGCATTGTCTAACGTGAAATCAGTACCAGCAATATTTTTGTTTAATCCCTTGATGGTAGTTGGGAAGCTTTTTTTAATAGTCTTATACTCCTCAGTCATTGTTTGCTTGGTAGAGTCCATCTCCCTAATACCCTTAGCAAATGGGTCGAACAAATTATCCTTAAACCAAAGTAGATCAGCCTCACCTTGCTTACCTTTACCTAGAAAAGAGTACATTAAACCCTTGAAGTCCTCAGCTGAAGGTGGTACGAAGAAGTCGAACCTACCTTTTTTAGCACCCTTTATTTTCGCTGCAGCACTAGATACTTCAACATCAGCCCGAATTCCCTTAGACTTCTCAAGCATCTTGTTAAAATCAACGCTAGCATTCTTACTGAACTTGATTTTAGCTTGTACTACCTTGGATTTAATATCCAAAGCATCTAACACGTCTTTGACGGCTTTGACGTTAGACATAGCATCATCAACAAAGTACATATCATTGTAGCCTTCAGCAAACTTCTGTAACATCCATTCACCTTTGGCAGAGCCCTCGCTCTTACCTAGCCCAGTAATATTCTCTAATGGGACATTAATACCTTGAGACCTTAACCATTCATGTATAGGTCCTGCAGCATCTTGCTGTCTTGCTGTTAGTACAAAAACGTTTTCAGCTCCATATTTTTTTACTTGATTCTTCATCTTCTGAAGCAACGGACCTTCCTTCCCTCCACGAACCTTAGCAAAGTCTGAAAAGTCAAAACTATAACCTTGACTAGCTAGATCTGGACCCTTAGTAGGCCACTCTTCGCTTCTTATCTTAATTGTTTCACCATCCTTAGTGGCTACAACAAAGTTCTCACCATCTATAATTAAAGTCTCGTCAAAGTCAAACGTAGACATACCTTTAGTTACAGCATTTTTAGACCACTTCTTAGTTCTAGCACCTTTACCAACTCTAGATAAAACGTTAGGAGATAACTCTACTTTATTTCTAAGCAAGTCAACAACCTCTAACCAGTTCTTACCCATAACCTCAGTGTCGCTAGGATCTAAACTTTCAAGAGGAGCTAACTCATTGAAATCTTTATCGCTCAAGTCGACTGCTAATGCCATCGTCTGAGCATTGAAAGCTCTAGGTTGGCCATCAATTCTTTCAGTATACTTATGTCCTGATGCATCTATTATTCTATCAAGTGCCTTATGTATTACTTGTACTGTATAGTTATCCCAAACCTTATCACTCATCTTACCTGTGTCAAGGTAGGACTGTATTATCTTAGTAGCTACAGCCTCCTTAGGTGTTCCATGTTCATATTGGAAAAGTTTACCTACAGCTTTAGGTCCGTACTTTGCAATTAGTTGTTTATAGTTAGAAGGAATCCTATCAGCATAAGCAGATCTTCTTAGCGGTGAATTCATAGATGAGCCGATACTCATAACTAACAAACCGAAATCTCCAGCGGTCATATCACCTTTATTTATTTTACTCCAAGCTAAATCTAGCACTACCTTAGTTACTTTTCTAGCGTCTAATGATGTTTGCTTTCTATCTTTAAATGTTTGCTTAACCCCTTTTCTTTTTATGTCAGAAAAAAGAGAGGCTGAAGATTCTCCATGTAAGCTAGTATTCAAAGTTGTTTCAACTCCAGTCTTAGTATCAGTTAAAACAAACTTACCCTTACTAGGGTTAGTCAGTACAGTACCCTTAGGTAAACCTTGATTTATTAATGCTACAAAGTCTTCAACACCGTTAGTGGCTTGCTGTCTGTTATCTCTAGATATTTTCCTTCCTTTACTATCTAATTTGAAGTCACCTATCTTTTTACCTTTAGGTACTATCCCCGCGTTCACATCAGCTTGGGTATAAACTTTCCATTTAAGACCGTTATCACCGTTCCAATTAGGCGTTGGTATTATCTGACCACCAGGTTTGTGAGGCATAAGCCCACCATCACCTGCTTTACCAGCACCGGCATACATTGCCTGGGTGTGAGATATAATAACTTCAACACCCTTAACTAAGCCCTCTGTTTCTACCATACTTGATACGACATCAACCAAGTGGTTTCTTTGAGCGTTTAACCCTTTCACAGTATTAGCTAGAGTGCCAGGATCTATAGCTTTGCCATTACCCTCAGCTTCAAGCAATCCTCTTAAAGCGTTCTTAATTCCTTTCTTGAAGTTATCTTGAACGTCAATCTCTAATAGTGCTTCTACTTTAGTTTTACCGCTTATCTCTTTTAGTTTACCTTGTAGGACTTCATTACGTTCTACTACAATACCAACCTTCTTTAACGTTTGTTTTACTATTTTATTTAAAGCAGACTTATTACTGTCTGGGTAATGTTTGTTAGCTGCTACTATTATAGAGCTTTCAGTCATACCACCATCTATAATACTACTGTAAAATTCTTTAGCTATATTACCTTTCTTACTAAACTTAATACTAGGGTCTCTATCTATCTGCTTACTTATTACGGCTAGCTCGTTCTCTAACTGTTCCACTCCTTGGAGCTCAAGTATCATTTTTCTTTTATCAGCAACCTCAGGGTTCTGTATAGTCTCAGCAGTAGCATCGAAAGCAAGTTCGACACCTAGCTCCATAGCTAGTTTATCTTTTCTAGTACCCAAAGTGGAGGCTCCAACCTTGTAACCAAGGACAGCTTCCATGTCTTTACCTCTAAAGTAAGCCATTGCTTTTTCTATACCAGGGAAAGTTTTCTTAGTATGCAGTTGAGGCCCAGAAGTCCTACTAGTATCTTTAGGTAGTTTACCTTCACTAACTAATTTATCAACCTCAGTTGACTTAGTTATACGTCTAGACTCTGTGAATATCCTCTGCTCTGGTTTTAAGTTACGTTCCATTTGAACTAGAGTTCCCACTGGCAAGGCTTTGACTATAGCTTTGATATGGTTACGTAGAAATAAATCGTACTCTGACCTACCACCCATTAAGTCCTGTAAAGGTTTTTTGAGTTCAGTTCTAAAAGCTTTCTCTAGTACAGCCCTAAACTTCTTAGACTCTATATTAGGTAGCTTAGTACCAAACGTTTTAATAACGGCATTACGAACCGTTTGCATCATGCTTTCATCTAGCCTTATAGCACGTCTTAATTTTGACCTCTGTTCAACTTCTGTTTCATCTAAACCTATTTCGTCAATGCGTTGCATTAGGATGTCTGTATCAGCCTCTATCTGCACGAGGGGAGCTCCCTCAGAGGTTGTAGCATCTATGTCGACAGCTCTTTCAAGAGACTTGTCTTTGTATTCTCTGTTATATACGTTACCTGCTTTGTTACTTACCTGTGAGTTAACCCACCCGAATAAACTATCATTACTTTCTGGATTGAAGTTTTTAACATGTGCAGTAAGTTCTGAGTAGACCTTAGAGATGAAATCTTTCTTTGTCTCGTTATCACCATCTCTTAAACCACCCTTCATTTTAGCCGCTATAAGACCGTCTAGCATTTTGTTAGCTTGCATCTCAGCTATGGCTAAATCAGCACCTTGACTATTCCAAGTATCCTTAGTCCAGCCCATGTTACCTAGCTCGTCTACTTCTGGCTTGACATCCTCTTTAGAAAACTTACCTGTGTCAACACTATCAGTGTCAACACTATCAGTGTCAACTGCCTTATTAGCTTCTTTTATTATAGCGCTTTCCTTAACTTCTTTCAAGGTTAACGTACCTGCTTTAATCTTCTTAGCTGCTCCAATTAGGAACTTTACAGCATCAGTCTCACCAGCTAAGTTTAAGTCAGCGTCCGTCGAATTCTTAGAGCCTTCACTTGCTAGGAAACCTAACAAACCTGAGAATATAGAGTTACCTTCGGTTTCTAAGTTTATTCTATTATTAGCAACTTCTTCAAAGAACACTGCGATAACCTCATCTTCCAACATACTATCATCAGCCCTTCTCTCCACTCTTGATACTATCCTTTTATATGCGTCAGGTTTATTTTTTTTAGTCCAATCAAGCACTTGGTCTGATAATCCCTTGAAAGCTTTTGGATCGTTACTTAAAGCATTAACAAAGATAGCATGTTTAACTTCGTGTGTTCTAGTTTCTAGCCTATCATTCTTAGCTGCGTTATCTATGTTGACTAAAGATATTTTCTCACCCT
>Ga0209816_1002365_pt1 | contig 13459 bp, 13 predicted proteins | sample CoawatmetaG01DNA_FD_187509 | JGI IMG/M metagenome (GOLD analysis project Ga0209816, IMG submission 187509) | Marine microbial communities from the West Antarctic Peninsula - Coastal water metaG017-DNA (SPAdes) (version 2) | ecosystem: Environmental > Aquatic > Marine > Coastal ... | reverse complement strand
CACAAATGATTGTCTTTGAAGATGAAAATTCAAAGATTGAGAAGATGGATGCAATGGAAGTTATCCCAATTACTTCAAATCTTGGCCGTATTACAGCTCCAATTATTTTTACTATACCTTTGCAACTGTTAAGCTACCATGTTGCGCTTATAAAAGGTACTGACATTGATAAACCTAGAAATTTAGCTAAATCAGTAACTGTGGAGTAGTCTTGCTTGTAACCCTTTAGTGGCGGGGTTTTAGCAAATACGGTTATTGTTGTTCAATAGGACGACCCTCTACAACCCCTACTCCAACAACACTTTTTACATCAAGTGAAACACAAGTGAAACAAATCTAGATATCAAAATCGTTTTATATTCCAAGTGATTTAGACATCAAAGATTCATATAGTCTGTAACATTTATCAGACAAGTTATTATCAAAAGTTTGTCCAATAACTTTTTTTGTTTCTTTAAATAAGAACTTATTCTCTTGGTTAATACCCAACAGGTCTTTAACATTAACCCAAACTTTCGGATTATTACATAACGACTCATACCCAATCAGATAAAACTCTTCATGTTTAACAGATAACTCCAAAACAGACTTATAAGTTAAATACCATTGTTCCAACCAATGATTAAACTCCTTTTCATTAGGATATAGAAGATTAGAAGGATGAATCATTCTATAATCTAACCCAAATTCACTGTGTCCAATCCACCTCATATAATCTCGAACAAAAGTATCTTCATTTTGTTCTTTACCAAACTTCATATGTTGAGAAAAAAGAGATAATGCTTGTTGCAGTGGGTCACGAAAAGGAATCAAGATTTTCGAACATGGAAAAATTTCACTAATTAGATTCAATCTCCTAATATTTTGATTGTTCTTGCTCAAATACCGAGTCTTATTATTCTTCTTTAAAATAAGTGAAATGAATTTTATAAATAACTCTTCACGAATTGTTGAATCATCAGTAAACGTTTTCCAGAAAACCTCTTCAAATGCTTCAGGAGAATTTGTAGAGACTCTTACACCATCACCATGTGCTCTTTCTTTTGCTTCACCACGGGTACTTTTACGATTAATTTTTCCCCACAAGTTTGGTGCGAGAATAAACGGCATATCATCATACGTTAACGATGCAAATTGATTTGATTGATATATAGCATTCAATAAGATCGTCGTTCCTGATCTTGCAAGTCCTGTCACAAAAACATGGTTATCATCAAAGTTATCATCTTTTTTTAAAAAGATAGATCGCTCAACATCAAACATAATCTCGCGCATCAATTGAGATGAAAGCACAGATCGATGTAAGAAGCGTTGTAGTTTTGAATAATTATTCATTTAAGAAAATTACTCTAAGTTTTAAGTATACAAACGAGATGAAGATTGAAATTGCAACACCTGTAATCGATAAGAGAAGTGTCAGGAATTTACTAGATAGCACTATGAACGCAGAAAACACAAGAATAATTAAGAACAATATTCCCAAGATTGATAATGAATTTTTCAAAAGAATAAAAGCATATGTTGGAACCATCTTCTCCTTCCAATGGTCACTAATATTCGGTGAAATGATGACGCGAAACACTTTGTTCGTATTCTTGAGAATTGAGTTAACATAAGAAATGAATTTCAGTCTCAAAAATAACTCAATACTCAAAACACAAACAACGACAAGATATAAATAATCTAACATATAAGATTGATAATCTTATTTTATTTCTTTCTATTTTTTAGCATTCTTTGAATTGGGTAATATAAGATACCAAATAGTGCTAATAAAACTGCTCCAACCACTCCAAGAACCGCAGCAATGAATCCACCTCCCATGCCAGGTCCTATGTATGCAGATGCAGGACTACTAATTATTAACAGAGCAATTATCAAGTTTATCTTTTTCATCTCTAATTCTCTATTTCTAAAATTTTACGGACTTTTTTAATATCTTCTGGTTTGTATAAAATACGAGACCAATTAACAAGATAAACATTTTCATCGTCTGCACGGTTTACATATTGCCACTTCAAAGACGCATCTTTATTGAAATATAACAATCTGCCATAGTTTTGTTCTTCAATAAAAAGATCACCGTTGTCTAATATCCGACTTCTTCCTGACGAGACGGTTCTCACATCATATTGTTCTAGGGATTCATCAAAATATTTAGAATACGAATCTGTTTTAAAATCATAAATAACAACCTCATTGTTACCATCAATTTTCTCTCCATCAATGGTTTTTAATAGATTATTGTTAAAGATAGAAATTCTATGTTCATCTAATATATCAACATCGTGTTGCGCAGAAATATGTCCCTCCCCCTTCCATATAATTTTATTCGTTGACGGTCGATACAAGATAATCATCGATTGATGTCGTAATGATAAGAAGACATCTCCGCGTTTCCAATGAGGTCCATCACTCAATACTGGTTGAATATCATTTAAATGTATAGGATCTGTTTCAAATTTCCTGTTACCGTTGATAGTAAATAACATATTATGCTCAAGGAGGATTTTACTAACAGATTTCTGAAATAAAATTTCACCATCTGCTGATACTTTTGTTATTGCATCATCAGAATAATTACCAAACTCTAAACCAACATATTCTTTATCAACTTGATAAGGGTAAACATGAGTTGGAACCCAGAAATTTCCCTCATGATCCTGTTCAATACTATGGTGGAAATCATCTTCTTGATTTTGCCAAACTAATTGACTATTTTTATCAATCTTTACTAGTGGGGAACCACCTTGAAAGATTAACCCGCCATCTTCAGTCAAAAATGGATGATTTATTGAATATCTTTTAGCATTTTTATCTCTTTCTAGATTTTCAAACTCAGGTTGAGAGGTGTCAACTAAATCATTAATTTGGTCAATATCAGGACGCCACGTTTTTTTAACCTCAAACGATCTTAAATCAACAAGTTCAACAACTGATCTTTCTGCATCACCGTCATATTTTGAGAGTAACAAGTATGTTTCTTCTTCAAGGGGTTTTCCCTGAAATCCCGAAACATTTGGAAACCGTTGTTGATTAGCAAGTAAATCATGAACCGTCATTTTTTTCAGATTCATAGGAATCTCTGCTAAGAAAAGTGCCGCTTTAGAAACAATACCTAATTTAACACTCCCGACCAACTCTTGTCGAACAAGAACCCCAGTACCAATAGCAAGCAGTAAACTTAATAAACTTACTAAACACAAAACCCACAATTCAACTTTAATTTTTTTTAATAAATCCATTTAAAACCTAATTTTCCATATATGGAAGTAATATACCTAGGTTTAATTTAAACTTAATGGTATATATAATGTTTCCACATATTGTATATGCTTTAAAATTATTGTGAAAATATTAGTTATGGGTCTCCCAGGAAGCGGAAAAACCACTTTCGCAGAAAGATTGCAACCTTAAAGAACCCTATTGGAATAGGGTTTCAGTAAAATACGGTTATTGTTGTTCAGTAAGTCATACCCCTTAAATCGTTGATATAACAACACTTTTAGAGAGTGTGTATGGAGTGATTGAATACAAGGATTGAGGTGGTCAAAAACACCTACAAGCAAGACTATTCCGTCACTGTTGAGTGAGTTTGGATGGACCCTTATTAAGTTAAGTAAGAGTAAGTCTTTGTAAAAAAAATTACGTAAAATTAAAGTATGAGTTTAAAAAAGATTTTAAAAAAAATAATTAAGTCTATATTGCATCATGTAAATTGGATCAATGAAGATTGGGAAAATAAATCTCTTATTTTGCAGGCCAAAATATTAATGTCTTCAGATTACTGGAGAGAGGGTGGATCAAATTTTCAAATAAACTCTAAAGAGTATAGGGTTTATTCACAATGGGGAGATGATGGAATAATTCAATATTTAGTTCATCAGTTAAATATTGAAAATAAAAAATTTATAGAATTTGGTGTTGGAAATTATTTTGAAAGTAATACTCATTTCCTACTAGTTAATAATAATTGGTCTGGATATGTAATTGATGGATCTCAAAAATGCATGGATATCGTTAAGGATAGCCCATTTTTTTGGAGATATGACTTGAAGTTGAAGACTGCATTTATTAATAAAGATAATATTAATAATCTCCTAAGTGAGTCAAATTTTTCAAATATTGGTTTACTTCATATCGATCTTGATGGAAATGATTATTGGATTTTAAATGTCATTGATATGAAAAAATATAGCCCAGATATTTTAATTTTAGAATATAACTCAAATTTTGGTGCAGAACGACAAATAACTATTCCTTACAATCCTTTATTTAATTGCATTGATGCACATCATTCTGGACAGTATTTTGGAGCCTCACTTGCTGCATTAAATTCAATTGCAATAGACAAAGGTTATTATTTTATTGGATGTAATTTAGCTGGCAATAATGCATATTTTATTAAGAATAAATATCAACCAGTTATCAAGCCGGTTTCTCTTATTAAAGGCTTTGTTTCTGCTAAATCAAGAGATGAACGAGACTCTGCAGGAAATTTACTTTTTTCATCAAGAGAGAGCTCTATAGAGGCAATTAGAGGTCTTCCTGTATTTAATATTCTTACAAATAAAGTTGAAGACTTTTAAGTTATTATGTTGTTCATATTAAAGGGACTGATGCAGATAAGTCAAGAAATTTAACTAAATCAGTCACTGTTGAGTAAATTTTTAGGTACAAAAATGTGGGGAATTGGTTAGTTAACCCCCAGTTCTTCAGCACGCAGTTCTAGCATGTTTTTATACTTTTTAAATAACTCTATATTCATATTGTGGTCAAAAAAAAAGGAAACATATTCTAGTAATATTTAATTTAAATAAGTGTTAATAATCATAAAAATAAATAAATGTCAATAAATCAAAAAAATAATAAATGTTTAGTGTGTTCTTCTAATAATTTGAGCTCTATTTTTAGAAACACTAATCAACCAATTTATAATCTAAATTATTTGCAATCTAGAGAGGAGGCATTAAATTCAGAGTGCTCTGACGTATGTTTTATGCAATGTAATGAGTGTGGTTTTTTATTTAATTCAACTTATACACAATTAAGTTACGAAGTAGAATATGATGCAAGCAGGGGAAATTCAGAGATATTCAATAAGTATTTAATTTCTGTTGCTGATAAATTATATAAGTCTGTCAAAGGTAACGTATTTAAGATAGTTGAAGTAGGTGCGGGTGATTGCCAATTTTCTGAAGCATTGAGTACTAATATGCCAGATGTCGAATTTTCTTGCTATGATCCTTCATGGGAATTTTCAGAAAAAAATGGAAGAATTAATAAAATTGCAGGTCTCTATGAGAATCAGAAAGAGTGCCCAGATTTGATTATTGCTAGACATGTTATGGAGCATCAATCTGATGTTAATGGGTTTGTAGAATCTATTTCAAAAGAAGATCCAGAATATATATTTATTGAGGTTCCTTGCTCTTCATATGTATTGAAAGATAATAACTATCACTATTTCTCTAATGAACACTGTAGTTATTTAGATTTTTTAAGTCTCAATATACTGATGAATAATAATGGATATTTTGCTAAATTTCAAGAGCATGTCTTCAACGAAGAAAATGTAATTGCTTTATATAAGAAAAAACTTATTAATGAAAATGCTATTGATGATAGTTTTTCAAATTGGAAGTATAAATTACTAAATAAAATTAATAAGAATGATATTATTTGGGGAGCAGCAGGAAAAGGAGTCATGATGATTAATATATTAGGCTTAGACTATAAATATATTCCAGTTGTTGTAGATGCAAACGCGAATCTCTCAGAAAAGTTCTTTCCTATAACTGGTAATAAAATAATTCACCCCTCTCATCTTAAAAAATACATGACTGAAAACAACAAGATTATTGCAATGAATGAATTATATGTTGAAGAAATTAAACAAGAATTATTGAAATTAGAAATTAATGCCAATGTAATCTTTATTGGTGATTTATGAACATATCAATATACCCAAATTTAATGTGCCTAAAATTCAAGAGTATATTCTTAAAGATGGAAGTTATTCTAAGAAATAAGGATCAGCTCCCTAAAAAAATTAAGAATAATGGAAAATAAATCTATACAGATCAGAACTACAAACAAGAATGTGCTGAATATTAATTTATAGATATAACTATCAACATAGCTATTGCTTTTGATATGTAAACGGTAATATTAGTCACTTCTATCATAAACGTTAATATTATTAGATTACCCGCTGAAGAAAGTATTTTTGCTAAGTCTGATTTAACTTATAAAAATTAACTCTATTTTCTGCTTTAAACAGTTTAAAACCCCAATTCTCAATCATTCTTATCGAAGGGAAATTATCCTCCTTAACTTGACATAAAAAAGACCCTTTTCGTTCTATTAAATATAAACTTATCATTATCTGACCAATTTTCTTCCCTCTATACATTGGATTAATCGTATAGGATAGTTCAAACTCATTTTTGTCCAACCTATCCTCTCTAATAGTTCCAACTGGAATTTCATTATATTCAAGGATGAAAATATTTCTTTCTGTGATGATTAGTGTATTGTTTATAAATTCTTTATGCGCATTTATAGAAATTAATTCAGAATTAAAAGAGTTTTGACGACTGATTTTGTCATTTCTCCATTCCAGCAATACCTTCCAATCACTTGTTGTAACTTTCCTTAATTTAAAAGATTTTTCCATAAAATTTAGTATACATAATTATTCAAAAATAAAGTAATTGACCTCAAACTTTGGAATCCTACCTTAGGAAATATTGATTTCTTATATGCTCATTCGTCAGCTCTTTTTTATTTTTTTCTTTAAGAATAAGTTAACAGATTAGTTGAACCAGCTCTATCCTGTATGAGTCTTTATTCCTCCATTAAGATATCTTTCGATAACCTAAATCTTAGGATAAATGTCTCCGTTATAATAAGGGTGGTCTGAACGTAAGCGTTTATATATTAAATCATCATCTCCTGACTTAACCCCATTAAAAGTTTTATAAAATTGATTTAACGACTTGTCCTCTAGTTCTGATAATTCCTTTTTTTTAGTAGTTTTTGACCCTATAACTTTCACTATATATTGTTCTCCATAAATATAGGAAAATATTTTATGTGCTCTTAAAATGTGATAATCACTTGTTACTATCAACAAGTTATTTATACTTTTTTTCTTGATAATATTAATCTTGGTAAAAAATGCATCACCAACAGTGTCTCTTGAGTTTGTTTCAGTTAAAACTAATTCATGTGAAATATCACTGTTATTAACTATATATGACTTCATTGAATCAGCAATTGCAATACTATATTCAGCAAAATAATCCCATCCAGGTAAAACAATAAAAGAATGTTTATTCTTACGAAATTCATCAATAGCAAGGTCTAGTCTAGAGCATGACTCTTTGTTAAGTTGACCTGATTCATCCATCCAATTTCCAAGAACAATAATTATGGAATTTTTCATACTTTATATTACAAACAATGTTGTCTAAAATTCTAACTAAGATTACCAGTCTTAAAGTTTAACACTATCCAGTATTAATTTACTTTTTTTATATTATAAATCTATCCCCAAACTCGTACGATTTTCCAGAAATAGTACCCAAAATATCACCCAAATACTTGGGATGCATTCCATACCCAGGCCTTACACTACGTATATTTTCTAATGTAAAAATTTCACCTTTTTTAATATCTTTGGCAACATATAGACTTCTACTGTGCTGCCTAGATTTTTTCTTTTTTTCAGTCATACTATAATCAATTTTACCTACAAGCTTTTCTACATCTCTTATTGACTTTATCATTTTACCAAACTCTTGCTTATCCATAGAGAAGTCAACATCAACACCACCTATAGATTTATCTGAAATAAAATGTTTTTCGATAACCTTTGCACCTAATGTTGCAGCAACAATTGGTGCGGTTATACCTAGCGTGTGATCAGAAAAGCCACTAATGACATCAAAAGCTTCAGATAAATTAGGAATTGTCATTAAATTTGCATCTTCCAATTTAGCTGGATAGGCTGATGTGCATTTAAGGAGAACTATTTCATTATTACCTTCACCTCTACAAATATCTACAGCATCTTGAATTTCGTCAATTGAAGCAATACCTGTTGAGATGATAATAGGTCTTCCTTTAGAGGCAGTATATCTAATGAGCTCATAATCTGTGATTTCAAAGGATGCTATCTTATAAGCAGAGGGGTTAAATTGCTCCAGAAAATCAACTGCACTTTTATCAAAAGGACTTGAAAATATATCTATCTCTATTGATCTTGCATATTCAAAAAGCTCTTTATGCCACTCCCAAGGTGTATAAGCCTCACTATATAAGTCATAAAGATATTTACCATCCCAAAGAGTATCTTGGTTAATTAAAAAATCATCTTTTCTACAATTAAGAGTAATTGTATCTGCTGTATAGGTTTGAAGTTTAATACAATTAGCGCCTATTTCTTTTGCAGCTTTAATTGTATCTAATGCATTTTGCAGCTTGCCATTATGGTTAGCACTTAGTTCTGCAATGATATAAACTCCATCTTTATCTAAATCAAAAGCCCCTATTTTCATTATTTTTTTCCTATATTTTTGCGTTTATTTAGAGTCTATCTCTTAAGTACAGTTTCAGGACTTAAATTATAGTTATTAATATACCCAATTATAAGATAAAATCATTGCTGGCAAAGGTAATAGGTTAGTAGATATATCTGAGTACAACCTCTAGAGTAAAAATCATAAAAATATGAAATCAATATATGGATTAATCAATAATACTCTTTATAATGAAGATGATAGTCAAGGGTATATTGATCGAACCCATAAGGACAGTCTTGAATTCTTTATAAAAAACTTATGATTAGTAAATGCCTTTTTCCAGCCGCAGGATTTGGAACTCGCTTTCTACCTGCTACAAAGGCTGTTCCTAAAGAAATGCTTCCAATAATTAATAAACCTATACTACAATATGGTGTTGAAGAGGCACTATCTGCAGGTATTACAAATATCGCCATTGTTACTGGAAGAGGTAAACGGTCTATTGAGGATCATTTTGACAATGCATTTGAGCTAGAATCTCAACTCAAAGAAACTTCAAAAGAGCACTATATTAAAGACATTAATAGTATTATTGAAAAAGCCACTTTTACTTATGTACGGCAAAAAAAAATGCTTGGCTTAGGCCATGCAATCTTAACTGGAGAGCCACTCATTGGTGATAATCCTTTCGCAGTTATCCTGGCTGATGATTTATGTATTAATTCTGATGATAGCGTTCTTAAACAAATGCTTAAAGTATTTAACAAGTATAAGTGTTCAGTGGTTGCTATTGAAGAAGTTCCAAAAGAAGATACTAACAAATATGGAATTATTAGCGGGCACTTAATCAATGGAAGTAATGATACTTTTCGTGTTAATGATATGATTGAAAAACCAGATCCAAAAAATGCGCCTAGCAATATGGCAATTGTTGGACGATATATTTTAACGCCTGATATTTTTAAAATTCTCAAAACTATTAAACCTGATAAAAGTGGTGAGATTCAAATAACTGATGCTCTTTTAAATCAAGCAAAGCAGGGAAATGTAGTAGCCTATAAGTTTAAAGGCCAAAGGTTTGATTGTGGAAGCGTACGGGGTTACGTTAAAGCAACCAATTATTTTGCTGAAATAGAAGGTCTGATTTAGGCTATTTTTCTGAATCCTTCTATTAAAAAATAATAAAAGCCACTCAAAGTCTTATTTTATGACTATTAGATATATTATAAAGAACGATTAAACTTCTCCCAATTCCACGTATCTTGGCACATTTGACTAAGGTTGAGTTCTGTTTTCCAATTAAGTAGTTTAAAAGCCAGAGAGGCATCTGCATAACATTGAGCAACATCACCCTTTCTCCTTGCAACATATTCATAAGGTATTGTCTGATTTGATGCAACTTCAAACTCCTTTACAACATCTAGAACAGAGTAGCCTTTTCCAGCACCCAAGTTCAATACTAAAACTTTTGAATTTGACTGCATTACCTCTAAAGACTTAAGATGGCCTTTAGCTAAATCTACTACATGAATAAAATCACGAATACCGGTACCATCATGAGTATCATAATCATTACCAAATATGGTTAACTTTGGAAACTCTCCCTTAGCCACTTTTGAAATATACGGAAACAAATTGCTGGGAATACCCAATGGAGACTCACCAATTAATCCACTTTGATGAGCTCCAACAGGATTAAAATACCTTAAGATTGAGATATTCCAATCAGAATCAGAAATAAACATATCTTGTAATAAATTTTCAATAACTAGCTTTGTTTCGGCATATGGGTTTAGAGTTGATAAAGAGCAAGTCTCTGTGATTGGTAAAATACTTGGCGCACCATAGACTGAAGCAGAAGAGCTGAATATAATAGACTTGCATCCGGCTTGGGACATTACTTCAAACAATGAAATCGCACTTATCACATTATTATTATAGTAATCTAAAGGATTATTGACGGAATCATTTATTGATTTAAGCCCTGCAAGGTGAATTACAGAGTCAAATAAATTTTTTTTAAAAATCTTTATTAGATTATGCTTATCCCTAATATCATTTTCAAAAAAAGTGGGCCTCCTACCAGTTATTATCTCTATTTGACTTAGAACTTTTTTTGATGAATTACTCAAGTTATCTATCACATAAACTTGATAATCACTATTTAAAAGCTCCACACAAATATGTGACCCAATATATCCAAGACCTCCAGTTAAAAGAATTTTTTTCATATTTAATTAATCTTCGTACTTAATAAATTTATTTAGCATTTACCAGCTTCCAACCGTGCCTTAAAGTAAAAAAATAAATAAAAGAGATTGACATAAAAAGTATAAACATATACCTTTCAGGAAAATCATTTATTTCTAGGGAAATACCAATAGAAGCCATAGTAATTGACATGATGAAAATAACGCCTAATGTTTGCCTATCTGAGAATCCATAAAGAATAAAAAAATGGTGTATATGACTTCGATCTGGGGTAAAGGGAGATTTACCATGAGAAACCCTTCTAATCATAACAAAAATAGTATCTATTAATGGAATCGCAAAAATCCAAAGCGCGACAACTGGTGAAAAGATTAGATTTTCCCCCTGAGAAAATGAAATCAAAGACCAAGCAATTCCAAATCCAATAAAAGTACTCCCCGCATCACCCATAAAAATTTTAAAACGACCTCCAAAAAATGAACCAAGATTAAAAATTAAAAATGCAATAATGGCGAAAATAAATAAAAGTGAAAATTTAAATGCATAATTTTCGTTAAATCCATAAGCAAATAAAGCGATTGAAATAAATGTTACCAAACTCAAAGAGGCAGACATTCCATCGATGCCATCCGAAAAATTCATCGAGTTTATTACTCCCACTATAGCAAATACACTAACAATTAATGAAAAAATGCCCAAATGTAACCTTTCATTAGAAACAAGGTAACCAAAATCTTCAATTACTACTTCACCAAATTTAACTGTCACTAGCGCTACTAGAATTTGAAAAATAAATCGCTTATTAGAAGAAATATCACTGATATCATCAGCCAAACCAGTCAAAATAAGAATAAAGGACCCAATCAAAAAGAAGACTAGATTTTCTTCTACATTTATCAAATTAGAACTATAACAGCCTAAGGTTATTCCAATAAACATAGCTACACCCCCTATCAAAGGAATATTTCCTTTATGATGTTTTCTCAAAGTTGGGCGATCCACTAAGCCGAACCGATAAGAAAATGGCCTTAAAGATAAAATACAAATAATAGTGACAAAAAAAACAAAAATGTATACCATAATATGAGTTATTTAACCTCGAAAAATAAATTGACTAAATTTTCGAAGTGTTTTGTTAATTAGAGTGAACAAGCTAAAACTATATTTTTTCATAATCAAGAAATCTTCTTTTGATTTAAGCATTATACTGCTTAAATTTTGATTACTAATTCCACCTCTTTGCATTTTAACTAAAACTTCTGGTATGTATTTCGCCTTAATTTTCTTTTCATACAGTAACCGAAGCATCATGTCGTAATCTGATGAAATTTTATATGAAATATCAAAAAAACCATACTTAAGATAAATGTCTTTATATGTATAGAATGTTGGGTGCGGTGGCATCCAGCCTTGCCGAAATTTTTTACTTGTATACTTACTAGACTTCCAGCTTCTGATAATTCGATTCGGACGCTGCTTTGAAAAATATTGCAAATCTCCATAAACCGCTTCATTATCTTCAGCCATTAAATTTTGAACAATTGTTGTAATAGTATTTCTATTTTTTAAAACATCATCAGAATTCAGAAAGCCAACTATTTTACCATTTGCAAGTTTAATACCTTTATTTAAAGCATGGTAGATTCCATCATCAGGTTCAGAAATTATTAATGAAATATCATTTTCTTGTTGATAAATTGCTTCTAATGTGCCATCATTTGAGCAATTATCTATAACTATATGTTCAATATTTTCATAACTTTGATGTGCAACTGATTGAACTGCAGTCCTAATTGTTTTGACATTATTATGAACAATTGTAATAATTGTTACTAGAGGGAGATTTTTTTTTGGATTCATTATAATTTTCCAGCTGATCTTTTTTTTATAAAAAGATCAAATTCTAATTTTATTTCCTAAATAGATTTATATAGATTTCCATCCACTAAATCAAATTGGTCAGCCTGATCCCAATTAACTAATTTATCTGCATGAGATAGAGTAACAAAATCAAATTCATTTAGGAATTTTTCTGCTTTTAGGAATGAAGTTTTTAAACCATAATATGATTTAAACAACTTGAGATAGCTCAAATCTTCAATAATAGGCTGCCCATTATCAAAGTCTCTAGGATGAAAATATGTCATGATATATTCAGACCTATACATTAGGCGCTTAATTACTTGATATGGCAAAAATCTAAAGTATCCACCACCAGAAAAAGCAACTTCTTTAAAAAGAAATTTATACGAGTTAATAGGAAATTCTTTTATTTTTCTTCCATCAATATTTATAATTGACGGGCCTGTTCCAAAGGCTTTAATTCTTCCACCATGGGAATGGTTTCCCAAAAAGATTGAACAATCATACTCAATCCCTTGCTTTGATAATTCATCAAAAACCCACAGAGTTTCAGGAACTAAAGAAAAGCCAGGAGCCCTATAAGATATAACTTTCTTTCCTATGATATTTTCCAAAGTATTAATTGATACTTCTAAATCTTTTTTAAAGAAATTTCTATCATAACGATGAATCAGCTGGTGAGCATTTGAGTGGCTACCTATTTCATGACCCAATGAATCAATCTCTTTAATTATGTGAGGATATTTTCTAGCAACCCAGCCTAAACAAAAGAAGGTAGCAATATTGTTACTATCATTAAGCATTGTAAGAATGCGATCTAAATTTTCTCTTAATCGATACTCAAAATTGCCCCAACT